>Ga0181607_10005761_pt1 | contig 10436 bp, 8 predicted proteins | sample 041ome_9_FD_132420 | JGI IMG/M metagenome (GOLD analysis project Ga0181607, IMG submission 132420) | Coastal salt marsh microbial communities from the Groves Creek Marsh, Skidaway Island, Georgia - 041413US metaG (megahit assembly) | ecosystem: Environmental > Aquatic > Marine > Intertidal zone...
CGTGCGCGTCCACATGTGACTCCACGCATAGTGTAGTCCATGCGTAGCTCTCTATAGGAATACACGTCAAAGGTCTAGATATATATGAAGAAGGGTAGAGGATTCAACGCGTACTGTGCACGGTACGATGCCGATGATCTGCGTGCGACGGGCGCGGAGGGACCGCCAACGCAGGAGGTCGGCAGTGCGCGACGCATGCACATCCGTTCGATTCGATTCGATGGGGGCGACGACGACGACGACGACGATGACGTGGGAAGAGTTGCGCAAAGATGCGCGACGATGCGAGAGCGCGTGTGAACGCGAACTCGGGGAATTGAGTGCCATGGGTGCGTACGCGCGCGATAAAAGACGAAAGTGAAGACGGTGAAGATGCGACACCGAGCGGTTGATTGATTGATTGATTGATTGATTGATTGATTGCGCCGTTCGTCGTCGTCGTCGTCGCGCGTGACTGACGAGTGTGGTGGAGTGTTGACGTCGTGCGTAGTGAGACAACGTTCTGTATATGATGCGGCGCGGTATGGAGGGGAGAGTGCGTCGATGGGGGCTTCAAACGCGAAGACGTTGAGCGAGGCGTCTCGAGCGGTGGAGCGCGAGCTCGAACGGTTGCGGGACACGAACGAAGCCATGGCAAACGCGCTGAGACGAGACGATGAACGGGCGAGTCCGAGTGTGGGTGGTGGTGGTGGTGGTGAGTATCGCGATGCGCGATCGCATACGTTGCAAAGACATCGAGAGGTTCTGCGGGAGTACGTCGAGGAGCACCGGCGGTTACAGCGAGACGTCGAAGATGAGCTGGGACGCGAAGCCTTGCTCGGTGGGGCCACCGCGCGTGGTGATGGCGGAAGCGATGAAAGCATGGAGCAGCGGTTATTGCGCGAACGCGCACGTATCGCTGGGTCGACGAGCGCGGTGGATGATTTGATTGGCGCCGCGCAAAACACCGCGCGAGAGTTGTACGCGCAACGCGGGATTTTACAAAGCGCGGGTGGGAAGCTTCTCGCGATCGGTTCGCGGTTTCCCGTGGTAAACAACTTGGTTCTAGCGATTAAGAAGAAGAAGAATAAAGATGCGATGATTGTGGCCGCGGTCGTTGCCGCGTGTACGACATTTGTGCTACTGTATTATTTATCCAAGTAAACAGTTTGTGAATACGACGACGACGATGATGGAAACCTTTGCCACACACTCACGCGCACTCGAACGCCATGGCAAACATCGCGACATTGTTTGTATCACTCGTGGTCTTGATTACCGTATTTTCGACGCGTGTTTCCGCGCAAAACTCGTGTCAGACGCTCGTGTTCAGCGGGTTGAGCACGCGATGTAACTTGGATGGCACATCAGAGCAGACTACGCAGTGCTGCGTAGCGCTCGACGAGGCGAATGATAAGCGATGTTTCTGCGAGAGCACGCTCATGAACACCATTACGCTCGTTATCGGTGAGCAAGGCGTGAATTTCTTTCGTGAGTTTGCGAAAACGAATTGCAGCGGTGCGCTCATCGAAGGACGAGCGTGTACGACCACGCCGCCGGCGACGCAACATTGGAACGTCACTGCGCCACCAGCATCGACGACACCAATCAATTACAACCAACACCGTGAACAGACGTTGTATGAAAGTGATGTGCGGGGCTCGTCGACGCGACCAACGAAGCAACAGACGACGCTGCGTTTCTTTGGCGACGGCGCCCGTCCATCCGCGGCAAGTCAGTCAGTCGCTGAGTACGTGTTTGACCCGCGGCGTGATAACGAGATTGGCTTTACCGCCGACGCTCTGGCGCTCACCGGGCTTAGAAATACTCTGGGCACAGACAATCAGGCGCTGACGATATTTGTTCCGGTGAACAACGCGTGGTATACGCTGTTGATTTTATTCAGCTCAACAAAAGCCGAGTTATTTGACGATGACGACTGGGTCAAGGAAACCTTGCGATATCACGTCGTCGCCGCCACTGAAGGCGCTGTGCGCACGCAATCGATGGAATTTGGTACGAAACTGTACACCACATCTGGTGCGGCTCTACACTTTGAAAAGTTTTACGAGAGACGAAGCCGAACGTCGTCGCCAGCGATTCGAGTCAACGGGTGCTCAATCCACCCGACCCACCGCGACATTGAAGTGCAAAATGGCGTCGTACACTACATTGATTGCGTGCTCTTACCGAAGCAGTTAATGCTTCCGACGCGTCGCACGCTCATCTCTTACATCTCTTCGAGAGCCGAACTGTCCATGTTTTACAACGCTCTACGCGGCACAGCGCTCATGGAACGACTCGAACAGCGTGACTTTGAGGAGCCGCTGACGATTTTCGCGCCCAACAACGATGCGTTCATTCGGTTCATATCCATGTACCCGGCATTTTACATTGACACGTTCGAAGAGCGATGGGCAAACCCAGATTCACCGACGTTGTATGAAACATTAATGTATCACGTCGTGCTCGGTCGCTTCTTAACGACAGACTTATCCGCAAGTCAGACCCCTGACGCGCTCATGACTGACCTCGGCCAGCGTGTTTTCGTCGAGACGCACCGTAGTACAAACGTCGGGCGTTCGCTGAGTATATTCGTCAATGGGTGCGAGCTCGTCGCTGGTGCCGGCGAGGCGTTAACCGCCGACGGCGTCGTTCATCAAATCGACTGCGTGCTCGTTCCAGATTTTGACGACAGCATGCGATAATGGCGTCGTACTACACGTAGGACCTTATACGTAATATGTATTACACGTAATAAAAAATTGTCGGTGTTACAACTCATCCAAGCCGCTAAGAAATACAGCTTCGCCCATCGCGCAAGTCATCGTTATCGCCGCCACGGCTCCAAATATTCTAAAGAACTCCTCCCATTCGCGATCATCAACGTCAGCCGTGCTCGCACTTTGACTCCGCTCTAACAGCGAACCTACTTTAGCCCAGCATCGCCACGCGAGCATGACGCCGAGCGCGACGAGGTACGAAACGAGCATCGAGTGCTTTGCGCCTTGCGTCAACCCGCTCGCATGCGCTAAAACGCTTCCCAGCGCTTGCGTCGGGGCCCATATCGCCCAAATTTTCGCCACCTCTGCGCACGCATCACGCACTCGTGGCGTTTTAAAGTTATCAATCTCATAACTCGCACACAACGCCGCGAACACAATCCACGTGACTTCGGCCCAGCACGTTTCCGCAGCAAACGCTGCCGCCGAATGCGGCGTCACGTCAATCGGCGCGAGCCATCCCGGAAAGTCAGGCGCTATAGACACTGCAGTCACTTTATTATACAGCACGTACAACCACAACACCGTGGCGTCGCCGAGAATCAACAGCGGGTCGTCCACCGACGGCGCGCGCGAAAACCACTTTTTAGACTCTGACGACGCGTTCGTCGCATCTTCATCTGCCTCGTCCCCGTCTCGCGCCGCCGCGACGCGCACGCGCACGCGCCACGCGCAGCGCGCATTCATGCGCCACTCCCGCGCGCGCGGTGCGACGTACGTGCCGCGACGCGCGCCACAGACCGTCGCCAGCGACGACACGCGTCGCGTCAGCATCGTCACCGCGCCGACAGACACCGCGCGCGACGCGCCGACGCGAACGACGACGACGCGCATCGGCGACGGCGACGAACGCAGTGCGCGCGCGCGTCCTCGCCTCTCGAAAGGCGCGCGAGCGTGGACGAGACGCGCGCGGCGCGGCGTCGCGTCGCGCACTGCAGAGACTGACGCTCGTCATGCGCCTCGCCTCGTCGCCGCCGTCGTCGCTCTCGAGCGGCGACGTTCGACGCGGCGCATCGCGCGGCGGTCGCGCGGCGTCGGCGGCGTCGGCGGCGTCGGCGTCGGCGGCGCGCGCAGCGGTGGACGCCGTCGTCGGCGCGCGCGCGATGAGCTCGCGCGAGCGCGTCGATGGTGCTCTGGCGTCGTCATCGCTGTATTGTGGACTCGATTTCGGCACGTCGAGCGCGCGCATGGCGGTTGTGGACGATCGAGGGGCGTTGGTACACGTCTCCGTCGCGGCGTACGATGCCCCGGACGCGCGGCTCGGGTTGTCGACGTCGTGGACGAGCGCGTTGTGGACGCTTTTGGCTCGGTTGGAGGATGACGTCAGGCGACGGATCGAGGCTGTGGCGATTGATGGCACGAGTGGTACCGCACTGATCGTCGACGGGTCAAATGGTGAGGTTTTGCATGCGCCGTACATGTATAACGACACGTTTAAGGAAGAAGTGGGGCGGATAAGTGCGCTTAGAGCGGCGGCGAGCGACGTCAAGCACTCGGTGGAGAGCGCGTCGAGCGCGGCTTGTAAACTCTCTCGATGGTTCAATGTTGACGGCGAAGAGAAGGATAAGGCGCGCGCTCGATTGTTGCACCATGCGGATTGGTTGGCGTATCAGTTGCACGGTAAGATGGGCATGAGTGACTTTAACAACGCATTAAAGCTCGGATTTGATCCCGCGCCAGGCGCCGAAACGTTTCCTTCGTGGTTGAGTGGTGCGCCATTCGGATACATGCTCCCGGCGCACGTACTCGCACCAGGAACCTCATTCGGGTTGATTCAAGATGCTGTTCGTGAAAGACTTGAGTTATCGCGAACGTGCGAGGTGATTGCGGGTACCACGGATAGCGTTGCGGCATTCGTGGCGTCCAAAGCCGTAGCTGAGGGTGAGTGCGCGACAAGTCTGGGGAGCACGCTCGCGTTGAAGCTCATCTCAGCTGATCGTGTCGATGATTTAAGTGCTGGAGTGTATTCACACAGGCTCAATGGATCGTGGCTCGTTGGTGGCGCGTCGAATTTGGGTGGTTGGATTTTACGGCGCTTCTTCACGAATGACCAACTCGTGGAATTGACGCGCGAAATCGAAAGCAAAAGCTACGTCGCCGACAAAGACTACTTTGAGGGCGTGATGTTAGGATTTGGCCTGAGCGTTGATGAAGCGGCGGCCATCGTAGAGGCGTCTCGGCCGAGCGACGACGCGCAATTTGTGGTGAATATTTTTAGCTCGATTGCCAACGTTGAGGCGCGGTGTTACGAGCGCATGCGCGAGCTCGGTGCGTCGAGTGGGGCGACGAAAGTCTTTAGTGCGGGTGGAGGTGCACAGAATGTGTTGTGGGCATCGATGAGATCGAAAGCCATGGGTGGAATCCCAGTCGTGCGTTCAGACATTGACGAAGCGGCGTACGGCGCAGCGCTGTTGGCACGTCAAGGACGAAGACGTTTAGACACGTACGTGCCCTAGAGGAAGCTGAGTCACGATCAATAGAAACGTTCCATGGTGATTGGCAAACGAACAATAAATCTCTACGTATTACACATCTCAAATATTAGTCGTACGGGTTCAACATCTTTTTGAACTTGTCGATGAGCGAGCCTTCGTCCGTCGACGTGCTCACGCCGTCATCCTTCGTGAGCAAAATAACATCCTCGAAGGGATTTTTAGTCCCACCACCCGCGCGAATCTCTTCTTCCGTCATCTTTTTCGATTCATCGCGCTCTCTGTAGCCGTACTCCACCTTACCATTCGCCGGGAACGCGAGGAGCTTTGGGTACATTCTAAAGCCCGCGCGCTTGAGCGGCTCCTCGGCGGCCCAAATCTCACTCTTAATCGACCGCGGATTCTTCACCGCCATCGGTCCTACCGGGAACCACTGGTTTGGCCCGCGCGCGCGAATAAACACCTCGAAAATCGCCCCTCCTTCCGCCACGATGGCATCAAACTTTTCCTCGGCTTCAACCTCGGCCTTTGTCGGCGCCACCTTGACGGGCTCTGGCGCCCCCGTCTTCGCTTTTCTGCGCTTCGGTTTTTGAGCCTTGGGCATGGGCTTACCCTTCTTCGTCAAATTCAACTTCGAATTCACCTCTGGCGCAGGCGCAGCTTGCATCGCCGGCGCAGGCGCAGCCGAAGCCGCCGGCATCGTCGTCGCTTTATCCATCGCCCCAGCAGCCTCGCCGTCGTTCTCGCCGCCCGCGCGCACCGCGACGGTGCTCGCGCGCATCATCGCTCTCGCCTTGAGCGCCACTCGCACGTCTCTTCGGGCGATGGCGGTGGTTTTCGCCACCACGCGCGCCGGCGCGCACGCTAAGGTCACACAACGCATCGTCCTGGATGTCGCGTGCACGTGAATGACGTCATCACCCGACAGTGTGTGCACTTTTCGCGGATTAAATGTGAGTTGTATATATGTTGTACACAAATGGCGACGAGATGGCGATACTAATGCGTGAGACGAATAAGGTCTTCGACGCGGCGGGTGATTTCGGCGCGATCGCACTTCATGTCGGCGGCGATGGCGTCCGCCTTTTCGGGTTTCAAGTCGAGAAAGGATTCAATCAAGTCACCGTCGATAAAGTTGCGCGCGGGTTCGCTCTTGCCACGGAGTTCGTGGCGGAATGAGCGCCATTCGCTGTGTTTGAAGCCACCAACGCCTTGAATGTGGGTGTTCATGCATGTTTGAAGCTTTTCGGTGAATTCGTAGACGTCTTTGGGGAGACTGGCCAAGACGCCGATGACGCCGTTGGCGGTGCCGAATAAGAGCGTGGGCACGTGCAGGTTGTCCCCGTCGCGCAAGCTCATGACGAGCGATCCGCGGGCGAATTTATTCACTAGTTCACCCACGTGGTATTCACCCGTGACTTCAAGTCGGCTACGCTCTTCGTCCGTCATCGCGGACATGTTGCGTGCGACGGTGAACAAGTTCAAACTATTCTCGGCGCCGAGGTACGTTTCGTCGTCATCCAACATTTCAATCGCCGTCATCCAGTTGGCGTTAAAATCTCGCGCCGTTTCATCAATCGCCCCTTCTTCGGGCTTGTACAGCAACAAAGACATGGATTTCATCAAATCGCCAACCAAGATCCAATCGCCGCGCGTGGCGACGTACAAGGCCACGATGTGCCCATGGTGCGAACATTCATTGATTAATTCATGTCCATCGTCTTCGCGCGGCGTCCATTTGAATAATTCAACCTTGGAGTTGATACCGGCCAAGAGCTTGCCTTTGAATGCATTCAAGTTGTACACCGCACCACGCACTTCTTTCTCAGCGACTAGACACAACGTATTGTCCTCCACTTTAAAAATTAAGATGCGTCCTCGGGAAGGCTCGTCTTCGTGCTCCAATGAAATCGCCGTGCCCACAACGAAATACGTCGCCGCGTCATCCGTGAATGCGCACGATTTTAACGCACCAACAAATTCATTTTCCTCGAATTGATATTGGTTCAACGTCTCAAACGTGGAATCGTCGACAAGACGAAGGACGTCGCACTGATCTTCGCCAACAATCTGTGCGCACACCACGGCGAACGACCGCGTCTCTGGTTGATGCGCGATGCGCCTCGGCTGCGCGCCAAGCGGAATGGTTCGAATGTGCAACTTTTGTATGTCATCAATACCACCTATGGTAAGGTCTTCTTCGCTTGCGAGCGCGAGAGAATCAGGGAATGCGTCAGAGCTAAACGGACACACGTGTAAAACCTCGTGCAAATTGACGTTGGAATAAATGAGCTTTTTGTTGTTGCTGTAAATCACCGTCGGTCTGTCAGACGCGGCGAATACCGACGTTGTCGTATGACTTTTGAACGTCTGCAATGTAATCGGCTGCGTGCCGATGCTCAACTTCTTACGCTCGCTAAGTGCGCCCGTGTTCTCATCCAGCAAGTACGTGATTAATTGCCCATCACCCAAACCGACCAACAAGTAGGAAATGTCTTCAAACGCGCACAAGAGTGTCGAACGGGGGATAACATCCTCGTCCGTTGGCTCAGTCGTGATAACCTTCAAGTCACTCATGGATGCCAATATTACCTCCATGGACCACAGGCCAATGACGCAAATGGGCGAACTCGTACCGTCGTTCATCGGCGTGCAATCCAAGCACGCGATTTCATGCTCAAATGTCTTGCTCGCGGTGAGCTTGAGTTTACCGCCGGCGGCGCTCAAGCAGTGCAATTTTCCACCCGAAGACGCGACAAGGATTTGCGTCGGATTGCACTTAGCGGATAGAATATCCGAGCCGTCGCTAGTCTTCCATTCATCTCGCAATGTGCCATCACATGCAACCAAGCGGACGCTTTCGTTTGTGGCTTGCACAAAGACGTCGCCTTGCATGTTCGCGCAGCACAACGTCTGCGCTTGGGCATTGAAACCCGCAATCTCGGTCTCATCCAACGTGTCGCTATCGTCTAATAATCCCAATATACGAGTTTCATTTATGAATGTCACGACCAAATACTTATCCACTTGACTCGCGTCGTTTGCGCGAAGAGAAAATAAACCTTTCACGCCCGGAAGCTGAATCACGGCCCGCTCGTCGATGCCGATACCATTCCTCACCACGCGCAAGCTTCCATCTTTGTGCACTCCACTACACGTCACCACTTGACCTTGCCCGTGGCGCTCTAAATCGACCACCGCAAAGTCCACGATTGGGCCTAAGTTTGTAAACTCTTCTATGATTTCCACGTACGTTGGGTTGCCATCCTTGTCGATACACGGCTCGGTGTGCAACTTGATGAGTTGCGAGTTTCCGAACGCACTACCCACGTACACCACGCCATTATCTAAGTAACTCAACGTACTCGCGGTCGATGTCTCCCCGAGCCGTTCCAATTTTAACGAAGTCACATTCTTTGTGTCGTGCACAACGACGAGCAAATACAACGTTCCGTCGTGGTCACCCAACAAATAACGCGAGCCATCTGGATCGATTGCCCCGTAGCACATGATGTTCGCACGACTCGGGATTTTGATGGCTTTGATTCTAACCTCCGTGTCCTCTTCCGACTTGTTCAAGTACACGATCGTTTCTTCGCCTAAGACTACGACGCCGCCTACAGGCGACGGCACTGGGATGATTTTATTCGAGCCGCCTTCTAAATCATTCATCGCCCACGGCACCGATGTAAACTCTTTCTGTTTCACACCAATCTCGTACGTCTTAATGTGCACCGCTTCTTTCGTGTCCTTGTACAAAACCGCAATCGTAGGCCTTGGAACGCCGTGTAAAAATTGAATGTCAACCACTTGCAACTCCTCCAAGCGAATGTTAAACGCCTCCTTCAACACGCCTTTCGAATCACACGGAATGACCTTGAACAACCCGTCGTAGAGTTGCAAGCCAACCGCGCGACTCTGCTCGTCGACGATCCCAATCTGCCCATTCTCCGCCGGCCGCCCGATGTTGTCACGTACGTCCCCAAACGCCTCCGTCGTCAGCTCTTCAGTCTTTTCGTCGTACGACAGCACAGTAAACCCGTACCGTTCCGTCGTCAAGAACAACCTCGACTTCCCATTCGAGTTATCGCTCGGTTTACACAACGCCATCGTGGCGATTCTTCCATATATCGGTACATCTAACATCGGTTTCAGACCGCTCGGCGTCAAGCGGTAGATCTCCAAACGCGTGCACTTGGCGACGATCAAATCCGTCTCCGTGGCGTGCGTGAACGACCCGATCGCAGAATGCGTCACCGCCGTAGGTTTATGCGCCTACACGCGTGAAACGAAACGTGTGCGTGTCAGTCGCGAGTCCGTGCGATCGCTCCAACGTGCGTTCTCGACGATAAAACAAAAACAAAACAAAACAATTCGTGCACTCATGGCGTGAACACACATCACACACACGACGACGAGGACGACGACGAGGACGAGGCGTACGCACCGTCACGACATAGTTGTGTTGACACCGCCCTTGAGAAACGTCAGACATCGCGTCGCGCGAAATCGAGCGGTTTGATGCGACGCAAAACACACACAAAAGCGCGAGTGACTGAGGTCATTGACTGGCGCGCCGGCGGCGGTTACCGAGCGCGCGCGGGTGGGAATGCTGTGTAGTGCTGTATTGCAAATAGTAGTAGGCGAAAGGGCGGGAAGCAAAATTACAAAAGTTCACGCGCGGTGCGTGCGCACGAACGACACCGCGCGAAGAGTGAACCTTAAGGGGTAGGACGCGAGCGAGCGAGCGCTCGGCTCGTCCTCTTCGCTTGGCTAGTCGGCGGTCACGGGCGTGGGTTCGGCTTCCTTCTTCTCATCCTCCGATAACTCTTCCAATTCCTTCAAATCTTCAAGATCATCGTAATGCACGGCAGGTGCAGATTTATCGACATCACATCGAGCCGCACTGTGTTCGACCAACGCCGAACGTAAGAGCTTAATCTTCGCGATGCTCGCGCTAAACTGCGCCACGCATCCTTCGTTGCCGCGATAAAATTTAAAATACGGCAACACCTTCACCCCTAACGACCGACATAACTCCTTATTGGCGTCAAAATTCACCTTGACAAATATCACATCCGGATATTCCTTGGCAATCTTGCTTAATTTAGGATACAACGCCCGGCACGCGCCGCACCAACGCGCGTACACGTCCACGACGACCAACGCGTCGGCGTGCTCATTCTACGCATTCACAACACGTTCCGCCAATGTCAATCTCACGCGACGACGACGACAACGA
>Ga0181607_10005766_pt1 | contig 10431 bp, 7 predicted proteins | sample 041ome_9_FD_132420 | JGI IMG/M metagenome (GOLD analysis project Ga0181607, IMG submission 132420) | Coastal salt marsh microbial communities from the Groves Creek Marsh, Skidaway Island, Georgia - 041413US metaG (megahit assembly) | ecosystem: Environmental > Aquatic > Marine > Intertidal zone...
GCAACCTTAGCGCCTCACCACGTTGTGTGCCTCGCTGGCTCCGCCAGTTAGACCCCAAGTGTTGCGCATACAGTCCACACGAAGGTTCAGCTATGTCTTGCAGCATATTACAGTAAGCATTGGTATCACTCTCCCACGCAAGCTGTGAGTTCTCTAGACTCTCTAACGCAACAGACATACCTCGTGCCGCAAGAGCGTCTGAGAGATTGTCGTACTGAGCCTCAACACTCGCCGCCTTCCTCAGCGCAAGGCATTCATATATTTGCGCCATGCTAGTTGCACCTTCTTCGCAGCTCTTCTGTGCGTAGGACAGAGTAGCCATACAACAAAGAAAGACTGTGGAAGCGCAAGCTAACAGGGCTTTTTGTTTCACAAACCAAATTGATCGAGTGGATTGACGCATAATCTAGCGAACCTAAGTCCCCTTTTGTTGTTAATCTAATATTCGTACAAAATAGCGGTGCGAACAAGTACACAGTCGGTTTAGGCACTGGATCTCACCAAATCCATGATTTAGTCTAATATGTGCAATCTAATTTTTGGCATTAATAGTCGGAACCGTTGTCTATAGATTCACTTTTCACTTTGCAGGCAGAGAAATTTTCACCAATTAGACACAACCCAACGTTAGATTCTTCCACAATGGCTAGGCCCAGCGGATCGTGTGCGTGATTTGCGAAAGGTTCACCGTTCCATGTTACATACCATTCGCCATTAATTTCACTGCCATAAATAAAGTACTCATCCTGTGAGCTACCTAAAACGATGACGTTTTCAGAGATACGAGTAGTCTCATTTCCACAGGCACCATTAAAGATAACCTTATCAATCATCTCAAAGTTACAAATAACCTCGGAGCTAGCAGCCTGCCCAACACTCCCAATACCCATCGAAAGCAGCAGAACTAAACTGAGTGATCGGATGAAATGCAGCATGATCAAAAGAACCTATCAGATCTTGGGGCGAAGATTATCTTTGATACACGAATGCTGCGCAAGCAAGTCCCAAAAACGTTCATTTTTTACTTAACCCTGGTATGATTTTACTGTTGACTATATCCCATCCGCTGTTTTCACTGGACTGGCAAAACTTATCAAAATGATAGTCGGGGGGCAATATTGCTACAAAACATGGGCATTTCTGGTATAGTTTTCTTATTGAGTGGATTGGTACTGCTTTATCTGTTGGTCAGAAATTACAACAAATATACAGCAGACGGCGAAGCTAGCCGCACAAAGTATATTGCAGTATGGATCTTGGCTGGGTTCTTCGCAAATATATTTGCTACCATCTGGCGTGAAGGTTGGGCTAGCTCATTTCAAGATTCTATTCTGAATCCACCGTCCAACGTTATGCTGTTTCTGAGTTATTACGCCATTTTGCTTGTTGGAAGCTATTATATTTTCAAATTTACGTATTCATTTTTCACTTCAATAGTTAGAAGGAAAGTCATTCCCTACATTTGGTTAGGGAGCATTCTGGGAATTTTGATTTCAATAATCAAATTATCTACAGTCAATATCTCCAGTCTTTATCCTGATTTTCTCACATACAACGCTTCCGCTTTAATATTATCGCAGTTGGTTTTCGTTGGTTTGACAGTACGATGGATACACCGGAACCCTGGTTTAGAACTTGCACCGGGCGATGATGAGGCAGTCAACAATAACCAAAAAGAACCAAAAATAATTGCTACTAATGTGAAGATTGCTGAGATTGACGCAGATAACGGCCAGATACTATCTAAATCCAATCAATTAAAATCTGCGGCAGACCAGAGCAATGCTGGTGAGCGTTTTGAGAAACTAGATGCCACTAAAAATGACTACCCGAGTGATCAAACAGCAAATGAAAACCCAAGGCCTGAAGCTACACTTAAAACCACCACGCTTTCGGCTGATCCAAATTTCGATATCTCGTTGAGTGAAAGTCCAGTCAATCGCCGGCAAGAGTTGTGTGAACATCTTTACGTTGCATCTAAGTTTAGAGATGTAGAGGAAATTTTAAGCTTGCTTTCTCAACTTGGAGTTCAAGTGAAACGCGATCAACTACGATTCATAATTAAAGGTAATAATGGTTTAAAAAAAGATATTGATGGTGACGAAAAATTAATAAATTTTGCAAAAAAGTTATCTTTGCAATGATGTTTAAAACCTTAATCACATTAACATTGTTATGTTAGTTGCATGAACGAACAGCGATCACAATTTGACGGTTTGCTCCTGAAGAGCGTAGTAATGCTATCTCTTGTTGTGTTTGGATTATATTCCATCAAAACTGTATTGTCGGATTGTACTGTTTTTTCAACAGTGAATTGCCAGTCCGGAACTCGTAAAATTAGTGCACTAGAAAAAGAAATTAATCAGATAAAACAACAAATATCCACAGCACAATCTAATAGCTCTTCTTTGAAATGTACTGAAATAGATACCGCAAATACGAATATCGATGAAGCGCCAAAGATTGATACCTCGCTTTGGGAGCAAGGTGATTTAGCAGTTCTAAAGGGATGTTGGAAACTCGATTGGGACTACGAAATGCTAAATGTCGATACGAACGAGCTCGTTGGTGTCACATCCTGGGATGTATGTTTCACCTCCGGCTCGAAAATTGGATCACAAACATTATTATTTGAAGACGGCGAAAACTGTATCGAGCAACCGATTATGGGTGAATTCAAAAGTATTAATGGGCAATCGAAGTTACATCTAGACGACACAAAAGATGTAGAATGCAAATCAGGAGCAGTTGTTTTTCAAAGGCGCATGGAGTGCGAACTTATGCAAAACGGTGACCACGCAATGTGCTCAACCTCTTCCTTGGGGCGTGATGGGAATTGGTCAGAGTTTCGTCCCAAAGGTGTTAGACTGTCGCGGAAGAGAAACTGATGGAATTCATTAGGCGAACTTGGCAGAACAGTTGGTTTCTAATTCTTCCCATAATTATTTTGGGAATTTTTGTGATTTATATTTTATTTTTAGGAGTAAAGTTATCCCATCAAGATAATGAACGTTTATCTGGACTGCTAGTAGAGAAAGATCTTTTGAACAGTACTCTTCAGGACCTCACCTTGAAGTCAGAGGCTACTGTGTGCATGGGGGAGGAGTTAGTCATTCCTTCTGGTAATATTGATGATTTGATGCCTCCCAAAAATGCCAGTGATGTAGTGGAGAAACTTGAGAAGAGTGTGGTTCTCATCTTGACTGAAAATGGATTGGGATCAGGGTTTTTCGTGACTCCGAGCAAAGTTGTAACAAACGGTCATGTTGTAAACGGTTCTGCGTCCAAGGGAGCGGAAGTTTTTATTGTTAACGCGAATATTGGAGTTCATCGCGCTAGGGTCTCAGATATACAATTTTCTGGAGATTATGCTGAAGACTTTGCGTTGTTGACTATTGATGAACAAGTGGGGACCCCTTTGACATTAGTAAATGTTCAATCCCCAAGTGAATTTAAATTGGATCAGGTTTTCGCTGCCGGTTTTCCTGGGTCAGTAATTGAAAGCGATCAGGAATTTATAAAACTAATTGAATTGGGGGAATTCTCAGTCCCAGATTTAGTTATTACAGACGGAACTATCAGTTCTCATCAAAAAGTCTTCGGAGAGGTATTGGCGTTTGTTCACACTGCGCAAATGTCTGGTGGTAATTCTGGAGGTCCACTAGTTAATCAATGCGGCAACGTCATCGGTGTAAATACCTTTATAAACACCTCAACTGATGGAGTTCGGAATTTCTCCCTAATTTCATCTGAACTATTACAGTTTTTATCGCGAAGTATGGTTGTACCGCGCGTATCCGCTAGGGAGTGTAAATAGATGGCCCGGAAAAGTAATTTTATAGGAACCACTGAAACAGGACATCTTTCTGCTCTCGGGAATGCACAACAGCGTGACTATAATTTTGTAAAAAACCTACTGAATCGTAGCGATCTGATCAAGTATTTTGCAGAACCATCAGTGCAGGAAAACCAAGAAAAAATTGATTGGTACAGTGATACGCGTGGAAAAATTATTGAATTTCAAGATCTCACCACACCACAGGTTCAAAGAGCACGAGAAGAGTTGAATTGGTTAATACGAGAGTTAAAATCCGTAGCTTCAAAAGCAGAGAACCAAGTCGATAGGCAAGCGATAGAAAACCTGTCTGTGCTACCTGATACAAATTCCATTAAGCTGGTTGGTGATCAGATAACCATTATTAATTGGGCCTATCGTTTGCACAAACGTGCAAAAGGAGACCGCCAGTCTTCTGATTTTGCTGGTTTCGTGGATACAGATACAGAGGCTGACACGGTGGCAGAAACGGCTGCCGGTGTTGAGGTAGAAAAGGCGATCGCATCAAATGCTACTGGGGCAATTAAAACCGCTAAGATTGACGCTGAGCCTACAGAAAATAATCCGACACCAATTACCGATGATCCCAAAGATTTGCCGCTTGAAGCCGATCGAGGTGATGAGAATAACTCGATAAATACTGAACCGTCGATGTTCAGTAAGGCTAGTTGGATTTTGCTATCAGTGTTTTTCTTGCTGTTAATTTTAACACTCATCCTTTTGAAGGATGCATGTGGGGTGGAGGGATTACCATTTCTTTATTTTTGTTAAATAATCTATATATAAATTTTTCTGTTAAAAGTGGCAAATCAGTGTAAAATTTCGAGACTGGAGATCATTCATGGAACTAATACCTTTTTCGGGCATACAAATTGTTGATTTTGAAATCGATTTGTCGAAGTTGGAAAAACCTCGCAAAAAATTTGTTGTCAAGAACGATGTATTGTTTCCTTTGGATAAGCATAGCGAGCAAATGCACGATGATGGACAATTCTCTGAAAGCTATTCCCAAGTAATTGAGCAATTTAAAGAAAAATGGATACCTGCGCCAGTTTTCCGATTTTCTGGCACCGCACAGGACGGCGTGAAGCAGTTCGATGAAGGTCCATCAACATGGTCTCGCATGAGAGCAAAAATTAAGGAGCGTAATGAAACTGGAGAACCCACAATTGTCGTCTTCCAACTAGCCTTTGATACTACAATTGACCTAGAAAATGACCCTAGATTAAGTGGTGAAGACTACTATCTGATGCCATCTTTGGCAGATGTGCTTGCTGAAAAAGAATTCAGTTTTGTGTCTGAAGCAAGTCAAATGGATTGGTTTTTAGATTCTCAGATTGAAGAGGATGGACAGTGGATTGATACGCAAACATGGGTGGCAGATTGGATCAAGGATGTCATGATCTCCAACGGCGTTCGTGAAACCCAGTCGACCCTACAAAGAGTATGGGCAAAGTATTTCACTTTTGTCGAAGTTCTGGGGCGACTAAATATCCCAACATTCAAACTACTTGATACCATCAGTGACAGTAGACGGTACACTCCCATAGAAACAGATTTTATCCTAGATTTGGGAAATTCACGTACGTGCGGAATACTGTTGGAGAAGCCGGATAATCAAGATATCAAAATTGAGTCTGCAATACCTTTTAAAATCCGTGATTTTGAAAATGCCGAAGTTTATCGATCTGGTTTGATGGAAAGTCGTGTTGAATTATCCCAAGCTAATTTTGGTAGGGATGACTTAGCGAAAAAGACTGGAAGAATGGATGCTTTTCTTTGGCCGAGTCCGGTTCGTATTGGGAGTGAAGCAAGATCTCTACAGTTGAAATCAAAGGGAACGGATACTGCGTCCGGTTTATCTAGTGCAAAACGTTATTTGTGGGATCAGAACCCAGTGGAACGTGAGTGGAGATTTCAAGGTTCAAATCCATCCAGTCAACCGATGATCGCGATCCAGACAAAACAACTTCTGACAGAAAACGGCGATTTAAGACAGAAGGGTGACGCATCCGCACGAGAGATACGGTTTTCAAGATCTTCTTTTATGATGTTTATGATTGCTGAATTGATTGCGCATGCGTTCACACAGATAAATAATCCGCAGGAAAGGAGTTTGCGTCCCAATGCATCAATCCCGAGACGGCTATCTAGAATTATACTTACTATACCAACGGCAACACCCTCTAGAGAGCAAAGCATACTCAAAAAGAGAGCTAACGAGGCTCTCGATTACGTATGGAAAATTCTTCAACTGCCAGAGGAAACTCTAGTCTATTCAAAGCCAGAACTTTTAATTGAATGGGATGAAGCCAGTTGCTCTCAACAGGTATTCTTATTTAATGAGATTAGTCAGACTTACAGCCACGAGTCATGCAAATATTTGGCAGATTTTGGACGTAAAAGGGCTATTAATGGGCAAACGCATGATAGTCTTAGAATTGCATCAATCGATATCGGTGGTGGTACGACTGATTTAATGATCACAACTTATTATGACCCAACAGCCAGAGATGTAATACACCCTATTCAAGAATTTCGTGAAGGGTTCAGGACCGCTGGTGATGACATTTTGTACGGGATAATCAGGGACGCGCTCATCCCTGGCTTTGTAAAGCATTTGGAAAAACATGCTGCGCCTTCTGCATCTATGGCATGTGCGAACTTTTTTCAGTCAGTCGATGATGCAATGTCAGGAAGTAAATCTAATTTCGCTAACTCAATTCTGGTTCCTGCCGCAATTTCGATCCTGTCTCAATTTGAACTAGCCGATATCAGCGTTGGGGTAACACAAATTAATAATCCTGCAGAATATAATCAAAATGTATTTAAAAAAATATTGGATGATTTAGCTAAGTCTTCCGGGATCTCAGAATGGCCGGCATCCTCAGTTGAACTTGACGTCTCATATACTCAATTCAAAGGAATAGTTGATAATGTGCTATCCAGAGTTGCTAACAATATTACATTAGCGATAGCAAACTTTGACTGTGATTACGTGTTATTAACTGGGAGGCCGTCTAAATTACCATATGTTCGATCGTTATTTGAAAATATGATGATAGTACCTCCTGATCGATTAATATCACTTCATGAGTATTCGGTTGGTGTGTGGTACCCGTTCCGTGATGCAATGACAGGTAAGATAGGAGACCCAAAATCTACTGTAGTTGTAGGAGCACTTCTGAATTCAGTAGCAAGGTTTGAACTAGATAATTTTAGTTTCAAAAGTGAAAGACTGAAGTTGCGTAGCACCTCAAATTTCATAGGTGAACTTGAGTCAACGGGTCAGCTAAAAGATGAGAAAATCATCGTGGACAACGTAAATCAAACTAACGATGAAGAATTTACCTATGATTTCACCAATCCAGTTCATTTTGGATCAAGGCAAATAGCAAATGAGAACTGGTCAACATCTCCTCTTTACAGATTATCGGTGCCTAGCGCAGGTCTAGGACAATTTTCTTTACCTTTAACGGTTACACTTCGAAGGGATCCAGATGCGTTCGAAAATGAAGACGATATGACTTTATTGCGAAATGAAGCGAAAAAAGAGGAATTGGTTATTGCGGAGATTATAGACCAAGATGGGCGGTCTGCGCCTCACGATACCCTGAAATTATCATTTAATACGCTTGGCAAAGTTGATAATTATTGGCTAGAGACGGGACTATTCACATGAGTATTTCAGATAAATCTGGCGAACAAATACGTGTCTTAGAACGTTTGAATGCATGGTCAGCAGAGACTGTAAATACGAGTATGATGGGCGCTCATGCTTCATCGACCAGTAAGAAAATAAGAAGTTCGATATTTCTTGCAAGTAATGTTCAATCAGCGTCTAGTTGTAAACCTACAGTTGGGGTTTATGGTCCATCACAAGCAGGCAAATCATACTTGACCGCTAAATTTGCTGAAAATGAGCAGGGAATCCTTAAGGTAAATTTGGGTTCAGAACTTGATTTCCTTCAGGACATTAACCCTCCTGGAGGCAGGGAGAGTACCGCATTAGTTTCACGGTTTACGACAGACGCGACCGATGTTGATAATGCCTTCCCGATTAAGGCTAACACATTAAGTGAAACAGATATCATTTGTATTCTGGCCAATAGTTATTTTTGCGACAATTCGCATGCAGAATACCCAGAAGTTGGAGATATCGAGCGCGTAATTGATGGCTATGAATTTGATGGCAATAAATTTGATATTTTTAAAGATAGTGATGCCTATAGATTGGAGCATTATCTCGTAAAAAAAGTTCTCCCCACTGATATTAGTGAAAGATTTACATCCTTATGGGATAAGGCAGTAGCAATTAAACAACTACAAAGTATCCATGAACGCGCCAACCTTTATTCATTACTTTGGAACAGAAATGAACAATTTACCAATCTTTTCATAAGATTGTCAGATTCCTTACAAAAACTTGGCAATGAAAAACAGATATATCTGCCAATTAGTAGTTTGACGCCTAGGGCAGCTTCGATCATTGACGTGTCAATACTTGAGAACCTAGATAATGCGACGTTAGATTTCGAATTAGTGAAAACCCATTCTCAAGAAGTACAGATAGAAAAGTCAGTTTTGTCTGCCCTGATTTCTGAGTTGTACTTACCCATTGTGAACCCAAAGCGTAAAGTCTTCGAAAAAGCGGACCTATTAGATTTTCCAGGAGCAAGAACTCGGTTTCAAAAACGGTTACAAGATAACCATGAAAATGGGGTTCATGAGTTTTTCTTGCGCGGCAAGATTGATTATCTATTTCACAAATTTACTATGGATTTGAGACTCGATGCATTGGTTTTCTGTGTTGATCCAGGCCCGTTGAATGTGCGTGAATTGCCCGACTCACTGGATGAGTGGTTACAACTTAATTGCCATGATCACCTTAATTTTGGTGGTAACTTATTTTTTACTTTAACCAAATTTGATACACACTTCCCAGACGCTGCAGGAAATCAAACAGATGAATCACAAAGATTTGAAAATGCTCTAGACTCTGCTTTAATCCAACCCTTTGCTCGCGAGGCTACTTCTTGGCCTCTTAATTGGAATGGTCATCGCTTTACTAATGTCTTCCCTTTGCGCAACCCAAATTACCCTCTGCATGGATACTTCGAATACGAAAAGGGTACTGAAGTTGCAAAATCTGAACGTATGGAAAAGCGCCTACTAGAGTTGGAGGAAGGCTACCTCAGCAGCAATCTCGTCTCGGTGCATGTAGGGAATGCCAAAGAGAAATGGGACGACTTGGTGCGAGTTAATGGTGGTGGTGCAGAATACCTGGCAAATCAAATCGACGGTTTGAATTTAGACGATTTAAAAGACAAAAACCTACTTGGCATCTTAAACACCACGGCAAAAAGTATCAGTGAAACGCTTTCCATGTTTATTCAGTCAGAAAATGGTGAAGAGCGATTAAGTCTTGAAAAAGATAAATTTAGAGAACTATTACAACCAATTTTTTCCATAGGACAAAGTGGTAAATTTTCTACATTACTTAAATATTTAGGGGTGAGTGAGCAGTTACTGAAAACATCTCTTCATTCGGCAATGATGATCGAACCGGGAGAGGCAACAATCAATCCTGAGACAGTTAACTTGGATGGTTGGCAACCCGACATCCTAATTGATGATCAAGGTGGCAATAACGAAAATACAACAGAGATGCAGGGCGAAACACATAGCGCGCAAATTCTAGCTGATAAAATACTTGTTACCTGGTTAAATTCGCTGTCTGGAACAACTTCCGTCGCCAAAATTGCACGCGACTTAAACACAAGCACAAATGCTTATGAATTCCTTATTTCCCATTTAGCGCACGAGACCCAAATTGAACAATTGAAAATGCGTATATCGTCTAGATTGGAAAACTGGACATACGGAATGACACTTGACTCTAATTTGGGGGCGGCTGCAAAAATTGCTAGTGATGAAATAAATTCTCATGTTTATATGAAAAAATCATCATCCATCGATGAAGTTGTTGAAAATTCGAGTGTTAATACCTTTAGAATTGATGAGCTAGAAAATCCACTTCTTAAATGGCAAAATTGGGTTAACGAATTTGGTGAATTGATATCTAGAAATTGTACGGTGCGTACATTTAGTAATTTCGATGAAAATCAAAACTTGATACTGATAGAAAACGTAAAGAAATTAACTCCGGCTTAGGGATCCAATAGTATGGCAGGGCGCACACTAATTATACCAATTTATTACTTGATATTGATTGCATGCATCGGTGTGAGTAGCAACTTTTCATTCCGCGGCTTTTATGAAACTTTCCCTAACGAAATTTATATCGTCGTCCTTATTTTGGCATTAGGATTGTTTGGAGCTGGTCTTCTTTTACAGATTGGGCGCGATCGCAAAAGTATTGCACAACAGCTGCTGGCATTGTTGATATTTTTCATATTTGCGTCTTTCAGCACTTCTAGCAATATGAATTATATCTACACAAAGATGAAGTGGGAAGACGTTCGTAAGGAAGCATTTCGTGAAGAATATCCAAAATATTTACGTACACTTGCTGCAATCGAAAAAGACCTCATCACTCAAACCACTATCGACAGGGATAATTTTGAAAAAATCGC
>Ga0181607_10005771_pt1 | contig 10427 bp, 10 predicted proteins | sample 041ome_9_FD_132420 | JGI IMG/M metagenome (GOLD analysis project Ga0181607, IMG submission 132420) | Coastal salt marsh microbial communities from the Groves Creek Marsh, Skidaway Island, Georgia - 041413US metaG (megahit assembly) | ecosystem: Environmental > Aquatic > Marine > Intertidal zone...
GGGCCAGTCATTTTCCGGCAATGCGTCGCCCTTGGTTTTGGGCGCATTGGCTTATCTCATTCTGTTCATTCCAGTGGTGGTTTTCGGCCGATGGGTTGAAACGCGCTTCGCCTGGCGTCGGACGTAGGGGGGCGGCAAGCATGGAATTCATCCTCCAAAACTTCTTCAACTGGGATATCGTGACCCAGGCTTGGCCGCTGCTACTGCGCGGCTTTGGCATGACGCTGATCCTGATGGCTGCTGTCATCCCTGTCGGCTGCATTGGCGGGCTAACCGTGGCCTTGCTCGGCCAGTCCCGGTTCCGCGCCGTCCGCTGGCTGACCATTATCTATGTGGATTTCTTCCGGGCGTTCCCGCCGCTGGTGCTGCTGATCTTCATCTATGCAGGCCTGCCATTCGCAGGCATTGACCTGCCCGCCATCGTCTCCGTCTGCCTAGCTTTCCTGCTGAACTCATCCGCCTACTATGGTGAAGTGTTCCGCGCCGGTATCGAAAGCGTTGGCACCGGCCAGGCAGAAGCCGCGCGCTCCACTGGCCTTAGCGGATTTCAAACAACAACCTATGTCGTCCTCCCCCAAGCTATCCGCAACGTCCTGCCAGACCTGGTCAGCAATACGCTGGAGGTGGCTAAGCTAACGTCCCTCGCCAGCGTCGTAGCCCTGCCAGAACTCCTCTATTCCGCTGACATGGCCCGCTCCGTCACCTTTAACGCAACACCCATTGTCATGGCGGCAGTGCTTTACTTGGTGCTGTTATGGCCCCTGGTGCGCCTACTCTCCCGCATCGAACACCGCTCTATGGGCAGTCGATAGGGTAATTGTCCGTATCGGCATCGTGATTTCGTTACGAGAGAAACAGAATTTGATCTGCTTCTAGCCGCAGCCTCGCCACGAATGTTGGCGATTCTGCCGCCCTGGTCCATCAGGGGGCGTGAATGCTGCGCATAATATTTTTGACAGGCGAAGGTTTCTTAGCGACGTTTATTGTTATTCGGCTGTTGCAGTCATTCATCTTCTGGCAGTGGTATCTGGGCTTTGATCCGACCCTAGAGCATGAATATGACGATTTCTTGCATCTTTTTATACCGTGGGGAATTACGCCGCTAGCGACATGCATTAGCGCAGCATACGGCGGCGTCTTGCATGCCATGTTCAATCAACGAGAAATAGCCATTCTTAGATGTGCAGTCTTTTGGGCAATTACGTCGCAAATCATCATGATTTGGTTAGGCGTTCATTTATCTTGGGAAGGCAATGTGACGGTCACAGGCATCGTCTTTGGACTGATTATTGCCTTCTTCTACAGCATCATGGGCTGGTTTCTCGGCGTGTTGATATACGCGTTGCTTAGTTTGCGGCGCGGTTTGGTCCGGCCGTTCGTTGAGTGTTGCCAACGGGTTCGATACCACACAGCGCCCGCCGGAATCCGTCTGCTGAAGATCGCCTGGGCTTCAATATTGAAGGCGTGACGCCGTTACGCCTCGCCTTCCACGAAGGTCAAAATTACCTGGTCCGCTGCCAAGCTGGCGCCTGCTTCGGCTTCCACCACGGCGATTTCCGCCGTTTTCTCTGCCCGCAGTACGTTTTCCATTTTCATGGCCTCGACAATCGCCAGGGCTTGGCCGGGTTCGACCGTGTCGCCGGCGTCGACCATCACGGCTTTTAGGAGGCCGGGCATGGGGGAGAGGAGGAGGTTGGAGGTGTCGGGGGGGAGTTTTTCCGGCATTAGCGCATGCAGGGCAGCGATTTCTGGCGTTAGCACCAGCGCGCGGGCTTCGACGCCGCCATGGGTGATGATGTAGCCGGGGCCGTCGCGGTCAATCTGCACGGCGACTTGAATGTCGCCGACATCCCCTTCGAACAGCAGTTTCGCGGGGTCTGGATCACCGGCGACGCGGATGGTCTGGCCATTCATCACCACTGCCGCCCCGTGGCCGTCCAGCGTGACGGAGACATCGCGGCGTATGTCCGCCAGCAGCACCACGTAATCGTGGACAAGCGGCGGCGGCGTTAGTGCGGAATTGGCTGCAAGCGCCCGGTCACGTTCTGCATTGGCAGCGTGGCGGGCAGCGATCACGGGGGCGATGATATCCATCCGTGCGTCAGCCAGCAGGTCATTGGCGAACCCATCTGGGAATTCTTCTTCAATGAACGCGGTTGAGATATTGCCGGAGCGGTGGCGGGGATGGTCAACGATGGCGGACAGGAACGTGAGGTTATGGCGGATGCCGCGCGTCTGGAACCGGTCCAGCGCCAAAGTCATGCGGTTGATGGCCTCATTGCGGTCCACGCCGTGGGTGCAGAGCTTGGCTAGCATGGGATCATAGAACATCGAGACCTCGCCACCTTCTGCGACGCCGGTATCAACGCGCACGCCGTCTTTCTCCGCAGGCGGGCGATAGCGGGTTAGCCGGCCAATAGAGGGGGAGAAATTGCGGGTGGGGTCTTCGGCGTAGAGGCGGCATTCAAGCGCCCAGCCATTAATTTTGAGATCATCCTGGGCAAAGCTCAGCGTTTCGCCAGACGCCACACGCAGCATCTGCTCCACTAGATCAAGGCCTGTGATGAGTTCCGTCACCGGATGCTCGACCTGCAGGCGGGTATTCATTTCCAGGAAGTAGAAATCCCGGTTGGGGCCGACGATGAACTCCACCGTGCCAGCGGATTCGTACCCAACGGCGGCGGCGAGTGCGACGGCCTGGGCACCCATGGCCGCACGGGTTTCAGCATCTAGGAACGGGCTCGGTGCTTCCTCAACCACTTTCTGGTGGCGGCGCTGGATGGAGCATTCGCGCTCAAATAAATGCACCGTATTGCCGTGGCTATCCGCCAGCACCTGGATTTCAATATGGCGGGGATCGACGACGAATTTCTCAACGAAGACCCGGTCATCGCCAAAGCTGGATTTGGCTTCACTGGCAGCGCGGACCAATCCGTCACGGGCTTCTTCGTCATTGAAGGCAATCCGCATGCCCTTGCCGCCGCCGCCGGCAGACGCCTTCAGCATGACGGGATAGCGAATTTCATTGGCGATGCGGACGACCTCTTCCGGGTCCGTAATCGCGTCGGCAGAGCCTGGAACCGTTGAAACGCCGGCTTCTTTCGCCAGCCGTTTGGATTCTATTTTGTCGCCCATTGCGTCAATCGCAGATGGCGGCGGGCCAATGAACACAAGGCCCGCTTCAGCCACAGCGCGGGCGAACCCGGCATTCTCAGACAGAAACCCGAAACCCGGATGGATCGCCTCCGCGCCCGTATCCTTGGCCGCCTGGATAATCCGTTCCGCTACTAAGTAGCTTTCAGATGCAGGTGCCGGGCCAATGGCGACGGCTTCATCGGCTTGCAAAACATGGGGCGTTCCTGCGTCTGCATCGGAATAAACCGCAACAGTTTTCACGCCAAGGCGCTTTGCGGTTTTGATGACACGGCAGGCGATCTCGCCTCGGTTCGCGATCAGGATTTTAGAGAACATGTGTGCGCTCAATCATTCTCGTTCGGTGCATTGAAGATGTGATACTGCCCATCGCCGACTTTGACGACTGTGGGTACAGTCTGCATTCCAGCCGCTGCTGCCAATTGGGCAAGGCGCGCCTGAATGGTTTCGGCGCTGACGTCTGGGAAGATGCGGGCGTTGAATTCTGAAGGGCGCCATTTTTTGCGGAACAGCCAGCCTGGCTTCCAGCGTGGCGCTGCCGGACCCGTAACACCCAAGCTTTCTGCCACGTGGCCAGCAATCCGTTCGGCTGCGAATGCGCCGTCCTGGGCTGCAAAGAATTCCTCAAAGCGGGCGTGCTGGGCAGCTTTGGTTTCAGGGTCAGTTTCACCGTCCAGAATAGCCCGCGCCTGTACGATCACGGCATCTTCACTATCCCCAACAGCGCCAAGTGCGCCGGACAGGAAATATGTGTGCAGCGGCGACGGGATTGTTTGATAGCAGACGGCAGGCTTATCTAGCGCGAAGGCCTCCGTCGCCGTTGTGCAACTGGTGTGGACGAGCAGATCACAAGCGGAAAGCCACGCAGCTGCAGGGCCTTCGCGGACGATGTGAATGCCCTCGGCACCCGCTAATTTCACCTCGTACGGCTCTAACTTCTCCGTCGGATGCGGGCGCAGCACCACCTGATGATTGGGAAATTCCTTACGCAGGCGCAGCACCAGGGGTGAGGCTGCGGCCAAGTTCGCCGTTTCAAACGCCACCAGATCATCGATGAAGGCTTTGTCGTCCGGCACATCCAGATTGATGCGGCCGTCCCGCGTCAGGCTGCGGATCAATCCTTCCGCCGTGTTTTTGGCGGAATTGACGAGGCCGATATTCGTGTTGACCAGAATGAACGCGCCATATTTCGCGCGGATCGCTTTGGCGTCCTCCGCATACATGGAGCGGAGCTCCGGGCGCAGGAAATCCCAGCGCGGGTTGCCGGTGATGGTTAGCTTGCCGCTGTGGGCCGGATATTTTTCCTCGAGCGCGCGAACATGGCGCGGGCCAAGGCAGAAAACGGTCTCACACGCCGCCATGGATTTTGGGTGCACCCAGCGCAGCCGCCCGCTGCCCTCGCCAAGACCCGGCATTTCCTCATCAATGGCAGAGATACGATGGCCAAGCTTTTGAATGCGGCCCATGGCTTTGGCGTCGCCCGGCGTCAGTGTTTTGAATATCCAGAACCCTTTCGGCATGGCGCGCGCGTTTTTCTGCAGCAGCCATTTCTGCCCGGTGACGACCTCGACGCCAGCCGCCGTCGCGTACAGAGCGATCAACAGCCGGGAATCCAATTCCCTCGACGCCATTTCCATCGGCATATATAGGAAGGGCGGCTGTGTCGCGGGCACGTCGGGGGTGGGTCCAGTCAAATGTAATACCGTCCGTTGATCTAGCGGCAACAGCCGGGCCTGTCTACAGAATGGCTCCTGTCAGACGGAGCGTGAGGCGCCAAAGCGTATGAGCAAGCTGCTTACTAAGTTTCTCCCCAGTGAGACTGCCGCCCGGCGTCTTGCAAATAAGGTACAGCTTTTGCGGCCAAAGCAAGCTGGCCCGACGCTGCTGGTGATGAACCGCGCTGTGCTGTCTAGTGATATTCGTGCCGTTGCAGCCCGCTCTAGCCTGAATTTCGCCACGGTCAGCGCGGCCCAGTTTGAAGCGCTGACGGCTGGTGTGGTTCCAAAGGCGGATCAAACCCAAACATTTTTTAATCCCACATACTGGACCGGTCCTGCCGAGCGCAGGGAAAAACTAAAAACCATCACCCGCGCATTCTTGGATAGGGTCAACGGCCGGATCGGCTTTGACGCCGTTGTCGTTGCGAATACTGATTATTGGCAGGATGAAGCGGTAAAGGACGCCTGCCGGGACATGGGGAAGCGGTTTATCGTGCTCTGCCGTGAAAACTATGCCGTGCCGCTTGAACAAAAGCTGCTAGATGACCGCATCCGGCAGACCGGCTTTGTATTTGAAGGCGATGCAGTCGCTGTCGCATCAGACATCACCCGAGACACCATGCTGGCGACCGGAGCATTCAAACCGGGTAGCGTCCACACGATTGGATGGCCGCGGTTCGATAGTTGGCTTGATGCGCCCATAACCGCGCCGGAAGATCGTAAGCTCATCACGCTGGTGGCGTATCAGGAGCCATTATATCTGGCACCGAAGAACTTTGACGACGTGCTGCACGCCTTCGTTGCTGCCGCCAAAACGTCTGGCACGCCGGGGCGCTTCTGCATCAAACTGAAAAAGATGGGGCATTTGAGCGCGCTGCTTAAAGCGTGTCCAGCGTTGCTGTTTTCCGGCGTCAAAATCCACACCAAACGCCCGCTCGATGAACTGCTACGCCAATCCAGCGTTGTGATCGGCTACAACACAACTGGGATATTGGAAGGCTATTTGACGGACTGCGCCGTGATCGTACCTTGGTGGGCGGACGCGCCGCGCACCCATGAAGACTGCCTCGTCACCAAGGATACGGACCTTGATCTGGCGACCACGTATTTCCCGGAATCCGCTGAAGATCTAAAGGCGCTGATCGGCGACGCATTCGCTGGCAAGCTCCCGCCACGAGGGACGGATGCCGAACGCATCGCGCAATTCCAGCGTTTCATCTGGTTTGACCGCACGGCCACTGCATCCGCCCGTTTTGAAGCGGTGGTAAAGGCGGCCTTAGCGGCAGAATGAGGGGTCTTAGTTCGGTGGATCGCAGACGACCGTGCCCATTTTGCCTGGCGTTGAGAGTTCGAGGATATCTAAATCCTCGGACGTGCCATATTCGTTGTGTTTCATGCCGCCGGGGATATACAGGCTCTCCCCTTCTTTGATCCGCAGCTGCTCGCCGGTCTCAAATTCCAGATCGACCCAGCCTTTTAGCACATAGACGAACTGACCTTCGCATTCGTGATAATGCCAGCCGGTGGGCTCTGTCATGCCGCGAATGGCGGTCATGGTTTGCGCGCGGAGAGCGCCGCCCGATGCTTCCATCACACCTAAGTCCCTGTAGCGAAAGAAATCGCGGCGACCTTCGACCGGTGGCGCGCTTTCGCGGGTGGCGTGGGCAATGCGGCCTTTAGCGGGGGCTTTTGCTGAATCAGGCATGGGGTGTCTCCTATTGTGCGTGACCTTCAAGGACAAGCCTAGCGCGGATTTGCAGCACCGCGCCAGTTCACGGGGAGATTCTTCTGCGCTAGCCTTCCGTTTAGAACCGGACCCGGAAGCCCGATCCAGAAGCCTGACCCAAAAGGATGAGTTATGCGTATTGTCTGCCAGCTGCCCACTGACAATTGGAACCGTGCGGGGGCCCGCGCCAAGTGGGCGGAGGGCATTGGCTATGATGGCGTCACTACCTCTGAGCTTGCCCATGACCCATTCATGCCCCTGGCGATTGCAGGCCATTCGACGGACCGTGTTGCCCTTGGCACCTCCATCGCCGTGGCGTTTCCCCGAAGCCCAATGATTGCTGCCAATATGGGCTGGGATTTGAATGCGCAGACCGGTGGGAGGTTTGAATTTGGCCTTGGCACCCAGGTCAAAGGCCATAATGAACGCCGGTTTTCAACGCCTTGGGTCGCACCTGTCGCCCGGATGCGGGAATACATGCAGGCCATCCGCGCCATTTGGAACGCGTGGGAGCATGGCGAAAAGCTGAACTTTGAGGGCGAACACTACAGCTTTACCCTCATGACGCCGGAATTCTCCCCGCCCAAATCCGGCCTCCGCCTGCCGCCGCTGACCGTCGCTGCTGTTGGGCCAGATATGCTCAGAATGGCTGGCCGTATTGCTGATGGCGCGCGTCTACACGGCTTCTGCACACGCAAATATATCGAGAATGTGTGTATGCCGAAGGTCGAGGAAGGCATGGCCCGCAGTGGCCGGGACCGCGCATCCTTCGAGATTTCGGGCGGTGGGTTCGTCGCCACGGGTGCAGATGAGCAAGCCGTTGCGGAGAAGCTGGATTGGGTGCGGTATCGGGTTGGTTTCTATGGCTCCACCCGCACATACTTGCCGGTATTTGAGCAACATGGCCTGGAAGACCTCGGCCTCAAGCTCCACAAAATGTCCAAGGAAGGCAAGTGGAGTGAGCTTGCGGCCCAGGTTTCGGACGATGTGGTTCGCCTGTTTGCTGCCGTCGGCACCTATGAGGAGCTGCCCGCAGCCGTCGCTGAACGCTTTGGCGGCGTTGTGGATACGCTCCGCCTGGATTTACCAGATGATATTGACCCTGAACTGCATAAGGATTTGATCGGTAAACTGCGGGCGACACCGGTGGCGTTTGATGGATTTAGGACAGCCGCTTAGGCATCAGTTGAAACCAAAGCTGGAAATTATTCCGGTTTAGGCGTAAATCAGCGGGATGCGTGAACATATTTCACGTTTCTGGAGATTCTCGCCTATGTCTGATAGTCCACCAAACGACGATCTGAAGCCGCTCGATTTCCGCATCCTCAACGCGCTGCAACAAGATGCACGAGCGGGTTTGGAAACCATTGCGAAAGATGCGGGTTCGTCCCGCACCGCTGTGTGGAACCGCGTCAAACGCTATGAGCAAACCGGCCTGATCCGCCGTTATGCCGCTTTATTGGACCCAGAAAAGGCCGGCGTTGCGGAGACATTCTTCGTCTCCGTCCGCACGGATCGCCATGATGCGGAATGGCTGAACGCCTTCAGCGCCGCCATCCAGGACATGCGCGAAATCACCGAAGCGCACCGCCTAGCGGGTGCGGAGGATTACCTGCTGAAAGTCCAAGTGCCCAGCACCCGCGCATTCGACGCCTTCTACCGGCGCTTGATTGAGCGGATCGGCATCCACACTGTCTCATCCAGCCTTTCCATGGAAACCATCAAACCAGTAACGGCACTGCCGCTGCCAGAATAGCTCTCAGCTATCCTTGGCGGCCTTGGTTAAATCTGGCCCCGCATGTGGGCCGAGGGCGGCGGCGACGCCGACTTTGGTGTCCTTCAAGGCCGCAGCAGCGCGGGGGTTTTCCATGATTTTGTTGAGGATGCCCTGCTGCGCATCGGCGAAACTATCCCGGTGCGCCACAACGTGTTCGCGGGATTTCCGGTAGGCTTCGAGCATGCCGTTCAGCTCTGGTGCCACGTAGCGCATTACCAGATCCCAGCTCTTCATGGTGTTTTCGCGGTTGGCCCAATCGTGCACGAACCCAACCGTAACGCCGTACCCGCCTGTCAGCGCGATCAGGTCCCGCAGGCGCTTTACCAGATCATCTGGCGTGCCGATGACAGCGGTGGCACCCTCAGAAAACGCCATTTTCTCAACGCCTTCGTGCGGCGTCTCGAACGGGCCGACGCCCGGCCGTTGCAGCGTGCCGACATTGTATTCGTTATGCCAATGGAACAGGCCGTCCTTGCACTGCTCAATCGCCTGCTCACGGGTTTCCGCCAGGTGCCATTGCAGGATGATGCGCCAGTTCTTGCGGTCTACGGCATTGCCATGCTTCTGGGCAGATTCCTCTGCGAAGGACCACTGTGTTGGCAGCGCGTTTAACCCGGCAGATGACATGGAGCCGATGGACAGCACGCCTGTATTGTATTTCCCCGCCAACGTCATGCCCGATGGGCTGACCATGCTGGCGACAGCGAACGGCAGCTCTTCCTGCAAGGGCAGCAGGTGCAGGCCAGCGTCATTCAGAGTGAACCAGTCGGATTTATGGCTGAACCGCTCGTCACCGCGCAGCAGGCGCTGGATCACGCCAAGCGCTTCATCCTGCCGGTCGCGTTGGGTCACGGGATCAATGCCAAGCACATAGGCGTCAGACGGCAAAGCGCCAGGGCCAGAGCCGAACATCGCCCGCCCGCCGGTCATGTGATCCAGCTGCACCATGCGCTGCGCCACAATGAACGGGTGATGGTAGGGCAGAGATACAACGCCCGTACCAAGCCGGATGCGATGGGTGCGTTCCCCGGCAGCCGCCAAGAACATCTCCGGCGAGGCAATGGTCTCCCACCCCGTAGAGTGGTGCTCCCCACACCAAAATTCATCAAATCCCAATTGATCCAGCCGCTCCACCAGGTCCAGATCAGACCGGTACTGCAACATCGGATGCTCACCGATAGGATGATGTGGTGCCAAAAACGCACCAAATTTCATGCGGGACATAGGGAGGACTCCAGGAAAATTAGAGTAGAGGTTGAGATGTTCTGGCCACATCTTACGACGAGATACTTAGAGCGGAAAGAACAGGGACGGGGAGAAGTCAGTGTCTCGTTCCCGGTAGTCCAGCAGCGGAAGGAATTGCCTACAATGGCCTTAATCAAGTGCAATTCGGTTGAGTGTATGGTAATTTATCTGTTTCCAGAAATTGAGATACATTGAGTTTTTCTACGATCAGAGGGAGTTTATTTCATTGGCTGGGACTCACGTTAAGGTCTTCATAGTGCTCGTACTGACTATGGCACTTGCAGGTTGTCTTACTGGTAATGTTAGCATGAAAAGCGCCAAGTATGGTGGCTTGAACAGCAAATCAATAAGAAAGATTCCAGGGCATCATCTTATTGTCACAAATCCTGAAGGTTTTAAAATTAAGATCACATTTCGGCAAAATGACTGTATCCCGACGTTTGACAATGACAAAAGTTTTAAGGATGCGCTTCAAAGAATGACGGAAAGCGCTTTCAGGCGTGTATTTGTCGATAGTGAAATTCGAGTTGAAGGCGATAAAGCTATTGAGCTCGGTGAGCAATTTAATAGCGTCAGCAAAATTCGGTTAAGTTCATTTATTGGCACAATCGAGCCTGAGCGGGTGTTCTCTCTTATTGGAGGTGGATATAGATTCAGCGCTATTTTGTCTGGGAGAGCAACTATTGCAGATGAAGCAGGTATTATTATTGAAAAAGAACTGAGTTCAGAAGTGGCTCGGGAAATTTGAACAACGGGGATAAGTGGATTTTCAGCCTGTAACCGGCATGCTTTGCCCATCACAGGAGAA
>Ga0181607_10005781_pt1 | contig 10419 bp, 5 predicted proteins | sample 041ome_9_FD_132420 | JGI IMG/M metagenome (GOLD analysis project Ga0181607, IMG submission 132420) | Coastal salt marsh microbial communities from the Groves Creek Marsh, Skidaway Island, Georgia - 041413US metaG (megahit assembly) | ecosystem: Environmental > Aquatic > Marine > Intertidal zone...
GCCGCATCTGGTCGCCGATTAATGCGCCTTTTGGTGACCCGCCCGGTACTCGATGCGGCCCCGTTGGCCGAACAATTGGCGGCGCGCGGCCATGATGTGCTTATTTCACCGATGATCGAGATTGAATTGACGCAAGCGGCCCTACCGCCGGTCGACGCACAAGGCGGTCTGGCTTTGACCAGCGCCAATGGGGTGCGCGCCTTAATGGCGCGACTGGTCGATGACGCTGCGCGCGCCGCTTGGCAGGCGCTACCGGCGTTCGCTGTCGGCTCGCAAACCGCCGCTGCGCTGAACGCGGGCGGGTTTCAAAACGTGCACGAAGCGGAAGGCGATTTGGTGGCCTTGGTGGCGTTGATAAAGCGCGCCTATAAAAAAGACGCTGATATTTTGCATGTTGCGGGCCGCGACCGCGCCGGTGATTTACAAAAGCTGCTGGGCGAGGCGCGCATTGGCTGCACCCGCGCTGTGTTGTATCGCGCTGAGGCGGCTGTCGATTTTTCCAACGCCGCCGAAGCCGCCTTTAAGGATGAAGAAGAGCCGGTGGATGGGGTGGTGGTGTATTCGCAGCGCTCGGCCGATATTTTTTGTGCGCTTTACAAGCAGTTGGAAAAAGCCGCGCCGTCGACATTATCGCGCCCGACTTTATATTGTCTGTCGCCGAGCATTGCCGCCGCCGCCGAGCAGGCCGGTTTTGCGGCGCGCGCGCCCGCCAAGCCCGATAGCGCGGCGTTGATCGACTTGATCGGTTAGGCTGCGCCTCAACAGGCAAATTGCCAAAACACGCGAATAGCCGCATAATTTTGGCCATGCCTAGGGCCAAGAAAACTCCCGATAAAGACCCGGCTGCGGAAATCATTCCGCCGCAGACGTCGGATAATGACACTGCGGCAGCCGATAGCGGGCGCGCCACGTCAAATGCCGGCGCGTATCTGCGTATGCCACCTTTGATCGAGCATGGGGTCGGCGGCTTGCGCGGTCTGGTGACACGACCGCTGGCGGCTTTGCGCTACATGCTGCGCGGCTTTTTCGGTGCGCTGGTCAATCGCGTAACGGCGTCGCTTCTGCTGGTGGCCGCTTTGGGGGTGACCGGTTTCGGCATTTGGCAGGCGCGCCATACGAGCCTGCCGCAATTTGACAGCTTCTGGCACAGTGTCGATGCGACGCCCGCCGCCGATGACGCGACGATTGTTTTCGACAGCGCCAATGAACCCCAAGCGGATTTTGCGCCGAGCGGCGATCTGGGCGATTTGCAACGCCAATTACAAGCGCTTGATGGGGTTTACGACGCGCCGGTGGAAGCGATGGAAGCGATGGATACGCCCGACACAAACAGCCCCACTATAGACGCCGCCGCGCCCGGCTCCGCTGATGCGCCACTCTCGAAGCAACAAGCACAGGCCGGTCAACAAGCACAAGTTGAGATAGCCGCGTTACAGCAAAAATTGGCTGCTCTGGAGCTGGCCATGGCGGCGCAAAAAACCGGTGCTGTCGATGGACTGGCAGCGCGCGCCGCGCTTGGTGAATTGCTGCTGCGGCTTGATAGTGGCGCGTCCTATGACGACCTTATGAAGAACAGTGCCTTGGCGCAGGTGCTGCGGCGGTCCGAATGGACGCTGTTGACGTTGTATGCCGATAGCGGCGTGCCGACCCGATCGGTGTTGATGACGCGGCTGGAACTATGGGTCACCAACACCAATACCAATAGCAATAGCCGCGCCATAGAAAGCGCTGCCACGGCGCCGGGGTTTTACGCCCGCCTGTTCGATTGGCTGCAGGCGCATGCGAACGGCCTCATCACCGTCACCGAAGCGCCATTGGCGACGGCGGGCGGCGACATTGAATTGATTGCGACAGCCCTTGAGCGCGGCCTTCACGACGAAGCGGCGTGGCGCATCGGCGCTTTGCTGCGACGGCTGGAAGGCGATGGCGGTCTGGCGGTCAGCCGTCCCGACCGTGCCGGTCTGCAATTGCTTTACGATGATGTGCGCGCCGCCGCCGAGCTGGCCCCGATGCTGGCGTCTTTGCGCGATGATTATCTGGCCGGGGTACGACCATGATGCGGCTCTTGCTGGCTTTGGCTTTTGTGTTGACGGTGACCAGTCTGGCGGCGCTGATTGCCGACCTGCCGGGCAGCGTGTCGATCGCCGTGCCCGGCCATATTATCGACATGCAGCTGCCGGTATTGCTGGGGGCCATGCTGGTTTTGGTGCTGCTGGCTTTGGCGCTGTTGGTCGGCGGTCATTGGCTGTATCAAATTCCGGTGCAAATGCGCCGCGCCCGTCAGGCGCGCAACCGTCAAGAAGGCGAGGCGGCACTGGCCGGCGGGTTGATGGCGCTGGCGCGCGGCGACGCGCAAGCCGCCTATGAAGCAACGCGATTGGCGCGCAAAAAAATGCCGCACCAGCCTTTGCCGTTATTAATGGCGGCGCAGGCCGCTTTGCTGGATGGGCGGCGTGAGGATGCGGCGGCCAATTATCATGCCATGTTGGGCGACGGCACCAAGGCCAAGGATATGCAGCAGGCCTCGCTGGGGCTGGAGGGTCTGTATCATTTGGCGCGCTCCGATAACGACCCCGAGGCGGCGGGCACTTATGCGCTGCAGGTTTTGGAGCTCGACCCGAAAGCGCTGTGGGCGCTGGACGGGCTGACCACATTGGCAGTGCAAATCGGTGACTGGCCGGCGGCGGAGAAATGGTTACGGCTCTGGTCTAAAGCTGCGGGGTCCAAAGCGCGCTTTGCCCGAACCGCCCGCGCCGAGGTGAAAAGCCGCCGCGCCGTTTTGGCATTGGCCGAAGCGCAAAGCCTGCTCGGTGAAGACGATCCGGCGGCGCAATTGGCGGCCGTCAAAAAAGCCGAACAGGCGGCGGCGTTGGACCCCGGATTATTGCCGGCGACGGATTTGGCAGCGCGGCTTTTGGCGCGCGGCGGGCATATGCGTCAGGCGCGCAAGATATTGAAACAGGCTTGGCAAAAGACGCCACATGCGGTGCTTGCCGAGGCTTGGCTGGCCTGCCATGACGACCAACCGGCGGCCGGGCGGATGCGCTCCGTTGGACGCTTTATCGGCAAACATGGCGCGCACGAAGAAGCGGTTATATTGCGCGCGCGTATTGCCTTGGCGGCGCGGCGCTTTCGTCAGGCGGCCAATATACTGGCCCCGCTTGTTGAGACCGAGACCCCGTCGCGGCGCGTCTGTCTTTTAATGGCGGACATTGAAAGCGGGTTGGAGCGCGAGACACAGGCGCATAGCTGGCGCGATAAAGCGCGGCGCGCACCGGTCGAGGCGGGCTGGAGTGCCGGCGGATTGCAGCTCGATGAGTGGCAGCCCATCTGTCCGGTTACCGGCCGTCTGGGTGGTGTCAGCTGGGGGCCACCGCCGCAAAAGACCGGCGCGCCGCAATTGGCCGTCGGCTAGCACCATCCATTGACGTCATTGAAGTCTTTGCGCGCTGGCGCGCGCGGGGCTTGGAAAAAGGTTGGTGCCGCTTGGGTGATTTGAACACCCGACCCCATCATTACGAATGATGTGCTCTACCAACTGAGCTAAAGCGGCGTAACCAATTCTTTAAACCTGACCTTGGCGCTTTCCTACAAAACCGGTGCGCTTTTGTCCAGTTGCATAAGCCTCGAAAGCGGTTTTTCGCGGTGTTGCAATTTTGCATCATTAATTTACATCGACTTAAAATAATTACTTTATGTGAAATTACTGTTGACGAAGCCAATTTTTGAATTGCATGGTACTATTGGTAAAGCTTTTTTGGAAGACGCTTATGGGAGTAAGCTCGGAAAAGTTTTTTTTGGAGGGCGTTTTGAGGAGGGCTCTATGTTAAAAAGTAAATTGCGTTTACTCGGTGTGAGTGCGTTGGTGGCGGCTAGTATGTCGATTGCCGGAACAGCAAATGCTGCAAATGTAAAAATTGGCGGTATTGATGTGCAAATTGATACGATCATGTCTGTAGGCATGTCGTTTCGTGTAGCGGATAGGGAGACTGATTTGCTGCCATCAGCCAATGGCGGCCCGGAAGACCTTAACGATATTGTCACCGAAACCAGTCTTGCTACTGGTGGCGTGGTTAATATCGGCGCCGCTAATTTGGCAAACGCAGGAACTATGGAAAATCCGGGCTCTTACTGTTTGCGGAACGATACCCGTTGTGCGGGAGATGCATCGGGCACTGCAGACAACTACGATAGTAGTATCAATGCTGATGATGGCCGGCTGAACTTTGATAAGGGCGATGTTACGGGCGGCACCATCAAATTCACGTCTGATATCGAAGCCCAATTAAATGAAAATTTTAGGGCGTTTACTCGGATTTCAGCTTTTAAAGATTTCGTGATGGACGATGAAAGCAGCTTTGAGCGGAGTGATCCGACCGGAGCCAACGAAGACCTCTTCGTGGAAGATCTGCAGGTTCTGGACGCCTATTTAGATTACGATGGATCGTTTGCAGGAATGCCTTTGCTGGTTCGTGCGGGTAAGCAGGTAATTAACTGGGGTGAGGCGACCTTTTACCTCGGCGGTAACAACGTTCAGCCGTCAGTTGATGTAGCAGCACTAAGGCGCCCCGGCACGGAAATCAAAGAGGCTCTCTTGCCTGTTGATGCACTTTACCTGTCAATTGCCCTTCCCTACGACCTGACTTTGGAAGCTTATCGAGGTTTTGGACATGAGCCCTTCCGTCTGGACGTAGCGGGTAGTCCCTATGCTGCCTCCGATGCATTTGTTCCTGGCTCGTCAGCCAATGGAAATGACTTCCTGATTGGCGGCGGATTTTTCTCAGGGAACAACAAAGTCAACTGTGACGTGAGTGGAACCGGTGTTGGTGGAGCTGCGTCAACGACAGTCACCCAAGGTGTTTTTGGTGTGGTCAATGCAGCCGGTCTGGCGGACTGCTCTGAGGGCAGTTTTCAGTCACACACACAGCGAGCTACTGTTGGCTCTCTAGAAGCTCAAAGAGCTGCCTATGGTGACCCTTATCACCTGGAGCGTGGTGCGGATGAGGACATGGATGGCGATGATTACGGCGTTGCTGTTCGTTGGTATTCTGAAGCTCTCAATTCGACTGAGTTTGGGTTTTACTACCAAAATTATACCAGCCAAATTCCTTATGTCAGCACGGCCAGCGATGGCGCCAGTGTTGGTTGGGGCACACAAGGCGCACAATCAACAACGCGGGGCCTGATTAGCGCGGGTTGCGCGGGGATCGCTGCGCTGGGTATTCCGGCCTATAACCTTGCGTCTGATTTCGACCGATTGAACGACGTTACGGTAAAAGATCCGAATAACTTGATGGCCGGTTTTAGGAATATTGGTTTAGCAACGGGCAACACTCAATCAGATGGTTCGGCCCTTACTCCGGGTTCGGCGGCTGAGTTACAAGACATGATTTGTGCGGCTGCAGGCGGAATTGCCCTAGGCGGCGGATCAGACGCTGCGGGCGGCTTTAACACGGGCGAAATGACCCCGGCTTTTGCCCCTGACATGGAATTGATCGCTGAGTATCCCGAAGACATTGAGGCGATGGGTATCAGCTTCGCTACGACTGTGCTTGGTTGGGGTGTCCAAGGTGAGGTGGTCTACAAACCTAACTTCCCACTTCAATTGGATACAGACGAGCTAACACTTACCGCATTGGGCATGGGCTGTAGTGCTCGGACCTTTGGTTCTTTGGGTAATAGTACAGGCTTCACCCTGGCGACAGGCATCCCGACCATTTCTGGTGGTGTGTCGAATAACCCGGAAATGACGTCGCGAGGAATTATAGCTTGTCACGACGAACGCCAAGTAGCCAGTGGTTGGATTGAAGAAGATATTCTTCAGTACGACATTGGTACAACGGCAACATTTACGCGTTCTAATGCACTCATTGCAGCTTTAGGGGCCGATTTGGGTGTTCTGCTGACAGAGTTTAACCATGTTTACTTTGAAAACGCAGATGAACACACGGCCTTGCCAATTACATCTTCCGGCACGCTGGGGGAAATTACCCTAGCCAACGTTTGTACATCTGGCACTGACATTGGTTTGGGTGCTCTGTTCTCGCTGGATGCGCGTGGATTTGGAGAGTGTCGAGCTACGAAAAACGCGACTAGTGGTATTATCCTTGCACAACTTCAATACAATAATGTGTTTGGAACGCCGATTTCCCTGCGACCGACCTTGGTTATCCAGGAAGATTTGCACGGTATCGCTCCTCAGCCTGCCGCAGGGTTTGTTGAGGGCAACTCTCGAGCCAGTTTTTCGGTTCAGGGCGAGCTGCAAAGCCGAAGCTTGGCTTTTGGTTTGACGTATACCGAGTTTGACGGACAGAAAAAGTATAATCGGTCCGTTGATCACGACAATATCTCAATAAATGTAAGCTACGGCTTCTAATCAGTGTCTTTCGGGGGCGGTTCGCCGCCCCCGGGAACCAAATTATTTTGGATGGAGAAAGAAATGAAAACCAAAACGTTAACCATGGCATTGACACTGAGCCTCGCGGCAGGTGTTGCATATGCTGATGTACCGGCCAATCAGGTTGGCCGTCTGGGCGCTGACCTGACCCCGACCGGTGCTGAGAAAGCCGGTTCGGCCTCAGGCGTTGCTGCTTGGAGCGGACGCGGCATTGACGGCACGAGCCTGTTGTCTGGCTGGGATGGCGGTGCGCTGCCCAACCCTATGGCTGGCGACAAGCCGCTTTACACGATTACTGCTTCGAATGCGGCACAGTATGACAGCCAACTGACCGTCGGTCAGAAAGCCATGCTGGCGACCTATCCTGGCACTTATAAAATGAATGTTTATAAGTCTAACCGGACTTGCGTCTATCCGGACTTCGTTTACAAAGCCGCCAAGCGTAATGCCGAAGTCGGTAAAATTGTTGACGGCGGTAACGGTATTTCTGAAGCCATTATGGCTTCACCGTTCCCGATCCCGAGCAGCGCCTTGGAAATCGTATGGAACCACAACCTGAGGTATCGCGGTGAGCGCATTGCGCGCGACTTTAACTATGCCGCACCGACCGTTGGTGGTGATTATGTTCTGACTTATACGCGTGACGAAGTTGTGTTTCCGTATTCCAATGCCCAAAACAAACGGGCGGAAGACCTGAACAATATTTCGATCTACTTCGTTGCTTACACCTCAGCCCCGGCGCGTCGTGCCGGCAATGTGGTGCTGGTGCACGAAACGCTGAACATGGCGAAAGAAGGCCGTAAAGCCTGGACTTATAGCCCGGGTACACGTCGTGTCCGTCGGGCTCCGAATATTGCCTATGATAACCCGCTCACCAATGGTGACGGTCTGGGTACATCGGACCAGTATGACGGCTATAACGGCGCCCCGGACCGCTATGATTGGACGGTTGTCGGTAAAGCGGAAAATCTGTCGATCCAGAATAACTACCAAGTTAATCTGACACCGTCAGCTGACCTGTTGCAGCCGGGACATGCCAATCCTGACCCCGTACGCTATGAAATGCGTCGTCAGTGGGTTGTTGAAGGCAATCTGAAAGGCTCTGCCCGTCACATTTACGCCAAGCGCGTGCTGCGCATGGACGAAGACAGCGGTCAAATAACCGGTGGTGAAATGTATGACGGTCGCGGTGAGCTGTGGCGTGTTCAAGAAGTGGGCCAAGCGCCGGATTATCGTCCGGAAGCGACCACTTGCTGGACAACCGGTGGTGAGTGGATCTACGATCTGCTGGCCGGCCGCTACATTGCTCTGCAGCTGAAATCAGGTCGTCCGGCTAACGCCGTGACCGGTCTGGAGCGTTTGACGCCGGATTACTACACACCGGCTAACGTCCGTCGTCTCGGCCGTTAATCTGAACGCTTAAAACCTTTAGGGCGGGTTTCCAGAACATCGGAAGCCCGCCCTTTTTTTATGCCCGACCTTAGCTGCCGATTTAACGGCACGCCCCATGCCGATTTTATTTGCAAGCCGCATCGCTTTATGGCTTGCTGTCAGCCTTGGATTTGTGGAGGTCGTCATGTCCGTTGTCAAAAACCCTTTCCCTTATTCTGAGGGCGCTGCCGGTTTTAGGCGCACCAACCGCGCGGCTTTTGCCTTAAAGTCGGGGGCCGCATTGGGGGCTGTGTTGGGGGCCGCAATGGTGCTGGGAAGCGGGCTCGCGCACGCCAAAGTGCCGCCGTCGCAAATCGAACGTCTCGACAAAGATTTAACGCCGCTGGGCTCGGAGCGCGCCGGCAATGCCGATGGCTCGATACCGGCTTGGAGCGGCGGCATTACCGCGCCGCCGCAAGGCATTGGCTATGAGAAAGGCAAGCATTTGCCCGATCCGTTTGCCGCTGACAAGCCGTTATTTCGCGTGACAGGGCAAAACACCGCGCAATATGACCGCTTCATCACGCGCGGGCAAAAGGCGCTGCTGGAGCGCCATGACAGCTATTTTTTGGACGTTTATCCGAGCCGCCGCAGCTGCGCGCAGCCCGATTTTGTCTATAAGGCGGCCAAAAGCAACGCCGCCATCGGCGAATTGGTGGCCGAGGGCAATGGCGTCGCCAAGGCGATTATGGCCTCGCCTTTCCCGATACCCAATAACGGTCTGGAGATTGTCTGGAACCACACGCTGCGTTATCGCGGCTATAAATTGCAGCGCCAATTCACCGCCATTCCGGTAAACCAGTCGGGTGATTATTATGAGATTACGGTGCATGATGACGCCATTTTGCGTTGGTCTGACCCGCAAAAAAGGGCCGCCGAAGACCTCGATAATATCTCCATTCTTTATCTTTTGCAGACCAAAGCCCCGGCCCGTTCGGCGGGTTATGTGGTGCTGGTGCAAGAGAGCCTGAACATGGCTGTCGAGGCGCGAAAAGCCTGGACCTATAGCCCCGGCACACGGCGGGTGCGCCGCGCCCCGACCATCGCCTATGACAATCCGGGCACCAATAGTGACGGCATCACTACCTCCGACAGTTTTGGCGGCTTTAACGGCGCGCCCGACCGCTTTGATTGGACGATGCGCGGCCGCAGCGAAAAGTTTATCGCCTATAATAATTTCCGCCGCGTGCTGACGCCGTATAAAGATCTGGTCGGCAAAAGCCATATCAATCAGGATTATATGCGCTATGAAAAACACCGCGTCTGGGAAGTGGTCGGCAACCTCAAAAGCAATTTCCGCCATGTTTATTCGCAGCGCGTGTTTTACATAGACGAGGACACAAAAGGCATTGTCGCCACTGAGATTTATGACGGGCGCGGCGAATTATGGCGCGTGCAAGAGTTGGGCGGCGGCGTGCAATATGAACTACCGCTATGCGGCGGGTCGGGCGATACGGTTTACGATTTGGCGGTCGGGCGCTATTTGATGCTGGGTCTTATCAATGAGGAAAAACCGATTGATTTTGACGCCAGCCATCTCGATGCCAATCGCTATACACCGGCCAATATTCGCCGCCTCGGCAGATAGAGAAGATAAAACGCCCCAAAAGAGCCAGCGCGCTTTTTTGTCGCTTGCTCTTTGCGCCGCGAGTTTTTATGTTATGACCAAATTGACGGGGCCAACTCGTTTGGGAGGACGCAATGAGTAATCAAAAATTGGCAGCGCGCTTGTTTGTGGCGCTGGGTCTGGCTTTTACGTTATCAAGCACGCCTTTGCGCGCCGATGGTCATGGTCATGGGGCCAAACCGACACCGCATGAATACGCCGTGGCCAGTGCCATGGCATCGCAAGCGCTGGTGCTCGATGTGGCGCGCGCCGGGTCCCGCATGGTGGCGGTTGGCGAGTTCGGTCATGTGCTTCTTTCTGACGATAATGGCGAAAGCTGGCGGCAAGCGGCCTCGGTGCCGACGCGCAACACGCTGGTCGGCGTGACCTTTCTCGACAATCAAAACGGCTATGCGGTCGGCCATGCGGCGACCATTTTGAAGACCGAAGATGGCGGCGATAATTGGAGCCTGCAATTTGAAGAGCGCAATGGCGAGACCCCCATATTCGCGGTTTATTTTGCCGACGCGCAAAACGGCATCGCGGTTGGCGGCTTTTCCTATACGCTCGAAACCGCTGATGGCGGCGAAAGCTGGACGCAGCGCCCGCTGGTCGAAGACAGCTATGACGACTTCCACCTCAATGACCTGTTCGCTGACACCAAAGGCAATGTCTATATCCCGGCCGAGTTTGGCACGGTTTACAAATCGCGCGACCGCGGTCGCAGCTGGCAAGCTATTGAGACCGGTTATGACGGCTCGTTTTGGGGCGGCATGGGGCTGAATAATGGCGATGTGCTGGTGTTCGGCATGCGCGGTAATGTCTGGCGCTCGGGCAATGGCGGCCAAAGCTGGTCGTCGGTTGAAACCGGCACTGACCAATCGGTCTCCGGTGGCACCCAGCTAGAGGATGGCCGCATTGTGCTGGCCGGTCTGTCGGGCACCGTGCTGGTCTCGGATGATGGCGGCAAGAGCTTCACCAATCA
>Ga0181607_10005782_pt1 | contig 10416 bp, 18 predicted proteins | sample 041ome_9_FD_132420 | JGI IMG/M metagenome (GOLD analysis project Ga0181607, IMG submission 132420) | Coastal salt marsh microbial communities from the Groves Creek Marsh, Skidaway Island, Georgia - 041413US metaG (megahit assembly) | ecosystem: Environmental > Aquatic > Marine > Intertidal zone...
TATAAGCAAAAACCTCAAGGTGATTCTGCTTCACAGCCTAAAGTTGAAGAACAACCAGACTTAATTTAAGTGTAAGTATTCTTATGAATACTAAATATGGTCTAATATGCATTTCAAAACTTCTTCAAGAAGAAGATCCTAGCTTAAACACATTTCAAGCTTTAACTAGAAAGCAGTATGCTTCTATCGCCTCTGAAAGAGGCGAGTCAGAAGCCATACAGGAATTATCTAAGCAAGTTCTCTCAAACCTTGAGTTAACTGTCAGGATTCTTGATTTTTGTCGAGCTAATCATATTGATCATTACAGATTAAATACATCTGTGTTTGGTTTGTTGTCAGACTCTTCTTTTGATATTAACTTCTCTGATCTACCAGATCAATCATTATTAACAGAAGCTATTAAGGACATAGGTCGAACCTCTATTACAAAAGGGGTATCTATTTCTATTCAACCTGATAAATTTTGTAAATTAATAGATAAAGATGACAGTATAGTTGATCAGTCCATTAAAGAATTAAATTTCTATTCTTGGTTTTTGGATCAGATAGGTGCTCAAGAAAACATATCCTCACCAATTTGCCTTCACTTGTCTTCTCAGCCTGACTCGGAAGACCATGAAGCTTATTGTGACTTCACGGATAGATTTTATGAGAACTTTAAAAACCTTGATTTAAATACGCAGAAAAGACTTGTTTTAAAAAATTCTGATAGTGGCTCATGGAGTGCTTTCGGTTTGTTTAAATACCTGCACGTTTATTGTTACGAGGAGCATGACTTCGGTTTTCCTTTAGCTTATAATAATTTATTCGATGCACTTAATCCTTCTAAAGTTGCTGGAGCCACTGTAGAGCAACAGGTTAATGTTGGAGCGTTCCATGAAACATGGAACGGAGTTGTTCCTGTCTTTACTTGGTCTGAATCAAAAGATCCAGGCTCTAGATCTCATGCTAAAGAACTATCATCACCAATTCCTGATTTTGGTTATCAAATTAAATGGGAAGTTGATGTTACTGATAAAGACATAGCTATCTTAAAACTAATGGGCCCAGATGCACCTTCGAGAATGACCGAAGATGCTCTCTTGGAATTGGCTCGAAAAAAATACAGAAAAGTTTCCGACAATTACAATGCATTATATGAATCCGCTCGAAGAAGCACTATTATTTCTCAAGGCGGAGACATACAGTTTACTAGTTCTCAATAATTTGTTCTTTAATATTTTATGGGCGTGTTCTGGATTTGATTTAATTTGGATTCATTCATTGCAAGCAGGAGAGTGTCCGGCTCCTCAAAAAGACACAAACTTATACATGCAAAATCTTATGAGCGTGTTGTAGACCTTGACTCCGTTGAGTTGGGTCTCGAAATGGCAGCTTAACACCTGTCAACACATATAATTTGACGCAGATATTATTATATGGGTCATTAATCTGTAAAACAGAAAAAGTTTATCTATATCAGAAACTGTAAATAATCGAAATAGATAGTTGGATGTTTATATCGTAACTATAAAAAAAATAAACTAAGCTTGTAGATATGTATGATTGAAGGCTTAAAGACGCGGGTTCAACTCCCGCCACGTCCACCATTTTTTTAAAAAAGCTTGACATTTAAACATTAATTTTGTATAGTATCAACATATGATTAAAATTCGCACTCAAAATTTAAATAAAGATTCTAAATCTTTTTATGTAGTAACTCGTGGAGGTCGAAGGGTTGAAGAAAATAACTATTCTCAACGCGATGTAGCAGATCTTAGAGCATCTAAATTGTTAAATATGGTGACTAAATATAGTCCTCATGAAAAAAACCAGATTTGTGTAGTACATACTTCTGAGCCTCATAAAATTAGATAATGAAGATTAAATTTAAAAAGCTTCATGAATTAGCTCAGCCTCCATCTCGAGCTAATGATGGTGATGCAGGTTTTGATTTAAAAGCTATTGCACTAGAGTACCCAACTGAGGGCGACTCCGGCTTATATATTCAAGCTAGAACAGGTTTATCTTTCGAAATACCTAAAGGTTACGTCGGGTTAGTGTTTCCTCGTTCCAGCATCTCCAAAACCAGGCATTCCCTCAGAAATGCTGTTGGCGTTATTGATAGTGGTTATAGAGGTGAAGTTAACCTTAGATTCTCTCATGACCAAAGTAATACCGCATATAAAATGGGAGACAAAGTTGGCCAAATAGTTTTTTTAAAGTTACCGAATATTGAATTAATTGAATCAGAATCGCTATCTTCTTCTCAAAGAGGCACAGGTGGTTTTGGTAGCAGTGGAACATAAAGCAATGAAGACATACTTAATAAATTATACCTTAAATAAGTTTTGCCCTTATATTATAATTCTGTTTTTATTGTTTTACAATTCTGGTATTGATCCTATAAGAGCTTTCATCGTTTTTGCGGCGTGTATTTTCGTTGATAAATTTGCTTTTAACGTTGGCCTTAGTGTTGCTTATTGCAAAAAAAATAATATTAATTTAAATGATTAAGAACTTAATAAATAAAATTAAAAATAAAATGTTTAGTAAAAAATATTATATTGTTTATAAGAACTCGAACAATAAAGTAAAAACTTATCTTATAGGTGATATAGATTTATTTAAATCCTTTGGAAATAAATACGAAGACAGGCATAATGCTGGTTTTAAAGCTTATTGCTTTGCTAGAAAGTCAATTAGGTCTTTCAGGCATGATAGAATTATTTCTATTGCAAAAAAGTGAGTTTTGAATTTTTTTATAGAATTATCCTTAATCGGGGTTATAATATATTTAAGTTATAAATTATATTCCTTAAACAAAAAACAATCTAACGCCGATTTCTTAGAAAAAGAAAATCAATTTTTAAGAAATCAATTTAAAGAATCTCAAGAATATTTCAGTAAACAGCAAAATTCTATAGAAGATTATAAGAAAGAATTAGAACATAAACAGTTTTATTTAATTCAATCAAATAAAGATCTAGAAGAAAAACTTGCAGAAGAAACTGAAAAACTTAAAAAATTAACACATCAAAAAAAGAGTAGCGAAGTTCGGCTTGGTCATATAGCTGAGACATTAGCTCCCTTTTTAGATCAGTTTGACTTTGAACCTGAACAGTGTAGCTTCCTTGGTAAACCAATCGATTATGTTTCGTTTGGTGATGATGAGATAACTTTTATTGAGGTTAAAAGCGGTAAAAGCCAATTAAATTCCAAGCAGCGACACATCAGGGATCAAGTAAAAGATAAACTAGTAAAATGGAAAGAAATTAGAATACAATGAACCTTAAAAGTAGAAAATTAATTTTTGCAGGCCTCTGTTTTGGTCTTGCAACTGTAGCTCTTTTCTTAGGGAAGGCTGAATTTTCCGCATGGAGCGATTTTGCCATGTGGATTTTCGGAATCTATTCTCTTGGAAATGTTGGAGAGCATCTCTCTAACACTATTAATCCTAAAAAATAATTATGAAGATTAAATTGTTATCATTATTCACAGCCCTTGGGCTTATCACTAACGCCGCATCCGCAAGCTCTGCTAGTATCGGATATGCATCAGACTTCTTCTATCGTGGAGAACAAAAAGCTCTTGAATCTTTTCAGTCTAAAGTTGATTATGATACATCTGCTTTGGGTTTGGACTTCATTCTTCATGCATGCACTAATCAGTCTGTTGACACAGGAGTCGATAGTTACGGATTCTCCGCCGGAGTTGGTAAATCCTTCTCAGAAGGCTTGCTGTCTCTTTATGGAGGCTTTAATCATTATGAAGATGTGCCAGGAGATGCCCTCTCTGAAGTTTTTGTAAAAGCTGGATCGAACATTTTGTTGAATCCTTCTGTGACCATTTACAGAAATGTAAGTGATGAGCTTTTTACATATGAAGGTGGCTTATCTCATTCTTTTGACCTGAGCTTTGCTTCCTTGAACCTTGATGGTGCAATTGGCAATACTGAAGTCACAGAATCTGATGATCGCACCTACTATTCAGCAGGAGCAGAGCTGAGCCGTCAAATTGGAGCAGGAGTAGATCTTGGAGTTTCTGTTGATTTGGTTGACTCTGACGACATTGAGCGCGAATTTGTTTTCGGTGCTGCATTGTCTTTTAATTTCTAATTTAAACCTTAACTATTAATTAATTATTATGAAAGATACATTGCAAAAAATTATCTGTGCAGTAAAAGGTATTTCTGCTGCCCTTATTAGTGTGCTTGGTCTACTTATTGTAGTTCAAGCTGTATTCGGGGCTTCAGCTCCCGTTAATGTCATTGGCAACCTACAAGGTTTGCTTGGAGGTTTTGTTGGCGTAGGCGCTGACTTTACTTCTTTTGTAACGCTCGTTCTGGTCGTTGCATTGATTGGTAAACTGAGTTGCGATAGTAATGCTTGTGATAAAGACAAGTGTTCCAAGGATAAATAATAATATATTATTCTTGACTTTTAAAAGAGGGTCGGTTATAATTAACCGTCCCTCTTTTTTTTGATATATATGAAAGTTCTCTCTTTGTTTAGTAATGTAGGTTTTGGTGAGTTTTATTTAAAAGAATACGGTTTTAATGTTGTTGTTGCTAATGAATTATTACAGGATCGTGTTGATTTTTATAAAACATTATATCCTGACACTCCTCATGTGATTTGCGGAGACATTTGCCAACAAAATATTCAGAATAAAATCGTTAAAGCATGCGAAGATTCTGGCCCGATTGATTTAATTATTGCTACACCTCCCTGTCAAGGAATGAGCATAGCTAATGCTCAAAAAGAATCCGATGATATAAGAAATAAACTCATTGTTCATGCAATGAATATTTTTAAAAGAGTTCAGCCTAAATACATGCTTATAGAAAATGTTCCAGCCATGGCTCGGACCTACATAAATTACAGAAGAAAACCTATAAAAATATATGATTTTATAAAGTCAAAAATACCTCCAGGTTTTGAATGCAAAACTCAAGTTTTAAATGGCAAAGATTTTGGTACAGCTCAGTCTAGAAGTCGTTCTATTTCTTTGATCTCAAATGGTGGATGCTGGGATCACCCTAAGGCTCATGAAAATGTATTAACACTCAGGGATGTTATAGGGGATGCCATTGAGTTCCCATCTCTCGAAAGCGGGCAGCACTCATCTATACCTTGGCATTTTTCTCCAAAACACAACAATAATCATATAGATTGGATGAAGCACACCCCTGAGGGAGAAACGGCATTTAATAACCTAGAAGATCATTTTCCTTTTGTGCTTGAAGATGGAGTTAAACGCAGGATTCATGGATTTAAAACTACTTATAAAAGAATGAGCTGGAACGAGCCCGCTCCGACTGTTACCATGACCAATGGCTCTATTTCCAGTCAAAATAATGTCCACCCAGGCTCTAAAAATAGTGATGGAACATATTCTAATGCTCGAGTGCTTTCTGTAAGAGAAGTTCTTGCTGTATGCGGTTTGCCCACAAATCTCTTTGATAAGTTTTCTCATATTCAGGGAGATGGTTCATTTAAATATGATTATAGCCCCAACTTTATGAGGAAAGTTCTAGGTGAACTATTTTTACCCAAAATGTGTTTAGAAATCTTGAAAACCTTACCCGAATTTTCATTCATTAAAAATGAACAATACAATCAATTAGAGTTTTCGTTTTGAAATTAGTTCACGAAGAAACCCTTAAACCGGAACTAGGAAAGCTCTTCAAGGAGCGCTCCTCTCGTTACATTACCAATAAACGTTCTCTTTATAAATTTAAATCCGTCTGGAAGCTGGTTGATAGATTTGGTATAGAGCAAGAGCTTAGAGTTTTTCTCTCCCAAGCTGGAGATTGCAAATATTTTAAATTTCTTTTTGCTTGCATCTTTTTTAATTGTCACACGGAAGCTTCAGTTAAATATATTGAAAATTCTTTTAGAGATAGCTCTAATCTTCAAGGAAGGAAGGCCGTTGATTTCTCTTATGATCTTTTAATTGGCTGGATTTTTGAATTATTTATTTTTGAAAAATTCGGCCTTAAAAAATCCGGTTGTGATTCTGATTACATCTTATATAAGGGGAAAAGTGTAAATTCTGGCGCTGATTTTTCTTTAAATAATCAGTTGATAGAACTAGTCGTTGACAACAATGGCTTGACTTGCAATAAAGATACACTTCATCTTAGATATAACAAGTGGGATAAATTATTAGAAGATGATATGTTTCTTTTTGTTTTGTGCCCTAATGATATGAAATATTTTTTAAATTATAGCGGATACTTGGCTGAAACTTTAGATGTTAAGCGTCTTGATGCGATACCCGCATTTAGTAAATACAAAGACGTACCAGGTGTTGAAATTAAAGGTTGGAATAATATACATTGCTTTGACTTGACTATAGAAAATCTTAATAAATCTTTTGGCAATTTAACGGGCTCAAATCCGCAAGGGTGAAAAAATTTTCCAACAGCAAACTTGAAAAATAGTGGACTATAGATAATATATAATATATGATTGATGACGAAGATGATTTTTTTATTAGTGGCCCCCAAGGTTATGATGAAGAGACAGACTCTTTTAGATTTGATCTAGAAAACCTTATATATAGATATATAGACGAATATAATATAAATACAATTACTATTATTGGAGCTTTACAAGAAAAAATAGTGGAACTTTGCGATGAGGGGAATGTAGAATTTGAAAGTGATATAGATTTAGATGATGAATAAATTAATCGGAGTTTCGGGTTTTGCCAGAACAGGCAAAGATACTTTTTATAAACGTTGCGCAAGCTTTCTTTCGTTTCATGGATTTAAATCTAAAAAATATTCTTTTGCTCACGCTTTAAAATCTGAAATCGATCCCTTATTAAGTGAACATGTTGGAATTTCTGCTTTTACCGAAAAAGATATCGAGAAGGAGATCATTCGACCGTTGCTTGTTACATATGGCACTGATATTCGAAGAAAACTAAACCCCAATTGCTGGATTGAAAGCATACAAGATAAAGTTCAATCAGATTTGTCTTCAGGCCACTATGTTTTTATAAGCGATGTTAGGTTTTTAAATGAAGCTGAGTGGATTAAAAATATGGGGGGTTATCTTTTTAATATACAGAGAGATGGAATTAAAGCAGCAAATAAAGACGAGTCTGAGCAATATTTTTTGTTTAAAAATCTTATTGATTATACTATACGCTGGCCTACCTTAAAAGAAAGTTCATTATCTGAGCTTGATGATTATATTGTTAAGTTATTTGATGAACCCTCGTCAGAAACATGCTTATTTCCTAAAAAATGTTTATTTATAGACAGTAAGCCTAAAAAAAATTTCCAAACAAACGTTGCAATTTAGTGGACTATATATGAAAGAAGATCCTCATAAAAAATACATTAATTCCGAAAAGGGCAAGCAGGCTGCCAAGAAAGCTCAAAAAAAATACGATGAAGAAAATCTTGAAAAACGCAGGGCTCAAAAAAGAGATTACATGCGAAGAAAAAGGCTAGAAAATCCTTCTTATTGTAAATGGAAATGAGTTCAAATAAAAAATCAAATTCTAAATCTACCCCTAAATCTACTCCTAAATCTGTTGCTAAAAACGGCAAGGGTGATTCTCCTCGAAATATTTTTTCTCAAAAATTTAAAAGCAATTATGATAAAATAGATTGGTCTAAGAAAAAATCTTGACAAGAATCTTTTTTTTATGCTATAATGCTTTCATGTTTCTAAATAGGGCTAAAATTAAAACTTCTAAAATATATTCTTTTGATCAATATTGGAATGTCCATTATACTGAATTGTTTCACGATGGAACAGAAAGAGATTATAAGACTATAATTAAAGCTAGATCTTGTGATTATGTTAGAGAAATTTTACTTAAAAAAGTAAAAGAAGATAATCCAAATAATAAGGTTAAAGCTTTTCAATGTTTTATGCTAACCAAGGATTCTTCAATAAATAATCTTTCATTAAATATAAAAGATTGGAGTCACATAAGAAAAGCATCCTTTCCCAACATTAGTAATATTCTGTTTAAGTTTTTAAAAGATCGTCCAAGCGATTATACAAATAGATTTAATAAGGTATCTGCCCCTAAAGAAAGTTTCTTTAAAGACAATCACTGTCCGACTCAACCATATGTTCCTAGTGATTCTGAAAAACCATATATGCTTTATGATGGTAAATGGAAACCTTGGCCCACTAAAGATAGAGAAGCTTTAAAAGAAAGAATAATGATTGCATTAAAATTCTCCAATAATTGTAGAGAAGATGCTGCCAAACATGTGGGCATCACAGGTCGTCATTTACGAAAAATAATGAAGACAAAATTTGTTGAAGTAGATTGGGCTAAAGATTTTCCTCCTCCAAAATCTAAGTTTAAAAATTTGAATAACAAGAAAAGGGTTGAAAGTTTACGAATTCATTACGAGAAAATGAAACGAGAAAAAGATCTTAAGCTTCGACCTCATGTATTAAAGCTAAAAGCAGAAGGCGTTTCTAATTATAAAATAGCCGCGATTTTAGGAACCTCTAAAAAAATAATCAAACGTTGCCTCTCTTATGAATAAACAAAAATTACTTAGTGAATTTGATGATTGGTTAGTTTCTTACCAGCCTGACCTAGAAAGGATTATAGGCAAACATCGACTATCTAGACATGCTTTAGAGCATCAAGAATTGCTTTCAGAAATTAATCAAGCCTTAATAAGGGATAAAGAAAAAATAATCACTAAAAGAGGTATAGAAAATTTTAATGAATTTAAGAAAATAGCATATTCTTATGCTAGAAATTACACTAAATGGACTTCTGATGGCTGCACGCCTAAAGATAAAAAGTATTACAATAACAAAATTGATACTGTCGCCGACACAAGCGACGGCCAAAAAACTTTTTTTGAATTAACTTGTGAAACTCAAGGAGGACTCGATCAATCTTTTGTTGATATTTTTTCGGGAGACAGCAAGTATTCTAATTTAAGAAAATGGATTTTAGATTATAGTCATTTTTTAACTCCTAGGCAAAAAAATATTTTGATTTTTGCCATGAAAGGCTACAAGTTATATGATATCGGTGAAGCCATAGGTGTCACACATCAAGCGATCTCTGCAGCTTTAAAAGAAATTGAGGCCAGGCTTTTAGCTTTTATTAAAAAATCTGACATAAATAAGTCTGAGTCAAAGTTAATAGAAGAAGGCCAAACTTCAGTTAATTTTTTGTTTGGTACTGAGCGTTGCTATGCTAGATCTTCGATTACTTCTTAAATATGTGTAACTATATTTGTGAAGGTTATTTCTTTCGAATTTGGATCTATCGTGCTTGGCATAATTCTTTTATGTTATATATATTGGCAGCATAAGAAAATAGAATATCATAAAGAAACTATTTATATTCAAAATGAAGCCATAAAACAACAAGCCGTACTTATACAGTATTATAGATATCAAATAAATTATAACCATGTCAATTGATTTAATTTCTTCTCAAAGTTGTAAAATAATATCAAAGCATTTAGATAACCTTCCTTTTAGTTTATCTTATCTGCACGAAATCATTTTAAAAAATTCTAAAACTTTTAATATGGGAGCAATTATGACTGAATGGCGTCATTTTTGCCCAGAATTTAAATATATAGGATCTGAAGCCTCTAAAATAATCTCTAGCTTTAAAACCGATCCAGAAGATTCTAGTTTAAATAAATTTGGTGAAGACATTAAATATAATAATTTAATACAGCATTGTAATTCCGAAGGTTTTGTTTTAGAATTAAATTCTCTTTGGGCCCAATATTACCCGAAAGGAGCATTTCAATCTTCACATTCTCATTTGCCTTGTCATTGGTCTTTTGTATTTTTTGTAAACTGCCCATCTGGTTGCTCCCCTTTGGTTTTTGGAGAAGAAGACTTGGCCATAGAAGCTGAACCAGGAAAGATGCTGATATTTCCTTCTTGGATTCGGCATCATGTTCCCCACAATGAAGGCGAGAATAGAAGTATTGTCGCTGGAAACTTTCAATATTTGCCTAAATATTTGGTTGAAAAACATCCTTTTTCTCGTATAATATATTTATCATGACTGAACAAGAACTCGAAAAGATTACAGTAGCTTTAGCTAATGAATTTTTAAATTCATTTAACATTAACGGGCTTATGGCCGCCGCCAAACATTATAGTATTTATTTGGCAAAAGACAGGGTTTCTTCTTTATCAGAAGAAGAATTAAAGAAAATCATGGCAGAAATCCTTGAAAAGGAAAAAGAAATGACTGAAAAAGCTGCGGAACAAGAAAAACTTCAGGGCGAAACTGGCGATACACGTGTAACTACTAGTGTAAACCCAGAAGCTCAATGAGAAATTTCTTTAGTACAAAACCTAAGCTAGAAGCAAAACCTATACCCCACTCAGGGCCAACGGAGCCCCAGCCTGATCCTGAAGAAGATTCAGAGCTAAACTCGGATTTATCTCAAGAAGATAA
>Ga0181607_10005787_pt1 | contig 10414 bp, 11 predicted proteins | sample 041ome_9_FD_132420 | JGI IMG/M metagenome (GOLD analysis project Ga0181607, IMG submission 132420) | Coastal salt marsh microbial communities from the Groves Creek Marsh, Skidaway Island, Georgia - 041413US metaG (megahit assembly) | ecosystem: Environmental > Aquatic > Marine > Intertidal zone...
ACCTATGAAACCGGTGGCGACAAGAGCCTGATCCAATTTCTGGACCGGGAACTAGACAGCCTCAATTTGGAAAACCCAGTCCCGATCTATGTTGGTGCCAATGGGCCGAAAGCCCTAAAAGCTGCAGGTGCCTATGGCGACGGGCGGATATGCGCAGGGAATGAACCGCTAGGCGTTCTCGCGCGGAATATAGAAACGGCCCGCACTGGTGCGGCTGAAGTCGACCGCCCCTGGCCGGAGGACTTCCACACAGCCGCCCTCACCTTCGCCTGCGTTTTGAAGCACGGTGAGAGCTTAACCAGTGAGCGCGTGATTGATGAAGTCGACGCTGCCGTGGTCTCGACACTGCACTACTGGTTTGAGCTCTATCAGGAGCGCGGCCACGACAAGTTCGTCTCAGACCGCGTGCGCGGCACCTGGGAGGACTACAAGACCTATGTCGAGCAGACGATGCCACCCGAACGGCGCAATCAGATGCTGCATCGGGGCCATTGCGCCTTCTGTCCGCCAGAGGAACGCCGGTTCATCACGCCGGACCTGATCCGTGTCGCTGGCGGCCTCGTCGGCGAGCCTGACGAGATCAATGAGCGGCTGGATCAGTTGGAGGCAGCGGGACTGAAAGAAGTCACCCTACTGCCGCCAATCGCATGCATGCGATCAAACTTCAATGACTTTGCTGAAGCCGTTATGCGTCCTCGTCAAAACCAACAAACGTAACGATTTCATCAGTCTCGCGGCGGACGGACTTAACGTTATTCGCTGCGAAATCCTCTTCCGGATAGCCCATGGCGACACAGGTCATGATCACCTGATCATCCGGTATTTTTGCATGTTCGCGCACGACTGGGGACTGCATGATGCCCTGGCCGTTAATCACAGCGCCCAGCCCGCGCGTCCATGCCGCCAGGACCAAGCCATAGGTGACCGCGCCCAGATCAAAATGTGCGATGGAGGCACCTGGGTCCAAGTCTTTGTCATAGGTCACGACAATGGAAACGGGGGCATCGAACTGGCGGAAACCGCGCATTACCCAGTCGTGGCGGCGCTCTTTGTCGTAGCGATCAATGCCCATGGCAGCGAACAATTGCTTCGCTATATCGACCTGCCGTTGGCGATGAATGCCTTCATAGGCCCCATGCATCGGAATTTCGCGAGACGCCGGAACACCAGCCAAGTTCCGTTCCGTATTTCCCGCACGGATGCGATCCAACGGCTCACCCGAAATCACGTGAAAATGCCAGGGTTGGGTATTCATCGAGGATGGCGCGCCTTTGGCCAAGCCAATGATCTCCGCAATCACTTCCTTCGGGACTGGCTTCTGCTTGTAGCCGCGGATGCTGCGGCGTTCGTGCACCAGTGTATCAAAATCCATCATATCTTATTCCATTGCGACGCGCTGAACGCTGAGTATACCGGCACACATACCTTAAGTCCCGTGGCCCGATGCCGCGAAGTCTGCCATTCTGTAGAGCATCATCGACCAAAGGAGGCGAGCAATGGCAGAGCGGTCCCCGACCTTACAGGCATTCTTAGATGTACTGGAAACAACGATCCTGGATGTCAGCGATGCTGGCTCGGACCACGCCAGGGTCACAAAGAAAACGTTTGCCGCACTCACCGAGCCTGGGCCTCAAACCCCGCGCCTACGAACTGAAAACCCTGCCTGCACACATATTCAACCGGTGCTGGATACAGCGCGGAATGTTCGGTCTGTCAAAGCACTAGCGACAGCCTTTCGGGCCTTAGAGCCAGAGATTGCCTGGAGCGCCCGGGCGGACCGAAAAACGGGCGACCCCAATTTCCCGAATGCCCACGCGACAGGTATGATCATCGGCGATGGCGGCCTTGAAGCCCGGCAGGATCTGCGTATGGGCGCTAGCTTGCTGGCCCCCAACACGTTCTACCCAAACCACCAACACCCGCCCGAAGAAGTTTATATCGCGCTTACGCCCGGACATTGGCGGCAAGAAGCAGGGCCTTGGCGGGAGCCTGGCATTGGTGGACTGGTCTATAATCCGCCGAACATCATCCACGCCATGCAGTCCGGCGCATCTGCGCTATTGGCGATCTGGATGCTGCCGCCAGGTTAGGCTAATCAGCGAGCCGCCAGCTTGCCCGATGGATTGACGGGCTTGTTATCTTTGCGCATTTCGAAGTGCAGCTGAGGGGCCGACACGCCGCCGCTTGTACCGACCACACCTACCGTCTGGCCGCGCGCGACCTTATCGCCGCGCTGGGCCAATATCCGGTCGAGATGCGCATAGGCTGTTACCCAGCCGCCTGCGTGTTTAACGAGCAATAACTTCCCGTAGCCCTGCAATGCGTCCCCCGCATACACGACCTCACCTGCCCTGGATGCACGTACAGGCGTCCCGCGCGCTGCTGCGATATTGACGCCATCGTTCCGGCGCCCGTCCGCCTGCTTGCCAAACTTGGCGATCACTGGGCCTTCTACGGGCGCCAAGAAACCACCTGATGATCCTGGCTTCGCAGCAGCAAGACCACGTTGAACGGGCGGTGGCCGGCGCGGCTCAGTCGGTTGAATGCGTGCAGGTGCTGGCTTTGACACGGGCGGTTTCGGGGGTGGTGGCGCAGCAGCAAGCTCAGGCGGGCGCTTCGGTGGTAATCGGGATGGGTTCGCGCGCGGCTCCACCGGTTGTGGTGGCGTGGCAACAGGTGGTGGTGGCGCAGCAGCCACTCTTGCCGGTGGTGGTGGTGGTATGCGTGGAGGCGCAGCACTTCGCGCTTGGGGCAGTGGTTTTGGCGGCATGACCTTCACGGGCGCTGGCAATTCTTGGCGCTGCGCCGGCGCATCAAGCAGTTGGCGCCGAACAGGTGGCGGTGCCGCCGGTCGTGCGGCCACAACTGCACGTGGCGCGCGCGCTATTGGAATGCCAACCTGCGAGCCAGCATGCAGAACATACGGCGGCGGCAGGTGGTTTAGACGGGCCAATGCCTCCGGGTCTGTATTGTAGGCAGCGGCCAAGCCGTTCACCGTATCGCCAGGACGGACGGTGTAAAGCTGTTGTTCAGGTGGCAGCAGCAAACGTTGGCCAGCTTGAATTTCAAACGGTGGACGGAGGTTATTTAAGGCAATCATCTGCCTGGGCGTCGCGCCATAACGATTGGCGATGCCATAAACGGAATCGCCCGCCTGCACGAGGACTGATCGACCGCCTGGCACTGCGCTTACAACCGGCCCTGCATTCACGCCAGTTCCAGGCGGTGGAGGCGCTGACGCAGACTTATCTGGATCAACAGAAACCCAGCCACATCCGCTCAGAAGCAATGATAGCACCAGCGCTGTCGCGGTGTGCATGGTGATCGGGCGAAATTTGCTCAGTGGCGTCAAGTTCATCAAGCCGCTCCTTGCGCAGGTCGGTAGCGCGACGTCTCCGCCACGTGGTTTGCCTCAATAGCGCCTGGTAAAAATGGCACGAATGCGACCGCGCCCAGATCTTCCGTTTGAAAACCCGCATCATCGCGCCGAATGCGCCATAAGCTCTGGTTTCCGGCTGCGCCAAGCGGCAGGACCATAATCCCGCCCGGCTTTAACTGATCGGCCAAAGCACCTGGCATGTCATCTGCAGCGGCGGCGGCAATAATCCGGTCAAACGGCGCACCTTCCGGCCAGCCTTTGCCGCCATCCGCCCAGCGTAAGAATACGTTGTCGATCTTTTGCTCTTCCAGGCGAAGCTTAGCATCGGACAGCAGCGCCTTAATCCGCTCAATGCCAAATACAGCGCGCACCAACCTAGCCAGAGCTGCCGTTTGATAGCCAGAGCCAACGCCAATTTCTAACACTCGCATTCGGGGGCCAGCTTCCAACGCCTGCAACATTTTGCCGACAACGGCAGGTTGGCTAATGGTTTGACCATGCCCAATAGGCAGTGGCGCATCCTCATAGGCATCCATCTGCCACGCGGGCGGGATAAACCGCTCGCGCTCAATCTGCTCCATCACGCCAAGTACGCGCGGGTCGTTCACGCCAGCGCGGCGGAGCCCCATAACCATGCGAATGCGGCGCGATGATAGGTTCAACCGAGCTTCTCCCGGGCGGCGGCGATATGGCCGTAATCCGTCATATCCAGAGTGAGAGGGCTCATGGAGATATAGCCATCACGGGTCGCCTGAATGTCTGAGTCCGCAGACACATCGCCATATATGCGTTTGGAACTGATCCAGAGATAAGGCTTGCCTGCCGGGTCCAGGCCTTTGGCAATCTCACCACCGGGCTTCCGTCGCCCAACCGTCGCGACTTTCCGGCCTTTAACGGCATCTGGACCAACGTCTGGAAAGTTCACATTCAGCACCATGCCAAGCGGCCAAGGCGCTGCCAGGACCCAGTGCAGCGTATCGGCCAAATGCCGCTCAACGGTATCCCACTTTGCTTCATTCTCTGGCGCACGGTCTAGGCTCATCGATATAGCTGGAAACCCGGACATCGCGGCTTCTGCGGCAGCGCCGACAGTGCCCGAATACATAACATCATCGCCAATATTGGCACCGCGATTAACACCGGATAACACGATGTCAGGCGGATTATCCCGCATGACCTCACCGAGCCCGATAATCGCGGCATCCGCTGGCATGCCATCAACGGCAAAGCGGCGTTCACTGGCCTGGCGCAGCCGAAGTGGTCTGTGCAGCGAAAACGCGTGGCCCGTGCCGCTTTCCTCACGTTCCGGTGCCACCACCCACACTTCACGGGCGAGCGGCGTCACCAGCTTTTCAAGCAGCTTCAATCCGGGTGCTTCAAGGCCATCATCATTGACCAACAACACGCGCGCTTTGCTGAGATCGACCTGCCATTCGTGTGATCTCGCCATAATCTCAGCCCTGCCCCGAGGTCAGCTCAGTCATACCGCCAAGATAGGGCTGCAATGCGGCTGGTATGCCAATGGAGCCATCTTCGCGCTGATGGTTTTCCAAAAGCGCCACCATCGCCCGGCCAACGGCAACACCGGAGCCATTCAAGGTATGAACGAAATCTGTACCCTTCCCTTCTGTCCGGCGCACACGCGCGCCCATCCGGCGGGCTTGGAAGTCACCGCATGTGGAGCAGCTGGAAATCTCGCGGTACTTGTTCTGGAAGGGCACCCATACCTCTAGGTCATAGGTTTTGCGGGCACCGAAACCCATATCACCAGCGCACAGCAGAAGAACGCGATACGGTAATTCAAGGCGTTGCAGGACTGTTTCAGCAGCAGCCGTCATCCGTTCCAATTCAGCTTCCGATTGATCAGCACTGACAATGCTCACCATCTCAACCTTATCGAACTGATGCATGCGAATGAGGCCGCGCGTGTCCTTACCCGCTGCGCCCGCTTCGGAGCGGAAGCACGGCGTGTGCGCCACGTAGCGCAGCGGTAGGTCAGCAGGCTCGAAGCTGGTGTCGGCTGCCAAATTGGTCAGCGGCACTTCGGCTGTTGGGATCAACCAGCGGCCATCGGTTGTTTGAAACGAGTCTTCTTCAAACTTTGGAAGCTGGCCCGTGCCATACATGGCCTCGCTCCGCACCAAGATAGGTGGGCGGACTTCAGCATAGCCATGTTCTTGGACATGCAAATCCAGCATGAAATGCGCGAGCGCACGTTCCAGCCGGGCGATTTGGCCACGCATGGCAACGAACCGCGCGCCTGAAAGCTTCACGCCCGCTTCAAAATCAAGGCCAAGTGGCTCACCAAGGTCAATATGGCTCTTCGGTTCAAACGCGAACGCACGCGGCGTGCCATTTTCCCGGACAAAAATGTTATCGTCTTCATTTGCACCGGGCGGGACATCATCGGCTGGCGGGTTCGGCAAAGTGGCGAGCAGCGCATCAAGCGCGTCAGACGCTTGCTTGGCCTCAGCCTCAGTAGCCGCAGCATCATCTTTGAGTTTTGCGACGGCTGCCATGGCCGCGCTGGCATCCTCGCCCTTGGCTTTCGCCTGACCGATGGCCTTAGAGGCATCCCGGCGCGCGCTCTGTAATTCCTGAAAACGGGTTTGGGCGGACCGGCGCTTGGTGTCCAACGCCAGCACAGCCGCGGACACAGCTTCCGCGCCACGTTTCGTCATGGCAGCGTCTAGCGCGTCCGGGTGTTCACGCGCCCAGCGGACATCCAGCATTTTTGCGATCCTTCAAGGGTTCGCGCCGGTTCTAACCGCCCGTGGACTCCCCTGTCCAGTGCTAAGCGATTCCTAGGGATTCATTAACGGAATCAATCGCCTCAGTCATCGTCGTCATCGTCGAAATAGGATTCACGTTTCCGCTCTATTCGCCGCGCCAATAAGATCGATATTTCGTAGAGCAGCAGACCCGGTACGGCCAAGCCAATCTGGCTGATTACGTCCGGCGGGGTTAAAACCGCTGCAAGGCCAAACATGGCGACGACGGCGTATTTACGCTTCTTCGCCAGTCCATCGGCCGAGACGATACCGGCATGGGCCAGCAGCGTCAGAACGACTGGCATTTGAAAGAACAGCCCGAACGCGAAGATGAGCGTGATAACCAGGCTGAGATATTCAGAGACCTTTGGCATTGCCACAGTCTCAATAACCACACCAGCGGCATTCGGGTCGCCCGCAACATTCTGGTAGCCAAGGAAGAACTTCCAAGCCAACGGAAAAATACCAAAATAAACAACTGCACCACCTAGGAAAAATAAGATTGGCGTGGCGGCCAGATATGGGAGGAACGCACCTCTCTCGTTCTTATAAAGACCGGGTGCCACGAACTTCCAAATCTGGTTGGCAATGATTGGAAATGCAATAAACAGAGCGGTATAGAACGCAATCTTAATGTTAACAAAGAATTTTTCAGGCAAGCTCGTGTAGATCAGCTGCGCGCCTTCTTGATCCCCAAACGCATCGGCAAGTGGTTGCGCCAAAAAGTTAAATATTTCAGCCGCTACGGCCCAACTACCTAGAAAAGCAATGAGGAGTGCGGCGAGTGACCAGAGCAGCCGACGGCGCAGCTCAATGAGGTGCTCTAGGAGTGGTGCCTTATCTTCGCTTTCAGCCCCGCTCATGATTGAGCATCCTTTGGCTTCTTCTCAGCAGCCAGCTTAACCTCTGCAGCATCTGCCGCATCGAACGCTTCCTCATCGAGGTCATTTATTGGGGGCTCTGCTGATGCATCGCTCTCAACCGCTTTGGCTTCGTCGCCATCAATCGGCGTCTGCGTTTTCTCTAGCTTGCCAGCATTGACTACCTCTAACCATTCATCGTCGGACTTATCATCTAAGTCGCCGAGCATATTGTTGGTGATGTTTTTGACTTCCGTTTCGCGGGCAATGTCATCAAGCCCATCGCGGAAATCTTGGGCGAGGCTCCGGGCGCGCGAAATAATTTGGCCAAGCGAACGCAATGCAGCCGGCAGCTCGCGCGGGCCAATAACGACCAGCGCGATCACGCCAATAACGAAAAATTCGCTCCAACCGATATCCAGCATGGAGGGCTTGCGCCTAAATCAGGGGAAATATGTGTGTGAAAGTCAGACTCAGCTATTCGCCGCTTTGTCTTTTTCTTTCGGCTTATCAGAGACCCGTGCCAGGTCCTCTTCATCGTCGGAGGTGTTGAGTTCCTCCTTCATGCCTTGTTTGAAGCTTTTAATGCCTTTGGCCATGTCACCCATCAGTCGCGGCAACCGGCCCGCGCCAAAAAGGAGAATGACAACGACGACAACAATGGCAATTTGCCAAATCCCAATTCCGCCCATAACCAAGCCCTTTCAACTGTGCGCGACGCAGAGGTCGCTCCATTGCAGAGTGTCCTAGCGCAGTCAGCCGGAGAACGCGAGACTTTCCGACGTATTAGCTCTGTCGCGCTTCGCTATATCTGCGATTACTGGTGCCGCGTCACGGTCACCGGCAAAAACATGGACATGTTCAGGATCAAGGGCGACCTCGACGGCCTCCCCCTCATCTGGCCAATTCTTGTCAGATATCCTAGCGAATACAGCCTCACCGGTTTCTAAACGAACTTCGATGAGCGCAGTACGACCAAGCCAGCGCGCGAAGCTGACATTGCCTGCGAATGACGCGCCAGTTTCCAAAGCGGCTTCGCCAACCAGAATATGCTCGGGCCGCGCCATAACGAGCGCTTGCGCGCCATCTGCCATACCTGGTGCTTCAACAAGGCCCATGGGGGTGCGGATCAAATTGGCACGCACAGTGCCTGCAAACTCGTTCACTTCGCTGAAGAAGCGCGCGACATAAGGCGAAGCCGGATGGTCATAGAGCGCTTTTGGCGTGTCGCACTGTTCAATCCGGCCATCACGCATAACGGCGATCCGTTCCGCCATAAACAAGGCTTCTTCAGGATCATGGGTTACCATCAGGGCAGCAGCGCCGGCAGCTTTGAGCAGATGAATTGCGTCACTGCGAACACTGCGCCGGAGTTCTGCATCGAGCCCGGAAAACGGTTCGTCAAGCAAAACAACGTTGGGGCGAGGTGCGAGCGCACGCGCAAGGGCGACCCGTTGTTGTTGCCCGCCGGACATCGTCGTCGGGTATCGGTCTGCGAATTCCGCCAAGCCAACATCAGCCAGCGCTTCAAGCGCCTGTTCGCGACGTTGGGTGCTATCAAGGCGACCAAGCCCGAATGCCACGTTCTCTGCGACCGTCAGGTGGGGAAAGAGCGCATAATCCTGGAACATCATGCCGATATTCCGGTTTTCCGCTGGGACATGCAGCCCAGGTGCGGCTGCCATCAAGCCGCCAATTCGAAGCGCGCCTTCCTGCAGGCGCTCAAGTCCTGCGATCAAGCGGAGGGTTGTTGTCTTACCGCAGCCAGATGGTCCAACAAGTGCAACGATTTCACCTGGATGCAGGCAAAGCGATACATCCTGGAGTGTCGCACCCTGATCGCCATATTCATGCCGCAAGCCATCAACGACCAAAGCCGCTGCATCCTGGCGCGCGCACGCGGCGCAGGATTGCGCTAGCAAGTCGTCAGGCAACGCAATCGCTGGGGCGCTTTTGTCAGCGCGCGCGCCAAATGTCAGGCCAAATCGTTTCATGGGTTAAAGCTAATGACAATCATTCGCAATTTCAATGGCTAGCCCGATTGCAGCTATTCCGATACACGAAGCTCAACGCTAGGAAATCCATCAATCTGGTACGTCGCATGATCCCCGGCTGCGGCGAATCGCGTTTGAAGTGTCGACCCTGTAATAACGATGTCCCCCGGTTTCAGGCTAAGCCCTCGGCTCAGAAGATTGTTCGCAACAACCGCCAGCGCCGCGAACGGATCCCCCATCGCATCCCCCGTAACGGCAGTCTCAATCTTTCCATTGTAGTCAAGCGTCACAGGCTGGGTGACCCAATCAATCGACTGCCAGTTAGGAATTGCGTCGCCCAGGATAACGCCCGCGTTCCAGGTATTATCCGCGATTAGGGAATGCGCGTCGAAGCCTTCATAGTCAGCATTCCTATCGTCAATCAGCTCGAATGCAGGCATGACCGCCCCGACATGCGCACGGATGCTCGTAGCGTCATAGGGAACACGGCCCATGCCAGCTTCAGACCCCATGCGCACGGCAAGCTCGAACTCCAAGCCTAACCGCCCGTAATCGCCCAGCGACGCCTGCATTGGGCTGTTATGAATTGCGCTATCCAACATGCCACCAACACATGGCTGGTCAATCCCACAGAGCGCCTGCATGGCTTTGGACGTGATCGCGATTTTCCACCCGCCAATCTTCCCGTCACCGGCCTCATCCCAAAGCTTGAGCAATGCGGATTGAGCGCTATAGGCATCCGCAAGGGTTTCTGGCCGGTCCGTATCTTTCAGCCATTTGAAATCTTCATTGGCGCGACGGGCGTCAAAAAGCGCCTGGGCGGTGTCCGCGATAGCCATCTAGTCAGTCTCCTGGCTTGAATATCCGTAATGATTGCGCGCGCCATCGGGCGTCACATATCCATCTGCTAAGTCCGCTTTGATCTTGGCTGGGTCACGCTCCGCAGGATCACCATATCCGCCCGCACCGGAAAGCTGGAAGCTGACGACATCACCCTTCATCAAGTTGACGACCTCCTTAGAGCCAAGCTCCTGGGCATTCCCATTTGGGTTAAGAATGGTATGGGCAAGCGCACCGGGTTTACCGCCGAATATGCCAAACGGCGGGTTCACATGGCGGTCGCCAAGCCCGGTCATGACTGCACTTTCAGCCAATAGCTCGACATCTTTGCGGAGGCCCGTGCCGCCCCGGTATTTGCCCGCACCACCGCTATCCGCCATCAATTCAAGCCGGTGAATACGCACTGGTGTATTGGTTTCATGCACTTCCACTGGAATATTCCGGCAGTTCATGACGGGGGCTAGACCTTCGGCTCCGTCTTTGTCTGCGCGGCCGCCATAGCCGCCAAACCCCAAGTCATACATGACGAAGGGCTTGCCCGTTTCAGGATCCGTACCGCCAATGTTGGGA
>Ga0181607_10005789_pt1 | contig 10410 bp, 7 predicted proteins | sample 041ome_9_FD_132420 | JGI IMG/M metagenome (GOLD analysis project Ga0181607, IMG submission 132420) | Coastal salt marsh microbial communities from the Groves Creek Marsh, Skidaway Island, Georgia - 041413US metaG (megahit assembly) | ecosystem: Environmental > Aquatic > Marine > Intertidal zone...
CGCGGCAAGTTCGGTGCCGCCATCGAGGCGTACACGGAAGCCATCACGTGCGACCCGCGGTGGACGGTGCTGTACATCAATCGCGCGCTGTGCCATCGGAAGAAGAAGGATTGGGCGAGCGTGAAAAGGGACTGCGAGACGGCGCTACACTTCGAACGGAACAGCGTGAAGGCGCTGTATATGCTTGGCTTAGCGTTGATCGCGGAAAAAAAGTTCACGGACGCGGCTAAGTCGCTACAACGCGCGCTGGAGGAGGCGCGAGAGAGCGGGGACATGATTCAAGACGACGTGTGGCGAGAACTCGCGAGGGCGAAATATTTAGAGTGGGAGCTGTTAGCGAGCGATCGAGATCGAAGATACTCGCACTTAGAAAATAGTGTGCGAAATTTCAGCTCGCAGCTCGATGCAGAGGACGTGAGTACGATGGGGGAAGTGATTGCTTGCGCCCGCGCGCCGGATGACCGCTCGTGCGAACCGCCGGACGCGTTCTGTTGCAAATTAACCTTTGAGGTATTTCGCGATCCGGTCATCGCGCCGAGTGGTCATAGCTACGAACGATTGGCGATTTTACAGCATTTGAAAATCTCTCAGTTCGACCCAATCACGAGAGAGCCGTTGCGGCCTGAGCAGCTAATCTCAAACGTCAATTTGAGAAACGCGAGCCACGCTTGGCTGTCCACGCACGCTTGGGCATTCGGAGACATCGTCCGACCGAATGCACCTTTAGAATAGCCCGTAATATAACTGTTAGCATCAATTATTGAATTCAGCGTCACAAAGCGCCACGATTGCGCGGTAGCTCGCCGAGGCGCAGCAGCCCCGCTGGCTTGCCGCATTGCCAGACGCAGTGGGTCTCGTCGCCGTCCACCGTTCGTGCGCTGTGATCGCGTTCGAGTGGTTCACGACACCATGCCTGGTATTCTCCATGGTCGTTCGATTCCCGTCATCGCCGCTCTTTGGACGTTCACGCTCGTTCTCCTCGTTCGTGGGACTCGAACTGAAGGATCTGGGTTCATCGATTGGGCGCGGTTGTGGGTGCTGTTCACGCGCATTAACCCGTACTTCTTCTCTGCCATGGGCATCGCCGCCGCGGTCGGACTAAGCGTGGCCGGTGCGGCGTGGGGGATCTTCATTACGGGCAGCAGCTTGCTCGGCGCCGCGGTGCACACGCCGCGCATCACGAGCAAAAACTTGATCAGTGTCATTTTTTGTGAAGCAGTCGCAATTTACGGCGTAATCATCGCCATCATTCTCAGCACAAAGCTCGAGTACGTTCCCAGCGATCCCGACACTGGGGCGTTTCACAGAACGACAATGATGGCTGGGTACGCCGTATTCGCGAGTGGGTTGACGTGCGGTTTGGCGAATTTGGTGTGCGGTATATGCGTCGGTGTAGTCGGTAGCTCATGCGCGCTCGCAGACGCGGCAAACCCCACGTTATTCGTGAAAATTTTAGTGATTGAAATTTTCGGTAGTGCGCTCGGGTTGTTCGGCGTCATCGTGGCCATTATTCTTAGTTCCAACGCCGTGTTTGAAAAGGTTTGACGCGACTGTATCAATTGTAGCCGTTCTAGCGCATAGCATTGTTCAACTAAAACGATTGAGTGATATTCAATGACTTATTGCTATGCTAATCTCCTTTTGAGAACGTGGCTTTGATGAGACTTTTCTTCCGCCTACTGTCCAGAGCGAAAGCGGCGATCAAGTCGCTCCGTCGCAAACGAGCGCGAGCAATTCTTCCATCTTTGTACACGTGAGGAACGCGCACCGCTTCCTTGCCCTTTTCGAACAGAATCAAAGTAGGCAACTGCTTGCTCGTCCCAGCAACGTTAATGCCGTATTCTTCCCCAGTCTTAGGCCATCTCATGAGATCAAATTTGGCAAACTTGAGGTCAGCGGTGGTGTACTTGCAGCTCAGGTCTGCAAACGTAGGTTCCAAGCTCACGCAAGGCGGTGACCAAGATGCGTAGAACTCCACCAGCCAAGCGACGTTCTTGTCTGTATCATCAGGCTCGAGCACTAGTCGCTTGAGTGTCGCAGGATTTAACCATTCGATGCGACTTGGTCCCTTGTACTCGGGCCGTCGCACGTACAGAAACAGCATTGCATACGCCACGCAATACCAGCTGAAGATACGCTGATCCATCATCCAAGACAGTAGTAAGATGCCAGATTTGGTGAACATGAACATGTCCGACACAAAGGAGTCGATGTTGACCTTACGAATGAATTTTGCCAGAGCCATAGCGCCCAAAGTCGTCAAGGTTTGCTTTTCCCAGCCGTCGAGCATCGTCACCGCGCTCGCGTACTCGTGACGGGCCCATAACGAGAACAGAGGGTAGGTGAGGATGACGGCAGTGTTCAAGATGTAGTAAGCGCTGATGAAACGCGACATTGGACGACGACGAAGGGGCGCAACGCGAAGTGAACCACAATCTCACTTTTCGAGGCTGAAAAAGTGTCACCTCCTTGCAAAGATTTTGCGCATTCGCTCATGTCGAAGGGAAACGGCTGAACGTATGTGCCACTGTGACGGAAAAATTCATTGCTCTAATTTCTAATCGCGTGTTGTTACAAATTGCGGTGTGTCGTGCGCCTCATGTCATGCCCCAGTCTTCGTCGTCGTCACTATCGTCGTTTGAACCAGTCTCGCCGAGACTTGCGACGGCACTTTCTTCAGTTTCTTTATTCTCAGCGGCGTAGGGCTGCTTAAGTTTTGTCCACTCGTCTTTTGCAAGACTCGAGTCGGAATCAAATCCCTCTTCATCCGTTGCGAGGGATGAAATTCGCTGGTGCGAAACCGCAGTGACGGCCGCGCTTGACGGTTGCAGGTTTTCTTGTGGTGAATCGTCTGGTAAATCGGGGAGAGCCTGCTTCTCGAATTCTATTTCTAGTTCATACAATTTGAAGAAGTACCGACGCCAGAACGTGTCCTCGTCTACAATTGTAGGCACGATTCGCGCAAAAAGTTCCTTCATAAAGTTGTTCGCATTCAAAGTCGTCAATATATCCTGACCATGCCCTGCCATCGTAAAACTTTCGCTGAAATGCTCAAACAGTTTCACATTTTTTGGATCATCGCAATACGTTCCCGAATCTCGCTGAATTGCTTGCACACGAATTGCAAACTCGTCTCGCCCGCGTTTCGGTGTCTTGCCCGAGTCTTTCACTGCAAACGCATCTCTAGTCTCTTTGATCACTTCTTTCGTCTCTTTGATGGCGTCTCGAGTCGTCTCTTTGACTTGATTGATTAGCTTGCCTGCTCCTACAAACATTTTTTGTCCCAAAAGCTCAATCTTTTCCCCAACTTGCTCAAATTTTTCCTGCACTTCGAGCGCGATGTCCTCGTCGCCCACATCCTCGTCGCCGGCGCCGGGAATCATCACATCTTCTCCAGTATACACGACTCTACCGTTCGATGATGTAGCGGTCGTATCCGCATCAATGTCGCTGACCTCATCCTCGTCCACGTCGTCGTCCCCGAACGTCGCAAAGTCCTCCCGCACTTGTTCCTTGATATCCTTCAGTCCCTCGGACAGCTCCTTACCGACGCCCTTGGACACGTCTTTTAACTTTGCCAGCGTCGAACGACCGAAAGTAAACGCAGTGTTCATCAACTCGTCGAGTTCGTCCGCATCGTCGCCCTCGTGAGCGTCGTCAGGTCCAGAGATTTCTCCAGCGTCGGAGGCACCACCGCCTTGCCGCGTGCCGCGCGCGACGTCGTCCGAATCACCGTCGGAATCCGAATCCGAACCCACCAACGCGTCCCCGACAACGTCTCCGACGCGACGAAGGAAATCCATCACCACCGGTGGACAGCGCGCGCGCGAGTGACGGATACGTCGATTTCGAGGAGACATATGTGAGTCGCGGAGTCGCGGAGTCGAGGAGACAGTGTCGCACGAAGCGGCGCGAAGCGAGCACTAATGTAATACGACAATAATAACTAATAGAATCACACTAATTCTACAACATCAACCGCGGAAGCCAAACGATGAAAGCCCTTGTAAGATGCCGAGTGCTTCGCGCTCCGTCGCGAGAAAGACGCGGTCGACCGCGAGCTCGCCCTTTGCCACGCGATCATTCGCCCATTCGCGAAGCTCCGACTCAGCATTTCCTACTATGATACATCTCGTCTGCCCCGATAACATTAAGATATCGTTCCCGCTGTCCCCACAGGCCACGGTATCTAGAAGTTCAAAGCCTAACTGTTTTCGCACGTATTCCAAGCTTTCTAATTTCCCCGCCCCCGCGCTCACGCAGTCCACGAACTTCCAACCGCCCGAACCGCTGATGATGATCTTATATTCTAATCCGTTCGACTCGCACGCGCTTCGTATGGTATCCTCCACTACATTCACGAGCTCATCCTTCACTCCCACCGTGACTTTGTGTCTGTTCTGTTCATCTGCAGGTCGAAAGTGCGCATTGTCATCGCCGCACGCATCGATCGCTCCTCGTGCCGCCGCCGTAACGACATCACAGCACCAGTTGACGTCTAGTGCCGCCGTCCACTCGGCGTCTTCGACCCATGGGCGCGAAACGTCGCCGCTCGGTTGAAACACTTTTGTGCCTACTGCGCAGATGAGGCCATCCGGCTCAACCATGACTTGCGATTTCGTCTCGATAAGCTTGGTGAACGACTCAAGCGATCGTCCGGTGGAGTACACGAGCTTAGACCCAGGAGGTTTTGCGCTCGATTCCCAAAATTCTCGGAACGAGCGCGTGTATTCGTCGTTCCCAACCATGGTGCCATCGAGATCGGAGACAATCAAAACGGGTGTTTGAGCCGATTTATCGACCGACGTCGACGCTGCGGCGGCACGCACGCCGCGAGATCGACAGACAACAATATTTGACGCGTGATTGGCGCGCGCTAGGCGCGTGGGAGCGATCGAAGCTGCGCCGAGTCGCATGTCGAGTTATGTGGATACCGTAGACCCGTACGTTTCGGTGTCAACTTTTCGTCAAAAAATTCTACAGCATCGTTCTATATGAGGATATCTATCGGGCGCAAGTCATAAACACATCATTCTCTCACGCCGTCTTCGCCGCCGCGCGCTTCGCCTTGATGTCAGCCACCGCGGATCGAATCGCATCCTCGGCGAGCATCGAACAGTGCAACTTCACCGGCGGCAAGTTCAAATGTTTCGCTATGTCCTGATTCTTGATCGTCACCGCCTCATCTACGTGCGTGCCTTTGATCCATTCCGTCGCCACCGAGCTCGACGCGATCGCACTTCCGCATCCGAACGTCTTGAAGCACGAGTCCACGATGTTGCCCTCGTCGTCCACCTTAATCTGCAGCTTCATCACGTCCCCGCACGCGGGAGCCCCGACGACGCCCGTGCCGACGTTCAGATCGCTCTTATCGAACGAACCAACATTTCTTGGGTTTTCGTAATGATCCACCACCTGCGATGCGCGCGTCGCACGCCTCGGTTAGTCTCATTCTTGGCTTTCTCTTCGAGTCGCGTCGACGACGACGATTCCACCGCGCGCTTCCGTCGCGCGCACCTTTTTGTCGTAGGCGCGTTCGAAAACTCGAGAGCACGCGACGGATTTCGCGCTCGTCGTCCCTCGGCGCGCCGTTCGTTCGATCGCACGTCGTAACATATCGCGTTGTCGCGCGCGAAGTGACGTCGGGGGCCTGCGACCACGGCGCTGGGGGGGGCGATCGGGGCGACACGAGGCGGCGCTCGAGCTCGTCAGCGCGGGTCTGAAACGCGTGCGTGAGCGAAATTTGCAGAAGTGTGGTGGGCTAATAATATTTTGACTAAACGTTTTCTAGGTCTCCAAGAACTCTACGGCTCGACTGGCTCGTTTGCCTGTTGACGAGCCTGTCGACGAGCGTGCGCGTGGAGTCAGCCGTGGAGGTTCCCATGGAGGTGATGGACTGCGACGCCTCGGTACTGCCCGCGGCTAAATCAGAAAGCACCGCGGCGACTTTATCCGGGAAGTGATCGGCGAAGAATCCGTACTGAATCATCATCCCACGGTCCATGAGTTCGTGGGCTTCCACGAGGCGCGGGGCGTATGAACCATTGGGAAGCCGGAGCAAGTGAATGAGTTGTCCCGGAGGATGCAACGGCGCCGCCATCATGGGTGTCGAGTCGACTTGCGCCCGTGAGAACGTTCTGAAATCCTCGCGAAGCGCTGTAGACTCACTCGCCGCACTTTCTGGGTCAAGAACGTCAGAAATTTGCAACTTGGTGCCGTTGAACGTCATTCGCATCATCAAAGAAAACTTGTTCAGCTTTGCGTTGGTCAGCGAGTCCATCATGTCGCTACGGAGCTTCAACAACACTGGTCCCGATAGTCGACAGAATAAATCACAGTGATGCACCGTGCTATACGTCCAAGCCTTAGTGATATTGCTTAACTTTGGACTCAACACGCCTCCAGGAGGTTCGATGCACCACACTTTCAAGTTGGGAAACTTTTTGCGAAGATGCAAGGACAACGCAGCGGCGACGCCCGCGCCCAAGGAGTGCCCAGTTAAGACCAAGTCCCAGTCGCGACAATCGACGGCGCTGCTCGGAAGCGGCGCACTCTCTGCGGACGGCTGCTCTCCTAAAATTGTCTGTTCTAAAATTCGATTCGCGTTCAAGTCCGAGAGAATAAAATTGGTCGCTCGAAAAACGCCCGAGTGCACGTGAAGATCAGAACCTTGAAGTCCTGGCTCATGTATGGCATCGGCGTTTAACATGCACGGCTTATACATGCTATCCGTGACACAGTCTGCGATGCTCAATGTACCCCGTACCGAGAGCACCACCGCCTTGCGACGAACGTCTCGAGCAATAAAATATGGCGGTTCACCAATGCCGTTCGCCATCGACACGTAAAACAAATCATCCGACGCAATCCCCGCGCACTTTTTCAACGCTTCACGGTTCAAATCGTGCGGATCGCGATGGTCCTGCGATTTCCTCAAGCATTTTCGACAACCGCAACAACTCATGCATGCCTCGGACGAACACGCCATTCCGATGCCGGAACGCGGATCCGCCCAAGCGAACAGCGCCCATCCGTACGCTGCGAGCGCCCATCGAGAATAATGTGCTGCATCCTCGTACATCGCGTTGAGAGACTTGTACGGCGCGAGCGCGTCCGAATCTGTTGCGAGCGGCTTACCCAACGGCTCGTTCTCGATCATGTGTCTATGCTGAATCGCGAGCAAGCCCATGCCTGCGGCGATGTCGCTCGGAACCACATCTGCGCCCTGAAAAACCTCCGCGAAACAATTTGCTACGTGACCTAACGTCCCTTGCTCCGCTAACTGCCTGTCCACTTCGGGATCCTCCGTTCTCTCTCGACGTCTGATGCACAAAACCGTCGCGATGATGTTGAAAATCTTGTACCACTTTTGATCGCTCGGTAAGTGTCCAAACATGCTAAACATCAGCATAATTCCACAGAAATGCACGCCGATGACGATGAAATTCCCAATGATGATGCTCAACACCATTCCCCGCACGCGTGCGCGATCCATGCACGCCGATAACTCCGCATCCACAACAGTACCCAAAATTGTAAACGCAATGTCCACGGACAACAGGAACAAGTGCGCGTACAAGAAGTATGGCACCAAACGTCTCTTCTCCGGTTCTAAGATTCTCCCTCGCAGGGAGAGATGAAGCAGGATCGCCTCTACGCACAGCGCGACGAAATAACACGAGAACGTCGCGTAAAACCATGCCATCGCGTGTTCCCCGCCCGCGCAGTTTTGTCGCAACGTCCTGTGCGCGCGCTCGTACACCACCAATATGATCACGCACCACAGCGTGTGCACCGTCATCAATCCCGCCATGGGCAGCGGCAAATCATCGCTCGACAACAGCCAGTGGCGTCCGAACAAGCGAATGGCCGGCATACCGCGCGCGCGCGATCTTCCCGCGTCGCTCCCGCGCAGGCGTCTCTCGGACCGTGTGATTCGCGCGTCGCTCGCGCCTCTCGCCTCTCGCCTCGCGCGCGCGTCTCGGCGCCTCGCGCGGCGCGACGAACGCCCGCGCCTTCGTTCGCGCGCCGCGCTCGATCGCCGCGCTCGATCGCCGCGTTCGATCGACGACGCGCGCGTCGATTTGCCGCGCAACACCATTCATTGTTTTTTGGGTGGTCCAGAGCAAAAAGAGCGAAATTCGACCGACCGGCGTGTCGGGAAAGACGACGGCGCGCGGCAGAAGACGCCGCAGCCATGGTCGCGCGCGGTGCGACGGTGTGCGTGGGAGCGCGGTGTGGACACGCCTCTTGGCGCGCGCGCGAGAGACGAACGACGAGGTGCGCGCGACTACGACACGAAACGACGAGACGACGACGCGCGTGCTGAATTTGAAATTTCAATCGGCGCGCGAGGCTGCGCGACGATGACGCGTTCGGGTTCGCGATCGAGCGGTCGTGGGACGAGACAGGGCGCGAAAGACTGACGCAGATGCGGTGCCGTGCGGTGATGCCGACCTTAGGCGTGTCGATCGTGGTGGGTGGCTCGACGGCGACGCGAGACTATCGACGCGAGGCGGACGCGTCGACGCTTCGGTGGCGGAGGGCGAGACGACGTGGCGAGGGGATTCGGGAAGTGATGCGGACGATGGAACGAGCGTGCAGGATGGTAGGGAATGGTACACGTTTAAGCACGGAGAGAACGTGCGGTGGTTGGTGGAACAGAGCGGGTTAGACTGGGCCACTCTGGAGCAACTGAATCCAGACATGGATTTGACGACGACGTTTCCGGGAGATAGAATTGTTATCCGTGGACCACCGAGTTTAAAGCCGAACGATCGTGTGGTTGCAGCAGTGGTGGCACAACCGACGTCTTCCGTCGTGGTGACGCCAAGATTATCGACGTGGAGCTCACCCGTCGCATTAGCGGGTGTGCTCATCGTGGGTATCGTCACCGGCGCAGCTTTCGCGGGGAAAAGGCGGCTATCCACGGTCATCATGGCGCTCACGGGGAACGCGGACTCACAACTCGAGGCAAAAGACAACGAAATTGACGCTCTCAGAGCCCACCTGGATGTCGCGGAACGTGATCTCACGGACATGCGAGAGAAGTGGCTGAGGAACGAACAGTCGCTGGAAAACTTGCAACAGCGCCTGGAAAGTGCGTCGCGAGCCGACGCATCTTTGAGAGACCAAATCAGCGTGCTGAAAGAGTCACTAGACTCAAGAAATAACGATGTCAAACGTCTCGAAAGCTCGAACGCTGAAGCCAATGAGCTTGCGGAGCAGTACAAAACCAAGCTTAAGAACGCTCAAGGTGAAGTTGACGCGCTGCGGGAAACTGAGAGAAACAGTGCGTCTCAACTTGCCCAAGTCACGCAGATGACAACGCAGTACGAAGGCGATATTTTGAGTTATAAAAGTAAATTATTGGACATCGAGGCGGAGCTGATGGCTCTCAGAGAGCTCAACGACGGTTATTCTGATGAAGCAAATACCTCAAAAGACAAGTACAAAGAGACACTGAGCGAAATTGCCAAAGTGACAGAGTTGAATGACAAGCTCGAGGCAGAGCTTTCAAAAACGAACGAACAGGTGATAAATCATCTAAACCAGCTAGCCATTCATAAGCACGACATGGAAAAGCTGGAATTAGAACTCGCGGCTTCTCGCAACGATCTGTCAGAGTTGACGGTTGATTTTGAAAGCGCGAATACAAAATTGAGTTCACTTACGTCTGAACTGGAAGATAGCCGATCAGAGGCACTCGCATACTCGAATGAGCTTCAAACTGTGAAAACCGACCTCGAGATTTCGATGGACGAACTCGAAACACTCAGAAAAAGTCTCAAAGCTTCGCAAGATCACGTTTCAGAATATGAGATCAATCTCTCGGGTTACAAAACAAAGCTCGAAATGGTTCAATCGTCGCTTGAGATATCTCGTAATGAAGCCACAAGCTATCATGATGATCTTACTTTAAATAAACGTGAACTTGAGGAGGTGCGCGATGGACTTGAGCAGATAACGAGCGAGCTACGAGCTTCAAAGACTGAAAATTCCAGCTTATCTGATGAACTCGACTGCTTAAAAAGCGAGCTTGAAATGCTTCAATCACAACTTGCTACTGCGAATGACGAGTCCTCAACACTCTCGATCGATCTTGCAGGGATTAAAAGTAAGCTCGAAATGGCTGAAAAAGCTCTGGAAGAGTCTCGCAATCAGGCATCTGGGTATAAGGGCGAGCTGGAAGTAGCACGTAATGAGGCTGTACAATTGTCTAGCGAGCTCATGGGCTTGAAAGTTAAGGTAGACGAGTTGGAGGTAGCGCTCAATGAAACCAGCGGAGAGTCGTCGACTCTTTCCATCGACCTCGCTGGTTTCAAGAGCAAGCTAGCAATGGTCGAGGAAGCTCTCGAGCAAGCGCGCACGCAGTCCTCTGAGTATGAAGGCGAGCTCGCTCGCGCTCGC
>Ga0181607_10005790_pt1 | contig 10410 bp, 8 predicted proteins | sample 041ome_9_FD_132420 | JGI IMG/M metagenome (GOLD analysis project Ga0181607, IMG submission 132420) | Coastal salt marsh microbial communities from the Groves Creek Marsh, Skidaway Island, Georgia - 041413US metaG (megahit assembly) | ecosystem: Environmental > Aquatic > Marine > Intertidal zone...
CCTATGTGAAATCTACCGGAGCCCCCATGAGCGAAAGTGAAGCTCTCCCCGAAGTCATTCGCACCATCACCCGTGTTGCCCCGCATGTGGTGAGTGAAGCCGCGAAGTTTCCGTCCTCGATCCTGGCTGATGTGGCTGGCAGACGAGGTGGATTGAGTGGTCGCATTGCCGCGTTGTCGCCCAGCATGTCATTCGCAGGCCCCGCCATCACCGTTGAGGTGCGACCTGGCGATAACCTGATGATCCACGCGGCAATAGCTTTGGCCCAGCCAGGCGATGTCATCGTGGTCGACGGTAAAGGCGACTTATCCAGCGCCTTAATGGGCGAAATCATGTCTCAGCAATGCGTCGCCCTAGGTGTTGCCGCCGCGGTTATCGACGGTGCAGTGCGAGACAGCGAAGCGATTCGGGAACTGGGCTTTCCGATGTATGCCGCTGGTCTAAACCCGAATGGGCCAACCAAAAATGTCGCTGGCCGCTTCAACCACCCCATTTCACTGGGCGGCGTCTGTATCAACCCAGGCGACTTGGTGGTCGGCGATGCAGATGGCGTGACTGTAATTGAACGCGACAAAGCGGCCGCCATGCTGCCGCTGGCACAAGAAAAAGTCGCCGCTGAATCCAAGCGAATCGCAGACATCAAAAGCCGCAAATCTTTGCGTCCGCAGTGGCTGGACGGCGCGTTGCTCAACGCGGGAGTCATTCAGGATGGAGAGACACTGTGAGCAAAGACGTCGTATTGGTTACCTTAGCGGACTTAGCTACTGAGGCCTTAGCATTACTCGGCGAGTTCGAGATTGTCTTCGCAGGCAAGAAGCCAGGTGCCGACGAGATTATTTAACTCTGTGCAAATCAAAATAGTGCGGAGATTGCGCGTTTCGCGCTGAGTCTCAAACTTTCAAAGTGGGCAGATGTGATGCCCCCACCTTCGATTAAATATTTTGCAACGGCAAGAGCTCTCATACGATCCGATCTCTTATTGGGATTTACAACCAAACACCGTCATCAAAACCTAACAAAAACCAGATTGGAAACATAACAATCATAGTAAAGCGTGTTCGTACTTCTTTTAGGAGTAAAAAAGGCACCTAAGATTAACCCTAAGCATCTGATGTACCTAACTAATTACTGGTAGGGGTAAAAGGTTTGAGCTTGTCACCCCTGCTCTCACAAAGCAGCGCCTAGTGCAACAAGCTGAAGACTTGCCAACATGATCTAGGCTTTCAGACCGTCGGACGCCAATCATCTCCGGTTAATTAAATCTTCGCAAACTCATGAAAAAAAACTCATTCACTCGGCGCTGGTAGCAGTGGCAGATACACTCGTTCGCCAGTGCCAAAGGAGATAGGCCGCGGAGAGGACCAGTGAGACGATCCATGCTTGGCTAGCCGTCGGTGACAGCAGGAGCACCGCACCACAAAGCGCGATGGTTACGCGTTCGATGATCGTCAAACTCCGCCGTAAATAGCCAACCAAGCCAACTGCCCAGACCCCTGTGCTTAATAACAGGCCACAAGTGGCGAGAACCAACTGTTCCCATGGCCCTTCGAACAAAAGGGCGTCGTCGATAACGAACGCAAACGGGATAAGAAAAGCAACCGTGCTCATCCCAAAAGCGACGAGGCTGGTGCGCATAGCGTCGGTCTTCGCAATGCCAGCAGCCGCAAAGGCTGCCAGAGAAACCGGTGGAGTGACCATAGACAGAATGCAGTAGTACATGACAAAGAAATGCGACTGCAGCTCGCTATAACCTAGCGTTTGCATCGCCGGTGCATAAAGGATGGCCCCGATGATATACGCAGCGACTGTAGGCAGACCCATACCCATAATGATGCAGCCCACCACGACGAAAAGGAGTGTCAACAAGTCGCCGTTACCGCCCAATTCGAGTAAAGCGGATGCAAATTTCATTGCAAGATTGGTTTGGATAGCGACCGAAATTACGATGCCAATGGCTGCTATCGGAGCTGCGATGACTGCAGCCTGGACACACGACTCCCGCAGGATTTGAATGAGCCTCACCAGCGGGTATCGCGTTGACTTCACCAAAAGGGGGGAGATCAGCGCCACCACTGTCGCAATCACAACCGATATCTGCGCGGAATAGCCAACCGTAAGTGCAGTAATCAATGCTACCGGCGGAAGCAATAAATGAAGGCGCGGCAAGATGGGCGGCACACCGCTGAGGTCACTCGCACTCAAAGTTCCGACACCGTACTTTCTCGCGTGCAAGTCGGACAAGATAAAGAGCGAAAAATAAAAAGCGAGGGCCGGCAAGATGCCCGCGAGCGCAATACGTGAATAAGAGATATTGAGTAAATCGGCCATCACAAACGCTGCGATGCCCATCACTGGCGGCATGAGCTGTCCACCAGTGGAAGCAATAGCCTCAACTGCGCCAGCACGTTCAGGTGACATACCAGTGCGCTTCATCAGTGGGATCGTGAATACACCAGTCGCAGTCACGTTGGCTACCGCACTGCCTGAGATGGTTCCCATCAGGCTGGAGCCGATGATGGCGACCTTGGCGCCGCCGCCGTTAGACCGGCCAACCAGGCGCATCGCAAGATCAATGAATAACCCTCCCCCGCCAACAGCGCTATAAACACCCCCAAAAAAAACAAAATAAAAAATAAAGTTCACCGAGGTCGCGGTGGTCACACCCAAAACCCCCGAGGCGGTCATGGTGAAGATCTCAGTCCAATCAGTGAACCCAATGTTCCCAAAGCCCATCGGGCCTGGCAAGTTGGCCCCGAATAGGCCATACCCCAAAAATAAGACAAGTACACTCACCAGTATCCAGCCGACGGTGCGTCTGACAGCCTCTAACAAAAGCACGACCAAAAGCACAGAGGCAACCATGTCGATGTGCTCGATGGCGTCGACGTTCTCGATGCGCGTCGTTAACCGAGGCAGTTGCGAGACGTAGTAGTAGGCGCAAAAGGCAACGCCCAAGAGTGTCGCGATTTGAAGCAAGCGGCGCAGGCCTATCTTCGTTTTCCAAGCGATGGGGTGCGCGATGAAAAGGATGAATAGCGCAATCATGACGTGAGAAGCACGCTCATACATCGGCTCCATTGGCCTGACCAACGCCCAAATCTGAAAACTAAAAAATACAAACCCCAAGAGGGTTAGGATGTGAAGACTGTTGATTTGCGGGCGTTGTATCATGCTCATTGCTGACATGGTTGTCCTCCGCAATGCTGCGGAGGACAATTACCTTACCTGATCAGCCCTTTTTCTTTGTAGTAGCGCAAAGCGCCTGGATGCATCGCAATTCCGTTGTTTTCAGAGGTAGTAGCGTCTTGGGCTTTGAACGCTTTCCATGCTTTGAATTCGTCAGAGATCGTCCCGACGTTGTCGACGAATAGCTTGGTCAACTCGTAAGCATCTTTGTCCGACATATCCCTATGAACGATAAGATGGGTTCCAAAGTCGGCGCCCTGCACTGCAGCGCTTTGGCCATCGAACCACTTAGGGATCGTGCCTCGCTTGAGGCCGATTTTGGTCAGCGCGTTGAGCCCCTCCTCGCTGATATCCAAGAACATGACGTCGCCTGTGAGGACGATTTCAGTGATGGTGGGGTGACCTCTCAGGATCGTATCGAAATACAAATCGGCGCGACCATCTCGGATGATGGATGCCATCTGCGTTGGGTTAACCTGAATGACCTGACCGCCATTCGCTTTGATCTTGTCGACACTAGTCTTGTGAGCTTCTAGGACCACTTCAACTGCGGGGGGAATATTTGAGCCAGGAGGCTTCATCAAGATGTTGACCTTTTTGCCAGACTCTAGAATGTCTTTCAGTGTCTTGAATCCGTTCTCTTCCATGTACTTCTTACGAACGATGGCACCGATGTACACGGGATTGAGGCCACCAACGATGGAGCGGATATTTTCGGCTTTCTTACCCTTGTAGAGGAGAATGCCTTCGCGCGCCCATTGGCTGGTAGCGACATTTGATATCGCTACGTCGACTTTCTTTTGCTCGACAACCATTGGGTTAGCCACGCCGCCGCCCCTGGCCACCACCTCCATCTTCAGGCTTGAGCCAGAAGACTCAATTGCTTTTTTGTAGGCTGCGGCACCCACGTACCAGCCAGAGCCGACTGGCATCGCACCGATAGCCATGGATTGCGCCAAGGCGACACCTGACACACAGGTAGCGATGGCGCCAAACAGAGCTTTTAGGAAATAATTTCTAGTCATTGTTGTCTCCTTTGAGAAATTTGCGCCGGTTTATAGCGCGGATTGAACTTGGATTAATGGAATGAATGGAATTTCGCTGGCCCTCCTTTACTCTCTGTAACCTCGGCGCCAAGTAGAGGAGCCTCCAAACATGGAAGCCTCTGGCACTGGGCCATGTAACTTGGCGTATGACTCTATCGTTTTAGTCATCCTTTGAAGTAGCCAGTCGGCGACATCGTCAATGCCTTCCTCGCTTTGTAACCGCTCGAGGATGAGTCGGACCGCTCGGTCTTGTTGCCCCATCGGACCCGGTGCGAGGAGGAACTGGGCTACGTCTCTGCGCCCTAACCGTTCACTTTCGGCCCAAAGGTAGTCTGCGATGTCTCGCTCAAAATCTTCTAATGTGACGCTGATGCCACTCATCCCGCAGGAGCACCCCAAGGCAATGTGCTGCGTCGACAGACGCGCCCATAGGTCAGTGAGGTATTGTGCCTGCGCGTGAACCGGACTCATCGCGATCTCGTCAAGCATGTCCGCGCACCGCCAGGGTTTCTGATTTGTTCACTTGCCCCTGTTCGTCCACCACTACACCATAGAGGATTCGTGCTGACTCGCGACTCACGTAGCCTTCGCGCACGTCTTCAGCGACTTTGCTGGCATCCCGTTTCATCGGGTTTCCAAAGCCACCGCCACCACCAGAGAGCATCTTGTAGGCGTCGCCACGCTCGAGGCGAACGTTGAATATCTTGGCGTTGGGCAGGTCTTCTTGCCAATCTCCTTTGTGTCGAATTGCGATGCCGTTTCCAGCAGCCTCACCACCGCCATTTAGGCCCCAGGGCTTGCAGTGCATACGATCAATCCGCGTGGTCACAGAGAAAGGCGAAAGCGCCTGGACAATCATCTCCGCTCCTAGACCACCGCGGAACTCACCGGCCCCGCCACTGTCCTCTCGGATCCTATAGCTTTCCACCAGGACTGGGTACTTGGCCTCGAGTTGTTCGGTGGGGCTGTTGTGTGTGTCGCCGTCGTTAATACACACTGTGACCGACACACCATCCTCGCGGCGCTTGGCACCCCAGCCACCACCCAGAGGTCCAATGCCGACGATGAATAGGCGCCCATCTTCTGGTGAGATCCCGTGGATGTTCGGGAAGACCAAATCAGCATGGTGCCCAGCAATCGCCCGATCGGGAATCGCAGGCGCGAGCGCCTTGAAAATCGTATCGATCACGGTCATTGGGAACGTCATCCATACCCGCATTGGATAGGGGCGCTCGGCGCTGATCACGGTTCCCATCGGCATGATGACTTTCAAAGGCCGGAAGCTGCCGTCATTCACTGGGTAATCTGTCGGCGTAGTTAAGCACTTGTAGGCGACCTGCGCACACGCAATGCCGGTGGTGAAGCCGGAGTTGTAGAAGCCCCTGACTTGCTTACTGACATCAGAGAGGTCGACTTCCATCTCGTCGCCTTTGACCGTCACTTTCACGCGAATGGGAATGCGTTTACCGATCTCCAAACCGTCGTCATCCATATAAGACTCGGCTTCGTACACGCCGTCAGGGATAGACAAGGTGTTCTTGCGAGCCAGGGCCTCGGATGCCTCCATGATTTGTTGAATCGAAGCCTGAATCGCCGGGTTTCCGTAGCGCTGGACCAGTTCCAAAAAGCGGCGCTCGCCGGTGGTGACGGCGGTGATTTGAGCCCTTAAGTCACCCAAGGCGCGCTCAGGCATCCGTACGTTCATCGCGATGATGTCGATCAAATCCTGATTGATGACGCCCGCACGCTGATACTTGACGATGGGAATCTGAATGCCTTCCGAGTAAATATCGGTGGTGATCTGTCCCAGGCTGCCGCCCACATCGAGCCAATGCGCCATACAACAGGTGAATCCAATAAGTTCGCCCTCATGAAACAAGGGCATCGTGAATGTAAAGTGGTTCAAGTGGCTGCCAGTTGTGTAGGCATCGTTGGTAACCAAGATGTCACCGGGGTGGATGTCTTCGTAACCAAAATGACGGATCTTAGCTTTCACGGTCTCGGACATGCCGCGAATGAACATCGGCAAGCCCAAGCCAATCGATACGGTGTCACCCTCCCGGGTAAACAATCCGACCGTGAAGTCCAATGCCTCATAAATGATTAGGTTGTACGCGGTCCGCATCAGGTTAGTCTTCATCTCTTCGGTGACAGCAAACAAGCCATTCCGAATGATTTCGACCATGACGGGATCGACTGCCGCCTCGTTGGCGCTCTCTTTGAAAATCGCGTTCATTTCCGCTCACTCCCGATGGAAATCTGTAGGTTCCCCAACTGATCGACCTGCACGATATCGTCTGGTTGAACAACCGTCGTAGAGGCGTACTCCTCAATCAGGGCAGGGCCAGCGATCACGTTGCCACTCTTGAGACGATCTCGCTTGTAGACAGGCGTTGAGATATAGTCGCCGGCGCTTCTAAAATAAACCGCCTTACTAGCTCTCAATGCCTCTGCACTCGGCGTCTCGTCGCCCATTGGCACTTCGTTTCGAGGTGGTTTGCGCATCTTTCCAAGCACCGTGACGCGAAGGCTTACGATGTCTGCGGGCTCTTTTGGCGCAGACGTTCCGTAGCGAATTTTGTGGACCTCATCAAAGTGGTTTTTGATACCAGGGCGATCTTTATTGTCGAAAAAGGATTTGAACAAATCCACCGTGACGGCGTGTTCTTGGCCGAAATAACGCATATCAGCGGCGCGCTCAAACACGATCTCTTCAGGGATGATTTGTGATGCGCTCAGTGCAGCGCGCCCCTCTTCTTCCATAGCCTCATAGATGGCCTCGATCTCCTCAAAGGACATTGCGTCCAGGCGCCGAAAAACCGACCTCACGTAGTCGTATCGAAGGTCAGAAAACAGCATCCCATAAGCTGAGAAATACCCTGGAGCGTGAGGGATCAATACTTTGCGGATACCAAGTTCACGAGCAATGGCAGAGGCATGCAAAGGTCCAGCACCGCCATACACCACCATAGTGAAGCTACCAGCATCTAGGCCACGCTCGGTCGTCACTGCCTTAACCGCATGGGACATTTGCGTGACTGCGATACGCAAAATACCGTCCGCTGCACGCACGGAGTCCAGCCCCAGTGGCGTGGAGATCTTGGCATCCATGACTTTTTGGGCTCGCTCCAAATAGAGCGGCATCTCGCCCCCTAGAAAGTTGTGTTCATCCAGGCGCCCCAACAGCAAGTTGGCATCGGTAACGGTGGGGTCTTCCCCTCCTCGACCATAGCAAACCGGGCCAGGCATACTCCCGGCCGACTGAGGACCAACGCGAAGCGAGTGACCGAGCTCCACCCGAGCGATCGAGCCACCCCCTGTACCGACTTCGAAGATATCCATCATGGGGATCTGAATAGGCAAGGCTTTTTCGTAGCCACCGATCAAGGCGCTGCCTGTGGTGAGTGGGCGCCCCTCGCTGATGACACCCGCTTTGGCAGTAGTGCCACCCATATCAAAGGCAATGGCGTCTGGCAAACCCAATTGAGCACATATGGCTTGCGCGCCTATCACGCCCGCAGCGGGACCGGATTCGAGCATCCGAACGCAGTCGCGACGGGCGTGCTCCAGCGGGAACAGACCACCCGTTGACTGAACGGCATAGAAGTCGCCTTTGAATCCTTCCTTTTGAAGATGGGATTCCAGTCCGCCCAAATAAGCCGACACGCGCGGCCCCACATAAGCATTTGCAACAGCAGTGGAGACACGCTCGAACTCACGGTATTCCTGAGAGAGTTCGTGCGAGGCACACACAAACGCTCCGGGGATTTCCTCCTCGAGAATGGCTTTGACCCGTCGCTCATGATTCGGATTTCTGTAGGAGTGCAGTAACAGCACCGCAACGGCTTCAATCTTGTTCGCCTTAAGCTCCCGAGCTCGCGCGCGTACGAGGTCTTCGTCTAACTCTTTGTGCACCGAACCATCAGCTCTTAGCCGTTCGCGTACTTCAAAGCGCAAGGAGCGCGGCACCAGCGGCACATGTTTCGAAAAGAACAGGTTATAGGCGTCGGGTCGGTTAACGCGCCCGATTTCGTAGATGTCTCGAAATCCCTCGGTGATCAAAAGTGCGGTCTTTGCGCCATTACGCTCTAACAGGGTATTGATGGCAATCGTGGATCCATGCAAGAAAAGGTACCCGCGAGCCAGGTCGATGCCTGCGCTGTCGAGCGTGTTTTGGATGCCCTCATGTAATTGTCCGTGCGTGGACAGGGCTTTACCAAAGGAAATGTCACCTGTAACCTCATTGAACGAAGCCATATCGGTGAAGGTGCCGCCAATGTCGACGGCAATACGCAGGGATTTTCGGTTGTCGCTCATGCAAATCCCTTAGACCTTTGATTCTTCGACTACATTGCGAAGCGTCCCGAGTCCAGTGATCTCAACTTCAATCACATCCCCGGTCTTCATATAAAGCGCTGGGACGCGCTTGTCTCCGACACCCCCTGGCGTTCCTGTGGCTATCACGTCACCAGGTGATAACTCGGTAAAGCCGGAGATGTAGGAAATCACCTCTGGCAGCGTGAAGATCAAATTCGCAACAGAAGCGTTCTGCATCACCTCGCCGTTAAGACGGGTCTCGAGTGTGAGCGCGTTGACGTCAGGAATTACCTCGGGGGTGGCCATGAATGGCCCCAGTGGTCCAGTCTTGGGGAAGTTCTTGCCAGGCCCCCATTGGTGCGTATGGCGCTGCCAATCGCGCGCTGTACCATCCATAAAACAAGCATAGCCTGCGATGTGATCCCACGTTTGATCGGCTGCGATGTGACGGCCGCCACTGCCAATGATGACTGCCAATTCGCCTTCAAAGTCAAATCGCTGTGTCACCGCAGGCTTGGGCAAAGGGGCGTCGTGCGCGTTCAAACTATCGGCAAATCGGATGAAGATTGCGGGATATTCACTGTCGGCGCGGTTCATCTCCGCCACGTGCGATTTGTAATTGAGACCGACACAGAAAATTTTTCCTGGGTTCGGGATCACGGGCAGCAGCATAGCGCTGTCGGCTTGAATGACGCGACCTGCATCACTGGTAGCAGCAGCGAGTTGACTCAATTGCCCCGCCGCAATCACAGACTTTAAATCTGGGTAATTCGTGACGAAATCGCCCGGGGCTTGCAACCAAGATTTTTCATCCTGCCACACCCCATAGCTCGCCTCGCCGTCGCTTTCAAAACTGATAAATCTCATATTGCTCCCACATTTTTTCAAACGTCAATTGCTGACATGATTAATAAACGGAAATTAGTTTAGGATGGGCGTTGATATACGTATAGAATCAATTTTGTCATTTCAGAGATGCCTGATTAGGCATAGCAAAATCATGCAAATTGCCGACTTTCGCTTATTCCTTGAGGTGGCTGATTTGGGTAGCTTCACCAAAGTCGCGATCCAGCGCCAAACCGCCCAATCCCACATCAGTCGTCAGATCAGTCAACTGGAAAAGCACTGCGGAGGTGTATTGTTTCGCCGCACCGGACGCGGAGTAGAGCTGACGGAGTACGGGGCGTACACAGCGAAGAGGGTTCGTTTTTGGCTTAACGATACGGATTCATTGATCAACGAGTTGCGAGACAACGCCGGGATTCCCCGTGGAGAAGTTCGTCTGGGAATCATTCCCTCGGCTGCCACACCACTCATGACAGAGGTCTACAAGCAGTTGCAGCACAACTACCCACAAGTCAAATTCAATGTCCGTGAGGGGCAAGGCGGGGAGCTGGATGCACTTTTGGATACAGGAGCAGTTGATATGGCCATCCTTTTCCGATATGAAAAACCAAGCAACACTGATGAGGTCTTGCTCTCTACGGCCAACACTTACCTGGTATCAAGTCCTGGACTCCCCTTGACCATGCCAGCAACGGTCGAGTTCAAACGACTCAAAGGTCTGCCACTGGTATTACCCAGAAAGCCCTCTTATTGGCGCTCGATCTTGGACGAGACTGCTAAGAGTAAAGGCATAACCCTCAGCACAGAGGTTGAAGCCGATTCACTCCGCCTACAAAAATCACTAGTGACCGCCAACCAAAATTTGTATGCGCTGCTCGGTCCTTTTGCCTTTCACGACGAACTGCGCGCTGGTCGACTGCAGGCGGCAAAAGTAATCTCGCCTGAGTTAAAGCGCTATGTGACGCTCGCACACCCCAAAAATGGGGCGCTCACGAAAGCTTGTCGAATCGTTTCA
>Ga0181607_10005801_pt1 | contig 10396 bp, 9 predicted proteins | sample 041ome_9_FD_132420 | JGI IMG/M metagenome (GOLD analysis project Ga0181607, IMG submission 132420) | Coastal salt marsh microbial communities from the Groves Creek Marsh, Skidaway Island, Georgia - 041413US metaG (megahit assembly) | ecosystem: Environmental > Aquatic > Marine > Intertidal zone...
GCCGGTTAATTTTCTGCAGGCCGATACTTGAAGCACGCTGTCATCATCGCGCCCTTGTTGCAGTTGCGCCGCCAAAAAGCGGCCCTCAGCATCATCAATGCCGATCACAGCCCGATCCGGCCCACCTTCTGCGAAAAGCCGGCGCTTTGCCGCAAAATACCCGCCAAGCCCCCCGTGGCGATCAAGATGATCGGGGGATAAATTCGTAAAAACCGCAATATCGGGCGTTAAGCTGCGCGCAAGTTCGGTTTGATAACTGCTCAATTCCAAAACGATTACTTCGCCTGAGCGCGCCGGCTCAAGATCCATAACGCCGCGACCGATATTCCCCGCCAGCTGCGTAAGCATGCCGTTTTGGTCTAGAATGTGATGGATCAACGCGCATGTCGTGGATTTCCCGTTAGAGCCTGTCACCGCAACAATTTTTGCAGGGCGATCAAACTCATCCCACTCACGCGTTGCAAAAGAGCGAAAAAACAAACCGATATCATTATCAACGGGCACACCTGCAGCCTGCGCGGCAGCGATCACCGGATGTGGCTTTGGATAGAGATGCGCAATGCCCGGACTGACGATCAACAGATCAATCTGCGTCCAATCTGTACGCGCGCCGAAATCTTCTAAAATAAGATCTTGCGTCTCGGCAGCTTGCCGCGCCGGCTCTTGATCATCCCACACGCGCACTTCAGCTCCGCCAGCGCGTAACGCTAGCGCCGCAGTTAAACCCGAACGGCCTAGCCCGAGCACAACTACGTTTTTGCCCGTCACACCCTGCGCTGGTATCATATCACACCTTTCTAACTGGCAAGTACGCCCATATTTATCGCCCAAGCCTGATCTGACAAGCGGTTAAAACACGCGGCAGCCTTCCTACAAATAAGACTCCGGCAGAGGCATTAGCGCACCTTTAAGGTCGCCAAACCAATCATCGCAAGGATCAGTGCAATAATCCAAAACCGGATCACGATTGTGGGCTCAGCCCAGCCCTTTTTTTCGTAATGGTGATGAATGGGCGCCATTAAGAACACCCGCCGACCCGTAAGTTTGAACGACAAGACCTGAATGATCACCGACAGCGCCTCGAGCACGAATAAACCACCAATAATCGCCCAAACGATTTCATGTTTGGTGATCACCGCGATACTGCCCAGCGCGCCCCCCAAGGCCAAAGATCCCGTATCGCCCATAAACACCGCTGCAGGGGGCGCATTATACCACAAAAACCCCATACCACCGCCAATCAATCCGGCGCAGAAAATCAAAATTTCGCCTGTTCCAGGCACATAATGAACATCAAGATAACTGGTAAAATCGACCCGACCCACGGCGTAAGCGATCACGCCCAGCGCCCCTGCGGCGATCATAACAGGCATAATCGCAAGCCCGTCCAGCCCATCGGTTAGATTGACCGCATTCGCCGAACCGACGATCACCAGCATCGCAAACGGTAAGAATAAGAAGCTGAAATTCAGCAAAAGGTTTTTAAAAACCGGCATGGCGACCTGATATTGAAGCGGATCAGGATGAAAAGACGTGGCGAAATAGGCCGCAATTGCCGCGATTGCAAAGCCCAAAGCCAACCGCAGCTTGCCCGGTACACCCGCCGCGGTTTGCCGGCTGACTTTCGCATAATCATCAGCAAAACCGATCAAGCCGAAAGAAAAGGTTACAAAAAGCACAATCCAAACAAATCCGTTGTCAAGCCGCGCCCAAAGCAGGGTAGAGCTCAGCACGGCCAAAAGGATCAGCAACCCCCCCATCGTGGGCGTGCCCGCCTTGGCAAAATGCCCCTCCGGTCCATCGGCGCGAATGGGCTGGCCTTTGCCCTGACGGCGACGCAACACATTGATCAAAGGCGGACCAAATAAAAAGCCAAATATCAGCGCGGTGAAAAACGCTCCGCCGGCGCGAAAGGTAATATAGCGGAAAAGGTTAAAAGCATCTCCCCCGTCTGACAGAGCTGTTAGCCAATACAGCATTAACGTTTCCTTTCCACCGGGCGCGCCGCGCAATCCGGATCGGATTGGCTGATTATTTTGATCGCGTCAACCACTTGCCGCAAACCGCTGCTCAAAGAGGCCTTTACCAAAATGCAATCATCTGCCTGTAGCAAATCTTCAACACAGGCCGCCATCTCTTTCGCATTGGCAAAATGCTGCCCGCGCTTTTCCACCGGCAAGCTGTGATGCAAGGCTGCCATCAACGGGCCTGCCGTATGGATGAGGTCAATATTTCTTATGGCGGGCAGTTGCGCCAAGGCGCTGTGATGCGCCCGCTCATCCGCGCCCAATTCTTTCATATCACCCAAAAAAGCCACCCTGCGCGATGACGTAGCTTGCGCCAAAACATCCAGAGCCGCCTGCATCGAGACAGGGTTTGCATTATAGGCATCATCGATCAATTCAACCGCGCCAAAGGACGCGTGCAACTGGTGGCGCATCCCCCGGCCTTCTGTAGGCTGCCACTGCGCCAGCACTCGCGCTGCTTTTTCAACATCCGCGTTCAGTTTAGACAAGAGCGCCAACGCACCCAGCGCATTCATGGCAAAATGCCGCCCCACCGTATGCAATTCGAACTTTAGGGATAAATCACCAATGCTGGCCATCACCTGCATCAGGCCATCTTTTACGCTCAGTTGCGTTATCCTGGCCTGCGCCGCGCCGCTTCCAAACCAGAGGCTCTGGCATCCTTTCGCTGCGACCGCCTGTTCCATCACCGATCTGCAGGGCGCTTCGGCATTTAAAACAGCATAACCTTGCGCAGTAAGGCCCTGCACGATCGCGGCTTTCTCACGCGCGATACCCTCAAGGTTTTCAAAGGCTGCCAAATGCGCCGGCGCCACCGTGGTGATTAAAGCGGCATCCGGGCGCACCAAGCGCGCCAAAGGCGCAATTTCACCTGGATTGCTCATGCCAATTTCAACCACTGCGAAAGCCGCATCGCGCGGCAAGCTGGCCAAAGTTAAGGGCACGCCCCAATGATTATTGTAACTGGCGTAAGAGGCATGGGTTGTGCCTTGAGCTTGCAGCATTACGCGCAGCATTTCTTTGGTAGATGTTTTTCCCGCTGATCCAGTGATCGCGATCACCTGCGCCGCACTGCGTTGGCGCGCCGCGCTTGCCAAGCCTTCAAGTGCTGCTTGAACATCCTGAACATAAAGAAGGTTTTCATCGCTCAAAACATCTGCAGGTCGACGCGAGACCAGCGCTGCTGAGGCGCCTTTTTGCAGCGCCTCAGCAACAAAATCATGACCGTCGCGCTGATCCGCAAGCGCCACAAACAAATCCCCCGCCTGAAGGGTGCGGGTGTCAATCGAAACGCCCTCTGCCTGCCAATCTCCAGCAGTCTCTCCGCCCGTGGCCAAGGCTGCTTCTTGCGCGCTCCACAAGCTCATACAAGCCCTCCATCCAGCGCAGCCACGGCCAAACTGGCCTGCTCAACATCATCAAAAGGCAAAATATCATCTCCGATCACCTGACCGGTTTCATGCCCTTTGCCAGCAATCAACAGCGCATCACCTGGCTTCAGCATATCAACCGCGCGCAAAATAGCTTCGGCACGATCCCCCACCTCTTTTACATACGCGGGCTCTGGCATGCCGCTGATCACCATTTTGCGAATTTCGCTTGGATCTTCGCTGCGCGGATTATCATCGGTCACAAACACAAAATCAGCCGCGCCCGCAGCTGCAGCCCCCATCAATGGGCGTTTGAAGGGATCGCGATCCCCGCCGGCCCCGATCACCGCCACCAAACGCCCCAAAACATGCGGCCGTAAAGCTGAAATGGCCTTTTCAAGCGCATCAGGTGTATGCGCATAATCAACAAAGACCAAAGCCCCATTTTCACGCTGCGCCGCCAATTCCATCCGGCCCCGTACGGTCGTGAGATGCTCTAAAGTCTCAAACACCGCCGCGGGCTTTGCACCGGCCGCAATCACCAGGGCCGCGGCCATCAGAACATTTTCAGCTTGAAATTTTCCACGCAGCGGCAGGTTAACAAGCCGCGGCATATCCTCATACGTAAATCGCATCTCCTGCCCGGTGGCGGTAAAGCGCAAATTATCGATGCAGATATCAGCCTCAGGACGGTGCCCAATCGTGATTATCGCTTGATTTGATTGTTCAAGCCGCGCCGCCAGCTCAGCCAGTTTAGGATCATCAATATTTAAAACAGCGGGCTGATCTTGCAGTAATAATCTGTCGAATAAGCCCGTTTTGGCGCGAAAATAATCCTCAAAATCTTTGTGATAATCCAAATGATCTTGCGTGAAATTGGTAAAGCCTGCGGCGCAAAGTTTCACCCCGTCCAGCCGGCGCTGCTGCAAACCATGGCTGGAGGCTTCGATTGCCGCATGCGTTACCCCGGCCAAAGCCGCTTTTGCCAAAAGCGAGTGCAAAAGAAGCGCATCCGGGGTGGTGTAAGATAAAGGCGCCGTAAACGCCCCTTGCACACCATTGGTGCCCAAATTGATTGCTTGATACTCAAGCTCTGTCCAAATTTGTCGGCAAAAATGCGTCACCGAAGTTTTCCCATTAGTCCCAGTCACCGCAACAATTTTTTTTGGCTGCACCTCAAACCAAAGGGCCGCGGCCGATGCAAGCGCGGCGGCCGGATCCTCAACGACCACCAGCGCGACCGATATTTCAGGCAAAGACTGGCGCATAAGCGTGTGACCCTCTTGGTCGGTCAGAACCGCAGCTGCGCCATTCTCAATCGCTTGCGCTGCAAATTCAGCCCCGTGGCTTTGCGTGCCAGGCAAAGCAATAAACAGCCCCCCCTCCTGCACCAACCGGCTGTCGATAAACAGCCCCGAAAGAGGCTTTGAAAACGGCCTTAAAGCGGTGAGACCCAGCTCAGCCAGGGATTTCAAAGCAGCGCCCTCATGATCCGAAGACATCGTCGGGTTTGAAAACCAAGACAGCGGGCCATAGGTCTGCGCCCTCCCTTAATTGCTGGATGCGAAGGTTATAGCAGCCTGTGGCTGGGTTTCAATCTGTGGGCGCACACCCAGAAGCGGTGCGATGCGGGCAATCAGCTCACTGGCAACGGGAACGGCGGTCCAACCGGCGGTTCTGCGGGGCTTTTTGCCCGAGCGTTCTTCTGGCTCGTCAAGCGTTACAACCAACACATATTTTGGATTATCTGCCGGGAAAACCGAAGCAAACGTGGCCAAGACCTTATCCTTGTAATAGCCGCCACGCGGATTTGGCTTATCGGCTGTGCCCGTTTTACCAGCAACCGCGTAACCGGGCAATCGGGCAAAGGACGCTGTGCCCTGCTCGCCGTGCACAACTTCGCGCAACATGGCTAAAGACGCGCTGGCCACCTCTGGTGAGATCAGCCGTTCTTTTTCACCAGAGCGCGGCGCATCAAACAAGGTTGGCTGCACTTTAAATCCGCCATTGGCAATGGTGGCATAAGCGCTGGCCAGATGCAGCGGGGTGGCCGAGAGCCCATGGCCATAAGAAATCGTCATCGCCGAGAGCTCGGACCATTTTGGAGGCAGAATTGGTTTGCCACCGCTGGCTTCAATCATTTCAAACGGGATGGGTGTTAGCAGACCAAGCTGCCCCAAAAAGCTCTGCTGGCGCTCGGCGCCGATCAATTGTGCAATCCGCGCAGTTCCGATATTGCTTGAGCGGATGATGATATCTGCCACTGACAGTTCTTTATCAAGATAATGGTGGTCTCGGATTGAAAACCGGCCCCACCGAATAGGGCCGCGAATATCGATAATGGTTTGCGGGTTAACCAGCCCAAGCTCCATCGCTTGCGCTGCGGCAAAAATCTTAAACGTCGAGCCTAACTCATACACACCCTGAACAGCGCGATTGAACAAAGGGCTGTCAGCAGCTTGCCCCTGAACCGGCGGCGCCGGGCGATCATTGGGATCAAAATCGGGCAAAGACGCCAATGAAATCACTTTACCGGTCTCAACTTCCATGAGCACCGCCGCCGCGCCTTTGGCATTCATCAATTGCATACCGCCCCATAAAACCTGTTCGGTTGCGGCCTGAACCGATAAATCAATCGATAATTTCAGAGCTGTGGCGGATTGGCTGGGATCACGCAAACGCGCATCGTAAGATTTTTCTACACCCGCAACGCCCACAACCTCGGCCGAATGCACGCCTTCGCGGCCAAAGCTTGTGCCCCCCAAAATATGCGCCGCCAAATTTCCATTGGGATAAAGCCGCATTTCCCGGGGCCCAAACCGCAACCCTGGATCGCCAATATCATGCACGCGCTGCATTTGCTCCGGGCTTATCTTTTTCTTAATCCACAAAAACTTTCGCCCATCTGTGAAACTTTTCGACAGTTTTTCAGGGTCTAAATCGGGAAAGATACGCGCCAAAGCCTGCGCCGTACCAGCTGCATCCACCAGATGCGGGGTTTCAACGTATAAGGAATGGGTTTCCATATTGGTCGCAAGAATGCGGCCCTTGCGATCTACGATATCCGCCCGTTGCGCCACAATTGACAGACCCAAATCTTGCGCGGTGGGCTCCGTCGGCTCAGCGCTGGACAATAAGCCAATACGCACAACCAATACCGCATATAAGCACAAGAAAACCCCCCCAAGCACCAGTATGCGCCCCTGCGCCATCAGGCGGGATTTATCGCGCGTTGCAAAATGCCGCGCCTTGATATTGTCTCGTTCGATTTGGCGCGTATCTTCGCCACGCGCCCGCGCCGGCAAAATCTGACTGAGCGGACGCAATGGGCTGCGCAGTCCCGAAAATTGGCTGAAATCAGTCACGTTCCACCGACCTTTCCGCCACATCAACCGGATCAACCAGCAATAAATCAAAGCTGGGCAAAAGCGGATAGGAAACATGCTCAACAAGGCCAAAATGATCCGCACGCAAAGGCAGTAATTGCAAACGATCAAAGTTCAGATTGGCCAAATCTTGCAACCGTCCGGGCCGGTTTTGATAGGCCCATTCGGCTTTTAAAATGGCCAAGCGGGCCCGCTGCTTGCCGATTTCAACCTGCAACTGCTCGGTATGGGTTATGGCCGCTTGCGTTTTTATGTTTTCTGTATAGGCCCAATAGGCCAATGCGATCACAGCGCTTGCCGTGGTAATATAAAGAAAACTGCGCATCATAGCGGTAAATCCATTAGCGGCATGCCCAAATCTGAAGGTGTAACAACCCCGCCTGCCGCGCTGGCGGTGCGCCGCGCAATGCGTAACTTTGCAGAGCGTGCGCGGGGGTTTTGTGCAATTTCTTCGGGCGTTCCCAAAATCGGCTTGCGCGAAACCAGTTCAAATTGGGCGGGCAATGGTGCGGTATGCGGCGCGTAACGATTGTTTGAACCCGCGCGGCCCGCACGCATTTGAAAAAACCGTTTGACCATGCGATCTTCAATCGAGTGAAAGCTCACAACGCAAAACAAACCGCCCGCCCGCAACGCACGCTCTCCCGCAAGCAAACCTGCGAAAAGCTCACCATATTCATTATTCACCGCGATGCGCAGCGCCTGAAAGCTGCGCGTCGCCGCGTGGGATTGTCCAGGCTTGCTGCGCGGCAGCGCTTTTTCGATAAGCTGCGCCAGATCCAACGTGGTTTCAAAAACGGTATCACTGCGGCGCTTCACAATCGATTTGGCAATTCTGCGACTGGCGCGTTCTTCTCCGTATAAATATAGTAGATTGGCAATATCGGCCTCGGGCAACCCATTCACCAAATCAGCCGCGCTGGGGCCCGACTGACTCATCCGCATATCCAGCGGGCCATCGCGCATGAAGGAAAACCCCCGCTCCGCCTGATCAAGCTGCATGGAAGAGACCCCTAGGTCCAAAACAATCCCATCCAGCTCTTGCGCATAGTCATCAAGCTTCGAAAACAAACCCGGAATAAACTCCAAACGGGTTTGCAAAGCCGCCGGCCAAGCCCGCGGCATATCAAAAACAGCAGGATCACGATCCACCGCAAAAACCTTTTCAGCCCCAGCCTCTAGCAGTGCACGCGTATAGCCGCCGGCGCCAAAAGTACCGTCCAACCAGCGGCCCGAAACCGGAGCGATCTGCGAAAGGATTTGCTCGATCAGAACCGGGATGTGAGGCTTGTCTGACTGTGCAATCGCCACAGAGGCCACCCTTACCCTTCCTGACCGCCATCCAAAAAGCTTAGCGGATCAAAATCATCCGGTTGATCGCTCAACCACGCCTCGGTTTTGGCCTGATCCTCGTTGTAGCGGCCGGGGTTCCAAATTTGAAACGTGTCGCCGGCGGCGATAAAATAGGCCTCGCTCTCGACCGCAATTTTCTGACGCAACTTGGCGGGCAAGACCAAACGCCCCGTCTCGTCAACAGAGGTAGGATAGCTTTGTCCGTGAAATAACCGTTCCAGCGTTTTTCGCCCCACTGATCCGCGCGGCAATTGGTCAATCTTACGATCCACCTCTTCGATGGCCTCAACCGTATAACATTCCAGAAAGGGTCGGCGCGCATCGCCGTAGACAATGACCAATTCGGGGGGCAAGCCTTCTTGCCAATTGGGATCGCAGGCTTGAATTACGCGGCGAAAAAGCGCGGGGATTGACACCCTGCCCTTCGTATCGATCTTATGCAGACTTTCGCCTCTAAATCTTCGCATTCGCGCCCAACGCCTTTCCCCCAACACCCTTTAAAACAAAGCGGCGGATCAGGAGACATAGACCCAATCCGCCGATCTTGCTCCGCGGGGCGAAAACGTCCGGCGGCGCAGACCTGGGGGGGAGAACGTGAGCGCGCCGGACATCTTGCTGCGGTAAAGTCGGGGCCTGCATGAAACCTGCCAAAGGAACTCGGATCTTAGCGTCCGTATTTTGATATCCCGCTTTACCTAGGGCCATTCATGCCATGGCAGCCGGTTAATATCAAGAAAAATTTGGGATTTAATGGTAAATTATGGGAAATAAATATAGATCGAAATTGAGACTTTAAGCGGATCACCCAATTACACCTACATAGTGTATTCATCATACTAAAAAATACTAAATATAGATTATTTATTGGGGGAAGCACGATAAGCAAAAATCCGCTCTCACCACTCAATTCTCACAAATTTGCAGAGAAACTATTAGATTTTTTTAAATTCAAAGATTTATTTTGAGCTTTCTCACGAAAAAATTTGCGGCATAGAGACCTCATACAGAAATTTCCCACGAATTCCCAAATCTGTTGGACTCTGCACGTTCTAAGGCCGCGGCATCGTTAACCTCTCGCGCAAGGCGCTGCGCAAACGCGCCCAGTCAGGCCATACCGCCTTGCACAAGACGCGCGGCCAACGCCTCATAGGCTTCGGCAACCGGGCCAGTGCCCGCCGCAACGGGACGTCCCGCATCGCCGGCTCTGCGGGTTTCAAGATCAATAGGCAATGCCGCTAAGAGCGGAAGATTGAGCGTCTCGGCCTCTTTTGCCACGCCACCATGCCCAAAAATTTCACTGGCCTCTCCACAATGCGGGCAATGAAACACCGACATATTTTCGATCAGCCCCAGCACGGGTGTTTTCAACGTGGAAAACATATCCAGCGCTTTACGCGCATCGAGCAGCGCAACATCCTGCGGCGTTGACACCACAATCGCCCCGCTAACTTCTGATTTTTGGCACAGAGTCAGCTGCACATCGCCCGTTCCAGGCGGAAGATCAACGATTAAAACATCCAGCTCCCCCCAGGCCACTTGCGAAATCATTTGCTGCAACGCGCCCATCAGCATCGGCCCGCGCCACACAATCGCTTTGTCCGGATCAAGCATCAGACCAATCGACATCATCGTGACCCCATGGGCCTGAAGCGGAATAATGGTTTTACCATCTGGGCTGGCCGGGCGCTGTTGCACCCCCATCATACGCGGCTGCGATGGCCCATAAATATCAGCATCCAACAAGCCCACGCGGCGGCCCTGTTTGGCCAAAGCAACCGCCAAATTGGACGAAACGGTCGATTTTCCCACCCCTCCCTTTCCAGAGGCGATGGCCAGAATGCGCGCCACACCCGCGGGCTTCATCGGTGCCGCCTGAGGCTTAGGATGGCCGCCAATTTTCAATTGAGGCGGCTCGGGCTTTTCGGCAGCGCCACTATGCGCGGTTAAAATGACGCTGGTTTTGGTCACACCGGCCAAGGCGGTAATGGCCGCAACCGCTTGCTGGCGCAGCGGCTCTAGCGCGCCGGCCACTGCAGCAGAGGGGGCTTCGATCACAAATTGTACATGGCTCTCGTCGATCGTGAGCGCCCGCACCATATCAAGCGCGACGATAGATTGGCCGTTTGGCATCTTAATTTTGTCTAATTCTTGAAAAATTTGATCGCGCATGTTCTTGCCTTTCATCGCTTCAATGCCGACATGCCGAATTTAGAATAAACATGCAAGCCGGATCATATATCCGCCTGCCCGACCTAGCGCC
>Ga0181607_10005816_pt1 | contig 10382 bp, 7 predicted proteins | sample 041ome_9_FD_132420 | JGI IMG/M metagenome (GOLD analysis project Ga0181607, IMG submission 132420) | Coastal salt marsh microbial communities from the Groves Creek Marsh, Skidaway Island, Georgia - 041413US metaG (megahit assembly) | ecosystem: Environmental > Aquatic > Marine > Intertidal zone...
CAAGAAGGAAATCACATGGGTGTTCTCAGAATTTCCTGTCAGACTACGCCATATTTTATACAAGTTTGTCAAACTCCATGAGAAGAAAATGAATGAAGAGCCTCCTCCGCTACAAAACTTATAATTCGACTCCTATTAGTAAACAGTCAGAACTACCCAGATCTTTAGGTGTAATCTTATATTCACAGCCTCCATACCAATATATAATCGTCTCTAGATTATATCTTATACCTTGTAACTCAAAATCATATGTGCTACTGGTCTCCCAAAAAACAGCGGGTGTCTCCAAAATCACTATTCCGTTATGATATAGAATTTTACTACCTGTGAATATGTTGTGATATATCACAACATCATAGTCTCCTACTTTCATTTTTGTTTGCATTTTTATTTTCTGATAATAATATAAATTAATAAATGCCAGTTTCTAGAAAGAACTCTAAATCTATGGATAGTAACCTGCTTTTTTGGGTAGGTGGGCTTCTATTTTTTGTTATAGCCTTGACAGCCATTATAGTATTCCGACCAGATAGAACGGAAGGATTTGATAATAATATGATAGTGAAAGCTAGTAAGTTAAACACTAAGGATGTCGTTTACATGGACGATGTATACATCATTAAGGGGAGTAGTAAAGATGTGGTGGTTACCGAATCAAAGGTACTCCTCAAAGGAACTGTCAAGAAATTACAACCTGGTATGATAATACTAGGAGAAGAGGCCCCAGGTTTCATGCGTGAGATTACCAGAGTTTCAAAAGGTAAAAACGAAACTATCTACACAACCGTCAAAGTTGAAATAGAGAGAGTATTTTCAAAACTCGACGTTGACATGACTATTGACTCATCCAAGATGGTATTCGAAACAGTCAATAAGGATGGAACGATATCTTTTGATATTCCTGATAACAAGGAGGGATTCAATTTTTCGCGTAATACTGATTACACCGTAAATATAGATGATCTCGATACAGGAGACATTAATCTTTTATCAAGGAATATAGTACCTGGCGTTTTCGATGAAGGCAACACTGACCTAAAAGGTGGTGCTAAACTTAGAGTGAGAGGTGATGTAATGATAAAACCAAGTGTTAATTTCCAAGCTTCTATGAACTGGGGTAATATAGATAAGATGTTGGTGGGAGTTCAATTCACAGCTGAACTAAATATTAAACCAACTTTCACTTCTACATTAGGTTTTAATAAGAATTATAAAAAGCGTGTTTGGCCTAGTAGTAATTTCTTTAGACCCAGATTACATATACCTTTATTTGTAGGAGTTTGGATATCAATTAATCCTATTGTAAATGTGACTCTTAATGCTTTATTGAATGGAGGTTTTGAGATTAACCCGACTGTTACAATCCGAACAAAGGAACCTACAAAGATCACTTATACTATTACAGACACAAATGAAGACGGAGATGTCGGTGTTAATTTCAAAAATGGTGGTTGGGAAAGAATCGTTACTGTTGGTAATATAAGGACTCCTGACGGATCTGTTACTGCAAGTATCGATGTTGGTATGGAGGCTGGTCTAGACTTCCTACTTTGGGGGTTTGTTGGGCCATACACTCGTATTAATCCTTATTACAAAATATCTTCAACATACACGGAACTGGGGAGTGGAACGGTTAGAAAGGGACCTGGTTTGAAAATCAAAGCGGGAGGACGTTTTAGGAGTCGTAATATTGATAGGGTTGTTTACAACGAGTGGTGGACATAAGTTAGGTTATTTAAAAGCTGGGAAAGAAACGAATAAATATGCCTACTAAAGTAAAAATCTTACCAGTTAATAAGACAGTTGTGTTTAATTCCCCTTTGGAAGGAGATGAAGACACTTTAGTTCGAACAGGTACTATTGGTGAAGGAAGTTGTTTCTTCCATTCGGTTATGTGTGCATGCTCCAAGGAATATTGTGCTATGGACAGAAAAGGTCGTATGAAGTTTGTAAAACGTCTCAGAGCAAGTATGGCTGGAAATGTAACCAGATATAGCTGGGAGGAGATGGGAGGAGGTCTTATTGCAAAGATCCCTTATCAAGAAAAGGTTTACGACATTTTGACAAAATTTTACGATTTTATGAGTTCTAGTGACGGAGGAGATGCAAGGGGAAGAAGTACTAGAAGAGTTGTAAAGAAACTTATCAAGGGTGACGTAGAAAACCTAGAACTATACCGTTTAATAACAGAGCTTATACCGCTTGACGAAGGGTATAATCAGGTTATACTCAAAAATGCCTATGATAATACTTCAGACATGAAAATTGAAGACAGCAAGAAAGCTGTCATCAAAGAAACAATCAAGTACATCAATGCAAAGAGTGAATTTAATATTATCGACCCAGATAAAGCCGAATACCTTCGTAGTGTTATTACTAATTTTAACACTACAATTATGAACGAAGCTGAATCTAGTACTTTCAGCTCTTATGTAAAGAATCTTCAAAGTGTTGAGGCTAATGTTGATACATACACTATAGGATTGATTTCTGACAGGATCGAACGTGATATTTATATCATTGATGGATCTACACGTCTTCCCTATAGAAATGCTTCTGTAGAAAACTTACAATTTCGTAAGTCAATCATAGTAGTATGGGTAGAGAAAAATCACTACGAGGTTGTTGGTAGACTTTTGCCTGGTAACCGCATCCAAAGAGAATTTGACAAGGGTGACCCAATTATAGACAAGATCTACACCATGCTTGTTAAGCCTGACAAAGTAGCAGAAAGATACCCGTCTCTTGTACCATACCTTCCAAGGGAATATCAACATTCTGACGACGAAGAGAGTGATGACGAGTTGAATAATTCTGAATCTGAACAAGAATCGGATAAGTATTATGACTCTTCGGACAATGACAGTGAGTATGAAGGATCATATGTGGGTTCAGATATCGAAGACGAACAGGAAAATGGCGATGATGGTCCGAGCAATGGGGAAGACGATCAGGAAAATAGCGATGATGATCCGAGAAATGGGGAAGAAGATCAGGAAAACAGTGAGGATGATCAGAGTGGGGGATATTAGGAAAATAGTGAGGATGATCAAAGTAAGTAAATCATAGATATGTATAATCCACAAGATTATATATTCTACTAGATAATACCCCTTATGGCTCTGTTGAACGTATATATCCTACCTACAGCCAAGAAAGGAAGCAAAGCTAACCGATAACTATGATCTGGACACCAAGCTGTTATACCAAGCCCTAAAACAAGACCAATGCTAGAACCAAGTGTATTAATAACAGAAATTTTTCCGTATATTTCGCCAATATTATCATCTGATGCAAGCTTCTGGATACACTTTGCGTTGATAGCTCCATACCCAGTGAATGAAATGTTCGACAGAATATTAGACATGCCAGCTACTGGTAAAAAATATTCAGGGATAAAAGGAGTTATACAGATCATCATGTAGGATGATTGCTGCATAATGTTTGAGTAATTCAGGAACTTTACAGAATCCTTATCAGCTTTCTTACCCATCTTTGCCATATACCCAAGCCCTCCTAACTGACCAATAATATCCTTTCCTACATAGTTCATGGTTCTTACAGTATCCGAATCAGTATTGATAGCATGTAACAGACTATGAGTAGATATCGCCGTCTCTGTAGAGACAAGAACAGTTGACAAGAAAGACCATCCTACGTACTGAATATATCTTTTATCATACTTCCCGCATGGGAAAAGTACAGATCTAAATCTACCAATCATTTATATTGTTTTATATAAAAGATCATACAACAATTCAAAAAGTTTTTAAGCGTAGTACATGCTTAAAAACTTATTTTAATATCTGGAGTTTTTGTATAAGCGTGCCTAGTATATAATTAGCAAGTTGGACACCAGTTCCATCCAAATCACTAATAGCACGTACATTTCCACCTCTGTATTTCCTAGGCATATTTGTAACCATAGGAAAGTGTTCAGAACTCTTATTTAATTCTATAGTAGTAGATCCAGCTGTTTTCAAGCGATCCATACCATAGGGTAATGAACCTCTAATATCAGCGATAGAAACAACTAAGAGAACATATATATAAGTTAAAAGTTGTGGTATAGCACTATCACCTGCTGGAGGATTATAGATACTTAAAGCTTTATTCAGGAATTCTGTTCCGAAATTGTCAGCGTCAGTGGCCGTCTTACCAGTTTTATTAAACCGTCTGAGCATATCTCCAAATTCCCAGTGCATTCTGACAACAGCTGCTGCGATTTTGTCCCATGGATCATTTACAGCGTAAGGAAGATTAAAAGCGAATGCCAGGTCTGAATATGTTAGGGAGCCTTTATTCACTAAATCTTTATTGTAAATAGGTATACCACTCGACATAATATACTGTCCTCCAATTTCTGGATGATCTGGTATTGCAAAGAAGATGAACTTCTTTCTAGTATCATTAGCTTTAACATTCTCTCTAGACATCTTGCCTATATCATGGATAAAAGCGCAAAAGGCAGTGAATCTATCTAATTGACTAACGAAGTCTTTCGACTGAGATATCAGAGCAGGGCGTGTTATCACGTTGTTTTTTACAATATTCTCTGCAAAAAGCAGAGTCCAAATTGAATGTTCAAGGAGATTACCTGCGTGAAAGTCAACATTTGTAGTTTCATAAAGCCCGAGTTGAGTCATAAATTCACCAGCAACACCTGAGACATTTGGTTTACGTTGCCAATCCATAGCATTCGTCAAATCCCTCTTTAAATATTTGAAAGCGTTACAAAATATGAATTCTAGATGGAAACTACCGCCGTGAGCTCTAGTCTGTTGGGTAGTTGCAGCATAACCAGAATATCCCTGTGGTTTAACAAGAGATTCACATGCCCATTTAGCAAATGATATATCCCATCCATATGAAGAGTGGCGAGCTTTATCGAGGAATTTTAGTCTCCCAAACGGACTATCGTCGGAGGTTCTTAAAGGTAGTGTACCACTTAGCGCGAACATTTGTTTTAACTCACTCTTCTTCTCATCTGGAACCACACTAGAAGGGCTTACCAAAAGTTTAGCTATATTATAATCATCATCAAGGATAAGCATTGTTATATCTTCTTTGAGAACATAGGCGTTTATACATTTTCCTGTGCAAAGCGTCTTTAAAGGATCTACTAGATTCTTCGTCCCACTATACATAGTTGCAACTGAAGGATCTGCATACCAACCCGCAGATATAGGGAACGAATCAGATATAATCTCTTCAATAGTTTCATCTGAAGACGCAGCAACAGAGAGTAATTCTGGTTTACTTTTCTTTATAGGTATATTTCCCCCTGGGTTGGCCATGTCGAATTCAGTGTAATAACTAAGACCAACAGGAAACTCGGCAACACCATTTGCCAACATCGCAGAACCATGATATATTGTCATTCCAGCAGGGAATTTCACAACATTAAATGTGCCATCAAAGTAATATATACCACAATCAAAATAGTTTCTCTGGAAAGGAATGGAAGTAGTATTATCTACAAATACTTCTCCTTTTTTCCAATCCCATCTAGGAAGATTTTTACAGGGAAAAACTGTTGGTTCACTCATTTTTATTAAGGTAAATAAATTTGATATTTGTTTTTAACTCTTTAATTCGAAGTAGACAATTAAGAATGATTGCAGGTGTTAAAGTTGAATATCCGAAAGACAGGAAGATCGGGATGATTATTGGTGGGTGTATAGGAGATGTTCTTGGTTCACAATCAGAAGGAATGACACGTAACAGAATAATAACACAGTTCAAACCTGATGTAACCGAATTACCTCCTGGTAAGAAATATACAGACGACAGTGAGATGATGCTTGGACTTCTCAGACATCTGGCAAAGAACAAGAATGTTATTGTGGATGAACTACATCAAGAATATGCTAGTATTGATTTTATGAGAGGTTATAGCCAACAAACACGGGACATTCTATTAGACATACGTAATAAAAAATACCCATCTGAGATGGGTAAGTCAGCGTGTGACGGTGCTGTAATGAGGATAGCACCGTTAGCTCTTCTGGATATTACAGAATCCCAGCTTCATACCGAAGTACAAAAGGCTATATATTACACTCACGGAGCGTGCGCAGACTCCCACGCAACGGCATTCATTCACTGCATGCTACTGAGAGCAATGATATCTGACGTCTTCACAGAGAAGAGTAAAGAATTACTCCTTTACATTCTTAAGAAGGCTGAGTGTCATCCAGCTCTTTGGTGTAAACTCAATGTGGTATACAGATGTCTCTATAGCACAGAGCCAGTGGAAAGTATTACAAAGGAATTGACTGGTAACGAGGATACTTTTCAGATTTATGCTATTGATGCTTTCTGTTGTTCTGTTTATAGTTTCTTCAGATTTTACAATCAACCAACAAAAGCTATCATTCATGCAGCATCTATGGGAGGGGATACTGATACTATAGCCAAGATGACGGGAGATATGTGCGGTGCTAGTTATGGGTTGATGTGGATTCCAGATAAATGGAAAGGGGTTGAGAGTGAGGGTGAATTCATAAAATTATCTAGTCAGTTTTAAAGTAACGTTATTCAATATTATCAGAATATTGAATCTTAAAAATATATTGATAGAAAACAAAATGGTACTCGAGGACATTATAGAATTTCTTCCTAAATACCCAAGTATAGGGGACCAAGAAGGTGATCAATACAATCCATACGACGAAGACTTTTATCAGGCCATTTACAGGAAAAAGGAGCTTTATGACTTTCGTCTTAAAAAGACGGAAGATCTACCTGATAAACCTGGTGATCTACAGGACCACCAGACCATAATATCCAGGCTCTTTTCTTCGTATACTCCATATGATAATCTCTTACTTTTCCATGAAATGGGTTCAGGTAAAACATGTACTGCTGTTAGCGCAACAGAAAAAATTAAATCTGAAAACAACGGCTTCAAAGGTGTTTTGTATTTTGCGAAGGGAGAAGCTCTCCTTAATAACTTCATGAACGAGCTCATTTTCAAGTGCACTGACGGGAGATATATCCCAGATGACTTCGATCAACTCACGAAGATGGAGAAGGTTAGGCGTAAGAAAAAGTCTATTGGTGAATATTACACACTCAAAACTTTTGAAACATTTGCTAAGCAGGTATCCCAGTCATCAATCAATTCAATCCGTAATACTTACAGTAATATGATCATTATCATCGATGAGGTGCACAATCTACGTATACAGAGCAAAGAGAAAGGATTGTCTGTATATAAAGAGTTCTACAAATTCCTTCATGCAGTGAAAGACTGTAAAATACTTCTAATGTCTGGAACTCCTATGAAGGACTCGCCTGAAGAGATTGCTTCTGTCATGAACCTTATTATCCCAGAAAATATGAAGCTTCCAACTGGAGATGACTTTATGAAAGAGTTCTACGACGAGACAACAGATAAGGTTAAAAAAGATAAAATATCTAAACTCAAAAACATATTCAAAGGTCGTGTTTCATACATGAAAGCCATGCAATCCGACGTCAAAAAAATCTTCCATGGTGAGAAAAAAGGAGATCTTAAGTTTTTGAACGTTGTGGAAGATAAAATGGGTGACTTTCAGTCAAAACACTACGAAAAAGCTTATATTAGCGATAGAGACGAGAGAAAGGGGGTTTATTCTAAATCTCGTCAAGCAGCTCTATTCGTATTCCCAGATGGAAGCTACGGCGAAGATGGCTTTAAAAAATTCATCTCTAAAACAGAGAGAAGAGCTGTAGTTCAAGATGAAGAAAGAAAACAGAAAATGTACAATTTCTCTGTTAAAGATGCTCTCAACAAGGAGATTAAGGCAGACACACAAGAGGGAATGCTTAAAAACCTTGAGAAGTTCAGTAGTAAATATGCAGCATCTATACGAAATATTATAGAATCGGTAAAAAATGGTAAGTCGGTTTTTATATATAACGAGTTTGTTAAGGGTGGGGGACTAATCCTATTCGGTGCTATCCTAGAGTTATTTGGTTTTACAAAAGCTAGAGGAAGCGAACCAACAGGACAAAAAGCTCTTAGGTATGCAAACCTCACAAATGTTACATCTACAACAAAGGAGATAAGAAACCTAGTTGATCGGTTCAACAAACCTGACAATGTTAACGGAGAAATTATCAGCGTCATCATGGGATCGAGAGTCATTTCAGAAGGATTCTCTCTGCAAAACATACAGGTGGAAGATATTCACACACCTTGGTTCAATTACTCAGAAACATCACAAGCTATAGCTAGAGGTTATCGCCTTGGATCACATAAAACTCTTATAGCTTCTGGTATAACTCCGTCGCTTGATATCTACCAGAGAGTTTCCATACCAAACAACGACAAAGTTAAAAGCATAGATCTTTTCATGTACGAAACATCCGAGAAAAAGGATATTATCATCAAAGGTGTGGAAAGAATCATGAAAGAGTCAGCTATCGACTGTGCGTTGACATACAAAAGAAACAAAAAACCTGGGAATGACGGCTTAAGAGACTGCGAATATGATAGTTGCGAATATAGTTGCGATGGCGTTCCGATGAAGATGATAGAAGACGGTCTAAGCATGAAACAACAAGATTATTCGACATTCCAACTTTACTACAACAATAACAACATAGAGGCGATAATAAAAGATATAACAGATATATTCAAAACCACTTTCAGAATAGATTTTGATTCTCTTAAAGAAGAATTATCAGAATATACAACCTTCGAAATACTATCAGCTCTCCGTAAAATGATCAACGAAAGTACACCCATTGATAACATGTACGGCCTGGTTTCTTACATCAAAGAGGAGAATAACATATACTTTCTCATAGATAACCTTTCAGTTGTCGGAATCCTCTCTTCTGAATATTATACTCAATACCCACATGTCAAGACTCCTTATAATTTTAGTAGAATCATCAAACCAATCTACTTAGAGTCTTTACCGAAAGCGGTAGAGGAAGTTTTCGAATCTGAAAATATGTCTGATTTACGTAAAGCTCTCAATAAACTTCCAGATGAAATACACGAGAATATTATCGAAGGTAGTTTACTCGCAAGAAAAAATAACATTGATGTCAAACGCAAACAACGCGACCTGATTCTTGAATATTTCAAGAATTATTACGCCGAATATGATGGCGTATGGGTATCGTGGTTACTATATGACGAAGAAGATCAGATTCTCCGATGTCTCGAAGGAGATAAATGGGATATTTGTCCTGAAAGATACAAGAAAATATTAGATGAACAAAAGAAAAACGAGCAAAAATCACTTGAAACAAACCCTTATGGGTACTATGGGCAGTTTAGAAATTTTGACGCGGATTCAGAAAAGAATAAACTTACAGGTAGCTACCATTTCTGTATCAGAGATGTATCAGAAGGAATCGAGGAAAAAGGAAACAAAAGAAAATCAGGTAAACAATGCCAAACATGGCAAAAACCCGATCTTCTCAGACTAGCCATCAATTTTAAGATACCCATGCCAGACATAGACGACAATGACATTAAAAATGAAGATTTTGTTGATGTAAACAGCAGATCACAGATTAATAAAGCTATTAAACAGACCGAGAAAATCGCTGACAAACAGGATGCTTGGAATAATATACAGTCTATAACCAACAAACGTGTCACAAGTACTATTGAAGAAATGGGGATTATTAACCCAGAAGAATACAGTTTAGATGAACTAAAGAGAATATTCTTTTTCGCCAGACTGATGGTCAAACCCCTCTGTTGTATTCTTCAGATCTGGTTCAAAAATAATGAACTTTGGCAGGAAGATCCAGATGGTTGTGGTAAAGGGGATAAGAAAAAACCCACCAAGTTGTAAAATAAATTGATTTTTAGAATGAAGTTTCATTGTAAAAAATAATCATCATGAGTGCTACTCTTTCCAAGGGCGAAAAGAATATTAAAGCTAGAGATCTTCTCCTCACAGTTTATGACAAGGCTGAAATCACACAGGAACTCATGGACACTCTTCTGAATATGCTTCTTAAAAACACTGATGAGGTTCCTCTATGTGTAGAGGTCGAGGGTGTAAATAGTGTAACCAGTTCTCCTTCTGGTTCGGAAGACAATTCAAGCGTTGGTACAGGTTCTGGTTGCCCTTACGAGTTCTCCAAGGGAAAGAATAAGGGACAGACTTGTGGGAAAAAGACAAAAGGAGGCGTCGTTTACTGTTCCAGACACAAGAAATTTGAGGATACAATTGCACCGAAAACTAAGAAATCCCTCCCAAACCCAAAGAAATCGGAATCAAAGACTACGAAGAAAGAACCAGAAAAGAAGGTTAGCAAGGTCCTCCGTAAGAATCACGCAATAAACCGCCTATGGCACGAACATTCGAGGCTTGTTTTCAAATCAGCTAAAGAACGTGTTGTGATCGGGATATGTCAGGATGGCG
>Ga0181607_10005820_pt1 | contig 10379 bp, 10 predicted proteins | sample 041ome_9_FD_132420 | JGI IMG/M metagenome (GOLD analysis project Ga0181607, IMG submission 132420) | Coastal salt marsh microbial communities from the Groves Creek Marsh, Skidaway Island, Georgia - 041413US metaG (megahit assembly) | ecosystem: Environmental > Aquatic > Marine > Intertidal zone...
GAGGCACGCCTGCCATATCAGCAATCATAATTGCTCTATTTGTTGCCTCTCCCTCAACTTGTGATGGACGAGAATATGCGTGCGCTTCAGGACCGGTATTCCCTTCTGCTAATAATTTTGCACTTAATTCGGCTACCACATCGCCATTTTCGGCGTGTACCATAGCAGTGCCACCTAGTTCAGCCAATCGGGAGAAAGATGCGAAAAGCTCATCATCGTTCACCATAAGTGCACCTTTATAAGCAAGAAAATGCTTAAATGTATTTATCCCTTTCGTTTCGATAACAGTTTTCATGTCATCAAAAACTTTTTCTCCCCACCAAGTAACAGCCATATGGAAGGAATAATCACAATTTGCTCGTGTAGATTTATTATCCCACCTTTTTATTGCATCTAAAAGGCTCTCACCGGGACTGGGAAGGGCGAAATCTACGACCATAGTTGTTCCACCAGCGAGTGCAGCCCTTGTTCCACTTTCGAAGTCATCACTCGAGTAAGTCCCCATAAATGGCATTTCCAGGTGGGTGTGAGGATCTATTCCACCTGGCATTATGTAACAATCAGATGCATCCAACTCATTATTTCCTTTTAAGTTGGCACCAATCTCCGAGATAGCAGAGCCTTCAATCAAAATATCTGACTTATAAGTTAGATCATGTGTTACGATAGTTCCATTTTTTATAACTGTAGACATCTTGTTTCTCCGGTTTTCTATTGAATAATAGCTGTATTAAGCACAGCATGTAGAAGTACGTCAGTGCCAGCTTGAGCCCAATCTTTCGAGATTTCTTCAGCCTCGTTGTGGCTGAGGCCATCAACACAGGGACACATGATCATTGCAGTAGGGGCTATGTCGTTAATCCAGCATGCATCATGGCCAGCTCCAGAAACTATATCCATATAACTGTAGCCCAGTTCCTGAGCAGCACTTCGAACTGCATTAACACAATTTTCATCAAAAGCAGGTGGATCAAACTGACCTACTATCGAACATTCAAAATCTACTTCAATGTCTTTGCAGATCTTAGGTGCTCTCTCCTGAAATTCAGAAACCATTCCGTTCAACTTATCCAAAAGATGTGTCCTCATATCAACCGTGCATACTACTTGGCCAGGAATTATGTTTCTAGAGTTTGGATACACATCTATATGACCAATCGCACCCACCGCATTTGGCTGATTAGCCATTGCGATTTCATGAACAAGTTCTGTAATTAATGCTAGACCTCTACCAGCATTCTTTCTCATCGACATAGGTGTTGACCCAGTATGGCTCTCCTTCCCGGTGATTTTACATTCGATCCAACGCAACCCTTGGCCATGTGTAACCACCCCGATATCTTTTTTCTCGGCTTCCAATATCGGACCTTGTTCGATATGTAGCTCAAACATCGCATGCATGTCTCTTGAACCAACTTCTTCTTCGCCGACCCAACCAATGCGATTTAGTTCGTCGCCAAATGACTTTCCCTCACTGTCAACGCGGTCATAGGCCCAATTCAATTTGTGCTTTCCTGCAAAAACACCGGAAGCAAGCATAGCAGGAGCAAAACGGGTTCCTTCCTCATTCGTCCAATTTACGACAGTAATTGGATGTTTGGTTTTTATATCTAAATCATTCAATGTGCGTATTATTTCAAGCCCACCTAACACACCTAAGACACCATCGTATTTTCCTCCAGTGGGCTGTGTATCAAGATGAGAGCCCACATATACTGGAAGTGCTGTCGGGTCCGTTCCTGGACGAGTCGCAAACATATTGCCAATTTTATCCACACCCATCGTCATTCCTGCATCTTTGCACCAAGTTTCAAATAAGGCCCTGCCTTCCGCATCCTCATCTGTTAAAGTCTGGCGATTATTTCCTCCCGCAACACCTGGGCCTATTTTTGCCATTTCCATTAAGCTGTCCCAAAGCCGATCAGGATCGATTCTGAAATTTTTAACGCCATTCATACTTATACTCCCTCTGATGCCCAGTAAGCCGATGCGATTCCAAGATACATTAAAACAGTTGATCATATACAGTAACTGGGTCAATATTTTTTTGACCAAATGGACAACTATTTAACAAATCTGCTTGATTGCAAAGAAAATGTTCGAACATAGTGCATAAAGAAAATTAATTAGTTCGAAAATTTGCGTGAGAGCAACTTTAGTTTACTAAAAAATAATTATGACAAAGATTGTACAGATTAAACAAACTAGAATTCAGCGTGAAAAACGCCTTTTAATACAAAAGGCTGCGCTTCAGGTCTTCTCAGAATTTGGACTCAGGGGTGCAACTCTTGACAAAATCGCAAAAGCTTGTGGGCTAACAAAACCTAATATTTTATATTATTATTCCAGCAAAGATGAAATTTACGCAGAAGTTTTGCAGAGTTTACTTGAGGAATGGATTAGACCGTTAAAAGATATTTCAGAAAATGGAGATCCACTTACGGAAATACTAAAATATGTTCAAAAAAAGCTGACAATGTCCAAAACAAAAAAACAAGAAAGTAAACTTTTTGCTACGGAGATATTGCACGGCGCTCCTCTTACACAAAATATACTTGCTGGAAGTCTAAAAGAAACAGTAGACGATAAGGTCAAACTTTTAAATAAATGGATCTCGGAAGAAAAAATTGCTCCCGTAGATCCTTATCATCTTATTTTCTCAATTTGGTCTATGACGCAGCATTACGCTGATTTTGACGTTCAAGTATATTCTCTTTTAAACACCAAGAAACGAAGCAGGATATTTCAGGATGCAGAAGATTTCTTGCTAACTTTTTTTACCAGATGTCTAAAGCAAGATTAATTCTTTAAAGACCGCAATTTAAAAAAGTACTATTCTGCTGCAACCTTACTAGGATTATTAGGGTGCTCAGTCCAGTTACTGTATTCCTCAGCAACAACTTGTCCTGTTCTCTCGTCTATTTGACCAGGTAGTAGCTGAACCATAGTAATACAATCATCCACTGGGCATGTATTAACGCATAAATTACATGCAACGCACTCATCATCCTTTACATCAAATACGCGATCCTCACTCATTGTAATTGCCTGATGCGAAGTATCTTCACAAGCCGCATAGCAACGCCCGCATCCAATACATTTTTCCTGATCTATACGAGCTTTCGTAATATAGTTTAGATTTAAATATTGCCAATCAGTAACGTTAGGAACTGCCTTTCCTACCAATTGATCAACTGAAGTATATCCATTTTCATCCATCCAAGACGACAAGCCAGAAGTCATTTCATTAATTATGTTAAAACCATACGTCATAGCTGCAGTACAAACCTGAACATTTCCAGCGCCTAGCGCCATGAATTCAGCAGCATCTCTCCAGGTTGTAATACCGCCTATTCCAGATATTGGAAGACCTGCGGTGACATCTGTTCTTGCTATCTGCGCAACCATATTTAGAGCAATAGGCTTTACCGCTGGACCACAATATCCACCTGCAGTGCCCTTACCATCAATGGTCGGATTTGGCGCCATATTCTCCAAGTCTACTGAGACAATTGAGCTTATTGTATTAATCAAGCTAACCGCATCTGCTCCACCATTCTTAGCAGCAGTAGCTGGATATATTATATTAGTAATATTTGGCGTCAACTTTACTATTACAGGCAAATCTGTTGACTCCTTACACCACCTAGTTACCATCTCGATATATTCAGGAACCTGACCGACGGCGGATCCCATACCACGTTCAGACATTCCGTGCGGGCAGCCAAAATTTAGTTCAAAGCCATCCACGCCTGTTTCAGCAATCTGCGGAATAATGTCTTTCCAGTACATTTCCTCACAAGGTACCATTACCGAAGCAACCAGCGCTCTATCTGGAAAATCTTTTTTAATTTGCCTCATTTCCTTGAGGTTAATTTCTAATGGCCTATCAGTGATCAATTCAATATTATTCAGTCCCAACAACCTTCTGTCGGCGCCCCATATTGCTCCATATCTTGGGCCATTGACATTTACTATTGGCGGACCCTCTACACCAAGTGTTTTCCACACTACACCTCCCCACCCTGCTTCGAAAGCTCTACGAACATTATATTCTTTATCTGTAGGGGGTGCTGAAGCCAGCCAAAATGGATTGGGTGATTTTATTCCACAAAAACTACTTGTTAAATCTGCCATCATATTTCTCCACTCAATGAAGCATGAATATTTATTGCTGCATCACGACCTTGTGCTACAGCAGTTACAGTCAAATCTTCGCCTATACTGGTGCAATCTCCACCCGCCCAGACATTGGCTACATCTGTTTTAAAATTTTCATCAACTTTTATCTTGTTATTCTCACGAGAAAGTTCAAGCGGCAACTCATCCATTATTTGGCCAATAGCTTTCAAAAGATGATCAGCTGGCAACGAGAATTCCGTGTCATTTTGAGTATTCTGGAACTTAATACTGCTTATTCCTTCAGTACCTACAATTTGGACTGGACGTGAATTGTAAATAAATTTGACACCCTTGGACTTTGCTAGTTCTTGCTCATATAAAGAGGCTGGCATTTCTTCCATGCTGCGTCGATAAACAACGGTAACGTCATAGGCACCAAGTAGCTTTGATTGAACTGCAGCGTCTATTGCTGTCATTCCTCCACCAATCACAACCACATTCGATCCTACTTCTAGTTCAGCCAAATCTTTCGCTTGCCTTAATGATGATATGAATTCAACTGCATCTTGCACATTTCCTAAACTTTCACCATCAATATCCAAACTACGTACATTACCTAATCCAGCTCCGATAAAAACAGCATCATATTCATCTGTTAACCCAGATAAACTAAAGTCACGGCCAAGCAATTTACCATAATTGATTTTAATACCTCCAATTTTCAATAGCCATTCCACCTCTTTCTGCGCAAAATCATTTGTGGACTTGTATGCAGCTATTCCAAACTCATTCAAGCCACCAGGTTTTTCTTTTGCATCTAATATAACAACGTTATTGCCCAAAAGCGCCAACCTATGGGCCGCCGCCAATCCAGCTGGCCCTGCCCCTACGACTGCAATTTTTTTGTTTGTAGACGGAGCTCGCTCAAAGGGGTGATCATCAACATTCATCACGACATCTGTTGCATAACGTTGCAAAAGACCAATCTGTACAGGCTTACCTTCCGCTTTTTCTCTAACGCATGCTTCTTCGCACAGAGTTTCCGTGGGGCAGACTCTCGCACACATACCTCCCAATATATTTTGATCCAATATCGTTTTCGCAGAGGCAGCAGGCATCCCGGTTGATATTTGTCTTATAAAAAGGGGGATATCAATATCCGTCGGGCATGCAGTAACGCATGGAGCATCATAACAAAAATAACATCGGTCTGCTGCAACTGCCGCCTCATGGCTATCTAAGGGCGGATGCAAATCAGAAAAGTTTTTTTTCAGCGATATCTGGTCAAGTCTGCCAGCGAGAGGGCCTCCAACCTCTGAGTTATTAGACATTCTAAAATCTCCACATTTTAAAAAATTAATTAAATATTTTACCAACTGGTCAATTTTTTACTATTTGGTCTAATTTTTTTCAAGAAAGCAAATAAAAAATTTTACTTTATGAATCTAAATTAAAAATGTTAGACTTTTTGTTACAAAAATAGACAAATATGGAATATGAAAGGCACTCCAGTGACAAAAGTTTATCAAGTTGTGGTATACCATAACGTAAGCAACCCAGAAAAATTAGCAGCTTATGCAGAATTAGCTGGTCCAGCCATGAAAAGCGCTGGAGCAACATTTTTGGCTCGAGGTATTCCCTACCTAGTACGTGAAGAAGGTGTTGCTACGAGAACAGTGTTGATAGAGTGGCCGTCTAGAGAAGCTGCAGACGCAGGCTATAATAGTCCCGAGTACCAAGAGGCCATAAGGGTTTTAGACGGTGCCGCTACAAGAGAATTTCGCTACATGGACGCATTGTAGAATAAGAGCCAGCCAACCATCTGAATATGTGTAGTTAAACCTCAGCCTTTTATTAAACCAATTTAAATTCCAATCGTTCAAAAAACTAAAATTTACCGAATACCAACAATATCTCAGTATGAATTTACTTCGTTAATACCGTTTGGGGATATTTAGAATTTGGACCAGGGAAAAGGCTTGTATTCACTCGAAGCTAAAAGAAATTCTGAGGCCTCCCCAAACCAATTTTTCATAGATGTACCAAGATCAGCGATGAAGTTATTTTTCTCTTTTGCAAAAAGCATCCAGAAAAACTGAATGAGGGCCAGTAAGCCAATAATTGTTACACCAAGATTAAAAATAAAGCCTATAACTAACATTTGGAAGCCACGTATAACTAACGTTTTTCTGTATTCCGATTTAATAGACATCTCGCTACTCCAAGAAAGTTCAGATTGCCCAGTATTTAAAATAAAGCATTCACAATCACAATGAGTTTATAAAATACCACAGCCCTACCGCAAAAACAGACATTGCGATTGCCCAAAAAATACTATCATAACGAGGCTCTGGGCTTCGGCTTTTTTTTCTCTCAGCTATTTCTCTAGAACGCTGAAAATCACCAGCTTTTTCAGCAACAGTTAGTTTCTCAATAATTTTTGACTCATCACTTAATTCTTCTTTGTTGAGTTTATCTTCGATTATTCCAGAGTTAATAATCTCTTGGCAGATAAAAGAGGCAAGCTCATTTTTTATAAAACCACCTCGTAGGGCATTAACTATTCGAAACAAAAGAATTCGTTTTTCTTCTTCTACTGCAAGTAAATCTTCTTGAAACTCTTCAAGGCCTATACCCAAGTCTGTACCCAGCAATGTATCACTGGACGGATCGTAAGAAGTCTTCAAACGTTGCAATAAATCTGTAATCATTTTCGACTTACCTAACGATGAATGCTGAGAGGGCTCTACAATATCAGAATTCAAGAATTCTATGATCCTTGACTTCTTTAAAATGTTCTCATCGCGGTATAGAATAATTATTTTCTGCTCCTTTTCGGTTAACTCCTCGTTGAGAAAATCGTCCGTTAAACCCAATTTTGAAACCTGAGTTTCAAAATCTAAAAGAAATGATCTGTAGTCTTGGCGTTTCACTCCCCTTTTCACTTGGGGGAAGGCACTTAAAACTCGCAATAGCAGTCTAACCTTTTCTTTTTCATTAGACTGTGAATAGTCAACCAATCTGTTCATGACATTTGTATAATGTTGATCAGAAGAGCTGAAATTAGACACAATGTTTTGGAGACCCGAGATCTCTTCTACAAAAGCTTTTCTATTTTTTTTACCCTTAATCATGCGTTTCTTAAATCAAAAAAGTTTGATTCTAAGTTATTTAACAATAATAATTAGATCGTTTTTGCCGAAAAAATACTATCTATTTTCTGGACTAGTTGCAATAAAACGGCAGTAAAGCTTACCATTAAGACAGCAGATCACGAGCCAGTTCTAAACCCGACAGTAATTTATCAACTTCCTGTTTAGTATTATAAAACGCAAATGAAGCCCTGCATGATGCATTAATTCCCATGTGATGCATCAAAGGACCCGCACAATGTTGACCGGCCCTAACCGCAATGCCTTGCTTGTCTAAGATGGTAGAAATGTCATGAGCGTGAGCAGAGCCTTCCAAGGTAAAGGCAAAGATTGCACCTTTCTTACTCGGTTTCCCTTGTATATTTAGCCAATTTAAACCTTCCAATTTTTGACGCGCGTATAGTGTTAACTCACTTTCATACACTTCAATATTATCCATACCAATACTCATCATGTATTCCAAAGCGACACCAAAACCGATCGTCTGGACAATGCCTGGCGTACCAGCTTCAAACTTCATTGGTGGATCATTATAAATTACTTTATCCGTAAAAACGTCCTTTATCATATCTCCACCACCAATGAATGGTCGCATTTTTTTTTGAATTTCTTGTTTAATATAAATTGCACCCGACCCTGAGGGACCACATAATTTATGCCCCGTGATTGCGTAAAAATCACATCCTATATCTTTAACATTGACTGACATGTGAACCGCAGCTTGCGAGCCGTCTACCAAAGACACAATTCCTCGCTTTCGTGCTTCATGACATATCGTTTTTACATCAACTACAGTCCCTAAAACATTAGACATATGCGTTATGGCAACCAATTTGGTTTTATCAGAAAACTGATCAATAATAGCCTGTGGGTCGAGATTGCCATTCGCATCACAATCAACCCATTTAATCTTCACGCCAAAGCGTTCACGCAAAAAATGCCAAGGAACTATGTTAGCATGATGTTCCATAATGCTCAAAATGATTTCATCATCATTTTTTAGATGCTCCATTGCCCATGCATAAGCCGCAAGGTTAATGCCTTCTGTTGTTCCAGATGTGAAAACTATCTCTTCTTCATGCTCAGCACGCAAAAATTTTTGTACAATAGATCGGACATTCTCATACTTATCAGTCGCTAAATTTGAAAGATAATGGAGTCCTCTATGAACATTGGAATACTCGTTTGAGTATGCATTAGAAACAGCATCTATTACTACCTGAGGTTTTTGAGAGGAAGCACCGTTATCTAAATAGACTAATTGCTTCCCGTTAACTTCCCGCGAGAGTATTGGGAATTCTGATCGCAATTTGTTTACGTTTATCATGATAACAACCTGTTTATAACACCGCCAAAAATTATGCCGGTGCCCAAAAAGGCAAATAAAGACGCTAATATAACTAAAATACCGGACATCAGCAAACTCGTTAATCCATGCGCTGCCTTAACAAACGAAATAAGAATGTAGACTCCCAAAATCACAAATCCAATTTGCGCAATCCCCGCAAGTGGGGCCAGAATAAATAACACAACAACCACTATCGTTTGAAAGATTACTTGTAATACCTGGGTCCAAGCCATAACTGACAAAATCTGACCAAAATTTGCTACGCCACCAAACCAAGCGCCACCTCTAGAAATAAAAAATGCTGCTAAGTAAGAGGATATAAGTACTATAATCGCTGTGCTGATCGGTGAAAACATTAATCCACTTGCACGGATCTCTTCCGAAACATCAGGGTTTGGGATAAAAGCCAAAATTGTGCTTATACAAGTTGCTGCAGTCAGAACCATAGCAGCTACTGTCACGCTCCAGCCTTTCGAAAATAGAATGCTCGTTGCCTCTTCAGGGTTCAAAATACTTATCTTAGCCAGGTAATAAATCTGGTTCACTGAGCAGCACCCCCAACCTTAGCACGAACCACTGCGCAAAGGATAAAATAGGATAGGGCCATAAACCAAAAAAACCCAACAACATTTTCGGCAATTCCGCTGCCAAGGAACCCTTTTACAAGTCCGAAAAGCATCATCACCGGCGTTGCCGCAAAGAATGACCAGAAGAGACCCACTCTGATTTGTCCAGATGTTTTACCACCCCCTAATACTCTGTGCAAAAAGTACACTAATATGGCAACGACATATAATAAAAGCGGCGCGATCAATAGCCAAGCCAACAAACTTGCAGCTAAACTAGTTTGTAAATTAAAGTCCTCTAAATGTGCTTGCCGCGCAAGATACGGCCATTGCGCAACGTAAGTTAGAAAGCATGCACCCATTAAATAACCTAGAGATGTTGCCTCGTTGGTTGGGCGACCATACATGAACTCAAATGCTTTTGAGGGCGATCGATAGGTATATATAACATTTGAAACTACAGACATTATTATCGACGCCGTTCTAACCAGCCACTTAAAAGCTCAAGTATAACATCTTTTAAATTATCGTTATCAATTTCGTCGACTGCCTCTGCTAAGAAGGCCATTGTAAGCATATCTATCGCAACTGGTTTCGAAATACCTCGCGACGTAAGATAAAATAAGGCGTCTTCGTCAATTGCACCAGAAGTAGAACCGTGTGAGCAGGCAACATCATCTGCGTATATTTCAAGTTCCGGCTTTGCCAAGAACTGACTGTCCTCATCCAAAAGTAACGACTGACTAATTTGATACCCATCTGTTTTCTGAGCATCTGGTTTTACAAGAATCTTCCCTTGAAATACCCCAGTAGCACCATTCCTCAAAACTTTCTTGAAAACCTGCCTACTCTCTGAGCCGACCGCATCATGAGTTACAAATACAGTATCATCATGATGGAAATCGCCGTCACCTACGCAAGCACCAGAAATATGTGCCATTGCATCATCGCCGGCAATATTAAGGAAACACTCATTTCTGGTTAAAATACCATTTACTGTAAGAGTGAAAGACTTAAATATGGAACATCTACTTAGTTCACCAAAGATATGAGTGGCAGCTCTGCGCTCATGATCCCGACCTAAAACTCGAATATGGTTGAACTTTGCATCTTCGTTAACTTCAACTTCTAATACCTGGTTTAAACGTGCAGCAGCTGCTCCACTTTCAAGCAATGTCAACTCAGCATTGC
>Ga0181607_10005823_pt1 | contig 10376 bp, 6 predicted proteins | sample 041ome_9_FD_132420 | JGI IMG/M metagenome (GOLD analysis project Ga0181607, IMG submission 132420) | Coastal salt marsh microbial communities from the Groves Creek Marsh, Skidaway Island, Georgia - 041413US metaG (megahit assembly) | ecosystem: Environmental > Aquatic > Marine > Intertidal zone...
GTTTTTTGTCGAAATCGAGCCCAATCAAGCCAATGTGTATATTCGCGCACGGGGTAACTTATCGCCGATTGAGGCTGGCGCCCTGACGCGCCGGGTCGAAGCAATCGTACTGAGCACGCCAGGCGTGTCTGCAGCCTTTTCGCAATCCATTCCCACAATCGGATCGTCCGGTGGCGGAGGGGGCGACCGGAGCCCACCGCGCGACACCATCGGTAAAATCTTAATCGAATTTACGCATTACTCGACCCGCAAACCTGCCACGGAAATCATTCGCGAAATTGAAGCAAATAGCCGTGATATTCCGGGCATTCTTGTTGAAGTGCGCGAACGCGAAGATGGCCCCCCCACCGGTAAAGACCTAGAAATCCAAGTCGCAGGACACGAGTTTGACGCCATTGGCCGTGCGGCGGCTATGGTGCGCGGCTATATGGAGTCGCGGCGCGATCAGCTGCAAGACGTCGAGGACTCGCGAAATTTACCTGGTATCGAATGGAACCTCGTTGTCGACCGCGAGGCCGCCGGCCGCTTTGGTGTCGATATTTCGGCATTGGGTGGCATCGTCCAGCTGGTGACGCAGGGCGTTTTAATCGGCCATTTTCGCCCCGACGATGCTGAGGATGAAATCGATATTCGCGCGCGTTTCCCTGAAACATCGCGCTCTCTCGATGATCTCGATCAATTGCGGATTGGAACCGCCAATGGGCTAGTCCCCATTACCAACTTCGTGTCTCGCGAGGCCGACCAACGCATCGGCAAAATATCGCGAAAGGATGGCTTGCGGGTCATCGATATTAAATCGAACACCCAGCTCGACCCCGTGACGGGAGAAAAAATTCTCGCCAGCACAGCGGTTAACGACTTCCAAGAATGGTTGGACCAGCAGACATTGCCCGAGGGCACCCAAGTTAGTATTTTAGGGGCCAATAAAGAACAGAAAGATGCAGCGGCCTTTTTGGGCAAAGCCATGCTCGCCTCGCTGTTCTTAATGTTCATTATTTTGTTGCTTCAGTTTAACAGTGTCTACTTGACCATGCTCACCCTCTCGACGGTGATCATGTCCACCATTGGCGTTTTGCTGGGCATGGTTCTCACCGGTCAACGCTTTAGTGTGGTCATGACCGGCACGGGTATTGTGGCACTGGCAGGCATTGTCGTGAATAACTCGATCGTGCTCATCGACACTTATCAGCGTCTGATTTCTACAATGAGCCCGCATGCGGCGATCTTGCGTGCTGCGGGGCAACGTTTACGCCCTATTCTGTTAACCACCATCACCACCATGATCGGCCTCTTGCCCATGGCGCTGCACACGTCGATAAATGTGGTCACGCGCGAAATTCAATATGGTTCCCCGCAGGGATCTTGGTGGGTTCAGTTTGCGACCGCGATTATCTTTGGGCTGGGCTTTTCCACCCTGCTCACCTTGATCATGGTGCCTGTCCTCATTGCTGCACCGAGCCGATTTAGGGAGAGAGTGGCGAAAATCAAAACCGGAACAGGTACAGTGCTTTCCGCCGGGGAATAAATCGCCAATTCAGTGCCCCAACTCACTGCCTAACTTACCGCCCGCCTTACTAAAGAGCGTTCGTCTCTTCCCGCTGGCGCATATGACGATGGACGCGATAGCTAATGGGTAAGCTCAGAATATAAATACTGGTCAGGACCGTTAGGCTTAGCCAGGGAAACGCAAACAGGCTCGCAGCCAAAACGGCAAAGCCCACCATAATGGGCAGAACCATTTCCCGCGGCACGCGCGTCGAAATTCCTTTGCCCGAAAAGGTTGGAAGGCGCGACACCATCAGGCCTGAGACAACCACCACAAAGCCAATAATCAAAAATGGCCCCGAGCGCAAATCCACAATACCAGAGAATTCCATCCAGACGGGCGCCAACACCATGATGCCCGCTGCGGGCGAAGGTACTCCGGTAAAAAACTGCCGCGTCCACACAGGCCGATCCGGATCATCGATGGATGCATTAAAGCGCGCCAAACGAAGCGCGCAGCAGGCCGCAAAAATGACCATGGCCATCCAGCCCGGTCGGCCAAATGATTGCAAGCCCCAGCTATAGAGAATGAGGATTGGCGCCAGACCAAAATTCATAAAATCGGCGAGGCTATCAAGCTGCGCCCCCATGGGGCTTTCCGCGCGCAATAGCCGAGCCAGGCGCCCGTCGATCATGTCGAGAAAGCCAGAGCCGACAATACATAAAATCGCCAACTCAAACTTACCATCCAGTGCCAGCCGAACGCCCGTCAGACCCAGGCCCATTGCCAGTAAGGTCACCGCATTCGGCACTAATTTCCCAAGCGGAAACGTCGATCGTCGCCGCGGTCTATTTTCTTGATTGGCGTTGGGCGATGGCTTGTTTGGCATCATATCAGCCTAATGTGTCAGGCTTTCACCGTAGTCGCCCTCAGCATCCATATCGGCTAACACGGTTTCGCCCGCAATTGCTGTCTGCCCAACCGCAACCAAAGGCTTAATGCCGGCGGGAAGATAGACATCGAGACGGCTTCCAAATCGGATCAATCCAAACCGGTCGCCCGCCGCAAACTGGTCACCCTCATTGGTGTAATTTACGATGCGCCGCGCAACGAGACCCGCAATCTGAACCACCACCAAATCACTGCCATCGGCTGTTTCGATGCGCATCGTATGGCGTTCATTTGCTTCGCTCGCTTTATCGAGATCCGCACTCAAAAATTGCCCCGTGCGGTACAAAGACTTTTTGACAGTGCCCGCCACAGGCATACGGTTCACATGGCAGTTAAAGACGTTCATAAAAATAGATACACGCGTGCGCATATCATCGGTGCCACCCAATTCGGGCGGCAGCGGTGCCGTTGTAATCATATTGACCACACCATCCGCCGGACTAATGATTAGCCCATCGCGCTGGGGGGTTGTGCGCGCAGGGTCACGAAAAAAATAAGTGCACCACAAAGTGAGGATAACGCCGATCCACCCCAACCACGACGCCACCAAGAATAGGAGGAGTGTAAGAACGGCAAAAATAGCGATGAACCGATACCCTTCAGGATGAATGGGCACCAAAACGGATGTGATACTTTTCATAAATAAAATCTCTTTTCCGCGCGGCGTGTTATTTAATTAGGGGTTGCGCTGACATTGTCACGAACGAGCTTGTATATTACCGCATCGCGGAGGGCTTCGAAAGAGGCAACAACAATATTTGCATTCACCCCAATGGTGCGCCAAGTTTCGCCGGCTGCATCTCCGCTCTCAACCGTCACGCGTGTAATCGCGCCTGTGCCAGTGTTCAGAATGCGCACCTTATAGTCGATTAAATTCATATCATCGAGATAGCCGGCATAACGGCGCAAATCCCCCCGAAAGGCTTGATCGAGTGCATTAATCGGGCCATTGCCCTGGCCGGTATTTTCAACCGTCTCCCCGTCAATAATGAGCTTAATGTGGGCCTCGGATAGCGCTTCCATTTTCTCATCATAAGTGACGTTGACCGAATACCCCAGCACTTGAAAATAATCCGGTAAACGCCCCAGCTCAGACAGGGCCAGAATTTCGAAGGAAGCCCCTACCCCATCAAAACTATATCCAGCGGCCTCCTTGCGCTTTACTTCCATCAAAATGCGATCGATCGCCGGATCATCGCGCTCAACAGGGATGCCGGCAGTGGCAAGACGGTCTAGAATATTACTTTTTCCAGCCTGATCCGAAACCAAGATCACCCGACGATTTCCAACAGCCTCAGGAGGCACATGCTCATAGGTCGACGGATCCCGCATCACAGCCGAGACATGAATGCCCCCCTTATGCGCGAAAGCGGATGCCCCGACATAGGGCGCATGCCGGTTGGGCGTTTGATTTAAAATATCATCCAGCATACGTGACACACGCATGAGCCCCTCAAGCTTGTCCGGAGAAATTCCAACTTCAACCTGGGACGCGAGATGTGGTTTCAGCATTAGAGAGGGAATGAGCGAAATCATATTGGCATTGCCGCACCGCTCACCAAGGCCATTGAGCGTCCCTTGCAATTGGCAGACACCCGCCTCAACAGCGGCAATAGAATTCGCCACGGCGTTGTCGGTGTCATTATGGGCGTGAATACCCAGCATCGCCCCATCGAAACGGCAGCGCACTTCACAGATAATGTCATATACTTCAGACGGCAATGTGCCCCCATTGGTGTCGCATAAAACCGCCCATCGCGCCCCCGCGCTCAGCGCCGCGTCAATGCACGATAAGGCGTAATCCGGGTTCGCTTTGTAGCCATCAAAAAAATGCTCGCAGTCGATCATGGCTTCGCGCCCGCGGGCCAAAACAGCCTGAACGCTGTCACTGATCGCCTGTAAATTATCCTCTCGGGGAATACCCAGGGCCACGTCCACATGATAATCCCATGACTTAGCGACCAAGCACACAGCCGCTGCAGGCGCATCCAAAATTTCTTTAAATCCTGGATCATTATCGACACTGCGACCCGCCCGCTTCGTCATACCAAAGGCAGTGAGGGATGCATGCTCCAATGGGGGTGCTGTCTCAAAAAATTGGGAGTCGGTGGGATTCGCGCCAGGATAACCGCCCTCAATGTAATCCAGCCCTAATTGGTCTAGAACTTGAGAAATTCGGATTTTGTCAGCAACGCTAAAATCAACCCCTGCTGTTTGCTGACCATCACGCAAGGTCGTATCAAAAAGATATAGCCGACGGCGAGACATGACCAACACCTTCCCTTTTATCCGAAACTGACTTTAATCATAGAATGATTTCAGCGACTTGCCTATCGCTGATTAACGAGAACATTGAAAGAGCCCTTTTCTGGCAATGCCCTTTTGAGGCTCATTTTTTTGACGCATATTTTGACGCCCATTTTGAGTTCCAGCTGTTTCGCCGTCTGTCGCGGCTTAACCGACTTCCCCCGCCAGGCGCCGGTGCACGCGCTCGCGGCCAATAAGGGGCAGCAAAGCGCGCAATTCTGGCCCGTGCTCGAGGCCCGTTAAAGCCAAACGAAGCGGCATAAACAACGCCTTCCCTTTGCGACCGGTCTCATCCTTGATGGCTTGGGTCCAGACAGTCCACGTATCCAAATCCCATGGCGCCTGCGGCAAGGCTGAAATGGCAGCGCTAATTACTTCTTGATCCTCGGCCCGAATAACCGGCGTCACCTTTCCCTCAATGATCGCAAGCAATCCCGCTACATCATTCAGTGTTTCGAGATTTTCGCGGATCGCCAACCAGGCATTTTCAGCGACGGTCATATTGATCTGGGACAAACGCTCCGACGCAATAGCATAAGGCATTTCTTGAATAATTTTCTTGTTCAGGCGCTTCAGCTCCTCAACATCAAATCGCGCCGGCGCTCGGCCAAGCCGATTGAAATCAAAACTCTGGATCAGAGGCGATGGCGTGTCAAAAGCCTCGACGGGATCGGCCGATCCCAAACGGCCGATCAAGCTGATAATGCTCATGGCCTCAAGGCCCATGGCGCGCAAGTCGCGCAACGACAAAACGCCATCCCGTTTCGACAAGCCTGTGCCATCCACCGATTGCAAGAGTGAGAAATGAGCAAAGTGAGGTAAGGGGGCCCCCATCGCCTCAAAAATTTCAATTTGGGTCGCCGTGTTGGTCACATGATCTTCACCCCGAACAATATGCGTGACGGCAAAGTCAATATCATCAATGACGCTCGGCAGTGTATAGAGATAGCTTCCGTCCGCACGCCGCAACACGGGATCGGAAATGCTGTTGCAATCAATGGACTGCTCACCGCGCACCAAATCCAGCCATTGAACCGTCCGCGATGACAATTTAAGCCGCCAATGGGGTTGGCGCCCCTCGGCCTCTAATGCCGCACATTCTTCTGCCGTTAAGGCGAGAGCAGCCCGATCATAGACGGGCGGCTTGCCGCGTGCCAATTGACGCTTGCGTTTAAGCTCCAGCTCATCGGGCGTTTCGTAACAGGGGTAGATGCGGCCAGCCTGTTGCAGCTCCGCAAAAACCGCATCGTAACGGGCAAACCGCTCTGATTGGCGGGCTCTCACATCAACATCTAACCCCAACCAGGCGAGATCTTCCTCAATGGCATCGGCATAGGCATCGGTCGAGCGCTCTGCATCCGTATCATCTAAACGCAGCATAAACTCACCCTGATGGCGTCGCGCATAAAGCCAACAGAAAAGCGCCGCGCGCGCATTCCCTACGTGAAGATAGCCCGTCGGGCTGGGGGCAAAACGCGTACGCACCGTCATAGGTTCATCCTTTCAACCGGGCGTCTCGAAAACCGTTAGTGATCGGATATCGACGATCGCGACCGAAATTGCGCGGGCCGACTTTTGGCCCGGGTGCCGACTGCCGGCGCTTATATTCCGAGACATATAGAAGATGCTCAACCCGTTTGACAATATCTGCTGAATATCCGGCCGCCACAATTTCATCAAAACCGTGTTCATGATCAACCAAGGCACGCAAAATTCCGTCGAGAACGTCATATGGGGGCAGGCTATCCGCATCCTTTTGGTCGGGACGCAACTCAGCGCTCGGAGCCTTGGTGATGATCGCTTCCGGGATAACCAATCCGTGCGGGCCTTTGAGAGATGAAACGCGCTGTTCATTGCGCCAACGCGCCAAGGCAAACACATCCGTCTTATAGATGTCTTTAATCGGATTATATCCGCCATTCATATCCCCATAAAGGGTGGCATAGCCCACAGAAACTTCCGACTTATTCCCCGTGGTCACTACCATCGACCCCAGCTTGTTCGACACCGCCATCAACAATAAGCCGCGCAAACGCGACTGAATATTCTCCTCGGTCAAATCATGGGGGCGCCCCTCAAAAATTGGGGCCAATGTTTCATTGGCCGAATGCACCAAGGGGCCAATCGGCATGGTGTCGAGCCGCACCCCTAATAATTTTGCACAGGCCGCCGCATCATCCAGACTTTCTTGGCTGGTAAAGGCCGAGGGTAACATAATGCAATGCACGCGATCACTCCCAAGAGCGTCAACACTCATGGCTGCACATAGAGCGCTATCAATGCCTCCCGACAGACCGATCAACACGCCGGGAAATCTATTTTTCTCAACATAGTCGCGCAAACCCATGACGGCCGCCATATACATGTCGAAAAATGGGGAAACCTGTGGATCGACCTGACCATCGGCGAAATCCGTCACCAAATTGATCATGCCATGATCTTCGACCCATGGCTTGGCGGACCACACCAATTGGCCATTTGCATTCATCACGAAACTTCGGCCATCAAAGACCAAGTCATCTTGTCCGCCCACTTGGTTGACGTACACTAAGGGGCGACGGTTCTCGAGGCATCGTTTTCGCGCAAAGGTCAAGCGCTGCTCATGTTTACCAAGTTGAAAAGGAGATCCATTGGGCGAGATGAACATCTCGGCCCCCTGCTCGGCGAGATGCCGACAGACATCGGCAAACCAAACATCTTCACAAATCGGAAAGCCAAACCGATGCCCTCGCAGCTCAACAGGCATAGGAAGAGGCCCCGCACGAAACAACCGCTTTTCGTCAAACACGGCGTAATTGGGCAAATGCACCTTATGGCGCACCTCGGCGCGACCCGCATCGGCAATGATTACACTATTATAGAGGTCCCCATTATCCACCCATGGCGCCCCGAAAACCAGTGCCGGTCCGCCATCCTTGGTCTGCGCGATCAGAGCCTCACTGACTTCGCGCGCACGCGCAATAAACGCGCGTTTCAACACGAGATCTTCAGGTGGATACCCCGTTACGAACAGCTCACTGGCAACTACGATGTCAGCCCCCAAGCGCGCCGCTTGTGCCCGCGCGTGACGCAGGGAATTGGCATTTTCGGCCACACTTCCGACAGTGGGATTGTTTTGAACAATCGACAGTTTCATGTGCTCATTCCTATCCGACCCTGTGTAGCGTGGCTTGAAGGTGGCGACAAGAAGCGATTGTGCCGCGGCGAACCAGACACGCTTGGAAAATCGCGACACGGGGGTTTAAATTACTATTATTTCAGCTTATATCAGCCATTGAAGAGGAATTCGTAATGGTAAAAAATTGGTCTCCTGAAAGCTGGCGTGATTTTCCTGTCAAGCAAGTGCCAAATTATCCCGACGCCGATCATTTGCGGGATGTTGAGGCGCAGCTCGCCAAATTTCCGCCCCTCGTATTTGCGGGTGAGGCGCGCAGTCTGAAAAAACAGCTGGGGGAAGTCGCCCATGGGCGCGCTTTTCTGCTGCAAGGGGGCGATTGCGCCGAGAGTTTTGCGGAGCACAGCGCCGATAATATTCGCGACACGTTCCGTGTGCTGTTGCAAATGGCCATTGTTTTGACCTATGGCGCCAAAGTGCCTGTGATTAAGGTCGGGCGCATGGCGGGTCAATTTGCCAAACCCCGCTCAGCCGATACCGAAACCATTGATGGGCAAGAGCTCCCCTCTTATCGCGGTGATATTATTAACGGGATTGACTTCGATCCCACGGCGCGCATCCCCGACCCCGAGCGGCAAATTTCTGCCTATCGGCAGGCCGCTTCAACCTTAAATTTGTTGCGCGCCTTTGCCAAAGGTGGCTATGCCGATCTCGGTGAAGTGCATCGGTGGAACCAAGGCTTCATTGCCGATAGTCCGCAAGGCGCACGCTACGAGGATATGGCTCAAAAAATTGATGAGGCACTGGCTTTCATTCGCGCCTGTGGTGTCAATGCCGAGACAGCGCCGCAAATGCGGATGGTTGATTTCTACACCAGTCACGAAGCATTGCTGCTTGGATATGAACAAGCCATGACCCGCCTCGATAGCACCTCTGGCGATTTTTACTGCACCTCAGCACATATGCTGTGGATTGGTGATCGCACGCGCCAACCCGATGGGGCGCATGTCGAGTTTATGCGTGGCATTAAAAATCCGATCGGAATTAAATGCGGCCCCTCCCTCAGCCCTGACGAGCTGCTGGTCTTGCTCGATACATTAAACCCTGACAATGAGGCTGGGCGCATTACGCTCATTTCGCGCTTCGGACATAATCAAGTTGAAGCACATCTCCCGCAACTTATTCGAGCCGTTCAACAGGAAGGACGCACGGTTGTATGGTCGTGCGATCCGATGCATGGCAATACGATTAAAGCGTCCAATGGCTACAAGACCCGACCTGTTGATCAAATCTTAACCGAGGTTCAACAATTTGCCGACGTCCACCACGCTGAAGGCAGCTATCCGGGGGGCATTCATTTTGAAATGACCGGACAAAATGTCACTGAATGTTTGGGCGGCGCACAAGCCATTTCGGAAGAGGATTTATCCTCTCGATATCACACGCATTGCGATCCGCGTCTGAATGGCTCCCAGGCCTTGGAACTGGCATTTTTAATTGCCGAGCGTTTGCACTCGAATAGAGAAAAAGGGCGCGCGGCTGTTGCTTAGCGGCACATTGCTTTCAAGAATATAGGGGCCGTGCAAGCAAAACGCACCAGCCTTTGAAAGAGACATAATAAAAAGGCGTGGGCATATGCCCACGCCTTAATTATTTCATCTGTCTTGTAAATTCCACTGTCTGGTAAATTCCCAAAAACAGAAAGCGGGTAAACTTAACCGGCGGCCTCTTCAGGAGGGGTATCTTGTCCATCCGCCATCAGGATCTCGTCACCCGTCAGAGCCTCAACTTGCAAAAGTCCAGCTTCGGCGCGAATTTTTCCTTCAATCTCATTGGCGATATCTGGGTTCTCGGTGAGGAAGGTGCGCGCATTTTCTTTGCCCTGCCCAATCCGATGATCGCCATAGCTATACCAACTGCCTGACTTATCAACGACACCCGCCTTCACACCGAGATCAATCAACTCGCCTGTTTTGGAGATGCCTTCCCCATATAGAATATCAAATTCAACCACACGGAATGGCGGTGCCACTTTATTTTTAACCACTTTAACCCGTGTCTGATTACCAATGACTTCTTCTCGATCCTTAATCGCGCCGATGCGACGAATATCCAGGCGACATGACGCATAAAATTTCAGAGCGTTACCACCTGTCGTGGTTTCAGGGCTGCCAAACATCACCCCAATTTTCATTCGGATTTGGTTAATAAAAATAACCATCGTGTTGGAACGCGAGATTGACGCGGTCAACTTACGAAGCGCTTGGCTCATCAAGCGCGCTTGCAAACCCGGCAAGGAATCGCCCATGTCGCCCTCAAGCTCGGCACGCGGCGTGAGCGCCGCGACAGAGTCGATGACCAACACATCAACCGCACCCGATCGAACGAGCGTATCGGCAATTTCAAGTGCCTGCTCTCCATTATCGGGTTGCGAAATCAAGAGTTCCTCAAGATTAACACCCAATTTGCGCGCATAGCCCGGATCAAGCGCATGCTCAGCATCAATAAATCCGCAAA
>Ga0181607_10005836_pt1 | contig 10363 bp, 9 predicted proteins | sample 041ome_9_FD_132420 | JGI IMG/M metagenome (GOLD analysis project Ga0181607, IMG submission 132420) | Coastal salt marsh microbial communities from the Groves Creek Marsh, Skidaway Island, Georgia - 041413US metaG (megahit assembly) | ecosystem: Environmental > Aquatic > Marine > Intertidal zone...
GGAGTGAGCACTGCTCCTACAAATCCAGCAAAGTCCACCTGCGCCAGTTCGGGGAGAAAGCCCCCAAGACTGACGCCCTTCTCGTGGGTATCGGTGAGAACGCTGGCGTTGTTGACATTGGGCAGGGTTGGGCCGTGACCTTCAAAGTTGAGAGCCATAATCACCCCTCCTACGTCGAGCCGTATCAAGGGGCTGCGACAGGCGTGGGTGGCATTGTTCGAGACATTATTTCCATGGGTGCTCGACCGCTCGCAGTAATGGATCCGCTGCGTTTTGGCGCCGCTGATGCCCCCGACACCCGACGGGTTCTGCCCGGAGTTGTTGCTGGAGTGGGTGGCTATGGAAACTGTCTGGGCTTGCCCAACATTGGCGGCGAATTAGTTTTTGATGACAGTTATTTGGGCAACCCACTTGTCAATGCATTGTGTGTTGGCTCCATGCGCCATGAAGATATTCACCTTGCCAGCGCAAAAGGCATTGGGAACCTCGTAGTTCTGTACGGTGCCCGCACGGGTGGCGATGGCATTGGTGGAGTTTCGGTTCTTGCCTCAGAAACATTTGATGCCGACGGACCCGCCAAACGTCCCAGCGTTCAGGTGGGCGACCCATTCATGGAGAAACTCCTGATAGAAGCAACCCTTGAAGTTTTTCATGCCGGATTGGTTGAAGGTATCCAGGATCTTGGTGGCGCTGGGATTTCTTGTGCAACCAGTGAACTTGCGTCCAATGGTGAGGGTGGCATGCACGTGTGGCTCGATCGAGTTCCGTTGCGTGATGCGTCACTCTCACCTGAAGAAATCCTGATGAGTGAATCACAGGAACGCATGTGTGCAATTGTCACACCGCAACATGTGGATGCATTCATGGACATTTGTAAAAAGTGGGATGTCGAAGCAATCGTGATCGGTGAAGTTACCAACACGGGCCGCCTAGTTGTTGATTGGCATGGCGAGGAAATTGTTAATGTCCCACCGCGCACGGTCGCACATGAAGGCCCTGTTTATGAGCGTCCGTACCACCGACCCGAGTGGCAGGATGCATTGCAAGCCAATGCCCCCACTCCTGAGGTAATTACACGACCAGAGTCGGGCGATGCCCTCAAGCAGACCCTTCTTGATCTGATTGGTTCACCCAATCTTGCGTCAAAGTCGTGGGTGACTTCACAGTATGACCGTTATGTTTTGGGCAATACAATTCTTGCGCAACCAGAAGATACCGGAATGATCCGAATCGATGAGGAATCCGGACTTGGCGTTGCCATTGCTACAGATTGCAATGCTCGATTTGCCAAACTTGATCCATATAACGGAGCCAAACTTGCTCTGGCGGAGTCTTATCGCAATGTCAGTGTCAGTGGAGCGATTCCACTTGCTGTCACCAACTGTCTAAATTTTGGTTCCCCCGAAGACCCCGAGGTCATGTGGCAGTTCGCTGAAGCTACTCGGGGATTGGCTGATGGCTGCTTAGAACTCGGTGTGCCCGTGACCGGTGGCAACGTGTCCTTCTACAACCAAACCGCGGATACCGCCATCCATCCGACACCCGTTGTCGGTGTACTCGGAGTGATCGACGACGTTGAGCGTCGAACACCAATGACCTGGAATGCAGATTCCGATGGCGAGTTGATTTACGTTCTGGGAGACACCTTAGATGAATTCGGTGGCAGCGAGTGGGCGCATATTCATGGTCATTTGGGTGGCTTACCACCTCGCGTCGATTTGCAACGCGAGAAACTTCTCAGTGAAATTCTTGTTGCCGCATCACGCGATGGCATGATCACTGCAGCACACGACGTCTCCGATGGCGGCATTGCCATTGCAATTGCTGAGATGGCGATGCGTGCAAACATTGGCGCGCGCTTTTGGGTGCAAGATGACATTGCGCCATTTGTCTTCCTATTCTCAGAGAGCACTGCTCGTGCGGTCGTGGTTATCCCACGCAGTGAGGAACTTCGGTTCACCGAAATGTGCGCTGCGCGAGGCTTGCCGGCCTACCGCGTGGGAGTTGTCGACTCAGGTCTTGGAGCGGATGCAGGTCATCCGGGCGAGCAGGTCATCGTGATGGGTGAGTTGTTCACATTCACCATTGATCAATTGCGTCAGGTCCACGAAGCAACTCTGCCTGCAATTTTTAACACTTGATCATGCTTGCTCCTCACGACCAGGAACTGTTGCACGCCATTGCGGCCAGTTATTTGCAAGGTCTGACTCCTGATTTGAGCACTGAACGGATGGTGGTGAAAGCGATCCTCGCTCACCTCTCAGAAATCGAGCCGGGTCGAAGCGTCGAACTGCGAATCCCGCCCTATGCCGCAATCCAGTTGGTTGCCGGTCACACCCACAGGCGTGGAACGCCATCGGCTGTTGTCGAGACAAGTGCGCGGACGCTTATTGCCCTGGCACATGGGGATCTCACCTGGGCGGAGGCAGTGACCTCGGGTGCCCTGATTGCGGGGGGCGAGAGGTCCGATTTATCGAGACTCTTCCCTCTCGATTAATTGTGTCCGGTGTCAACTTTGCAGAACTCAATGGGCGGGATCTCGTGACTGATCAGATTGAGATTTATCGAAGCATTTCAGCCGTGGGTGTGGGTGAGCGAGATTTGAATGCACTGGAACTGTGGATTGAATCTGTTAAGACGGTAGGTCGTTCATGATGTGTGTCCGTCCGTCCGCGTAGGCTAGGGCTGTGTCCCGCGGTGATGGTCTACTGACCCACGATCTCCTCTCTGACGATAAAGGCCCTCAAGATGCCTGCGGTGTCTTCGGTGTGTGGGCCCCGGGCGAAGAAGTTTCCAAACTCACATACTTTGGCCTCTACGCACTACAACATCGCGGCCAAGAATCAGCCGGCATCGCAGTTAGCGATGGCTCGCGCATTGTGGTGTACAAGGACATGGGGCTTGTCTCACAAGTCTTTAACGAGGGTGCACTGGAATCACTGCAAGGTTATGTCGCGATTGGTCACACTCGCTACTCAACGACCGGTGCGAGTGTGTGGGAAAACGCGCAACCCACTTTCCGCACAACGGCCACGGGACACTTGGCTCTGGGTCACAACGGCAACCTGACAAATACTGCGGAGCTGCGCAATCGAATCAGTGAACTGCAATCAAATTCAGGCGAACTGCCCCTGAGTTCAGGTGTTAATGCCACCACCGACACCGAGATCCTTTCCGCGCTGCTTGCCGCCCACCCAGACCTTTCTTTGGAAGCCGCGGCAATGGCTGAACTCCCCTCGGTCAAAGGTGCCTATTCACTCGTATTCATGGATGACACAACCCTGTATGCCGCCCGCGATCCGCAGGGTATCCGTCCCCTCGTGCTTGGTCGGCTTGAAGCGGGCTGGGTTGTGGCAAGCGAGTCAGCGGCCTTAGACATTGTTGGCGCTTCAGTGGTGCGCGAAATCGAACCAGGCGAATTAATTGTCATTGACTCCGAGGGGCTTCGCGCACACAGGTTTGCACCCGCTGCGCCCAAGGGTTGCCTTTTTGAGTACGTGTACTTGGCACGACCAGACACAACGATTGCCGGGAGAAACGTTCACTCAGCGAGAGTCGATATCGGTCGCAAGCTTGCCGTTGAGCACCCTGTTGACGCGGATCTAGTTATTCCTGTTCCCGAGTCGGGGCGTTACGCAGCAATTGGCTATGCCCAAGAATCCGGCATTCCATTCGCTGAAGGATTGGTCAAAAACTCCTATGTCGGCCGAACCTTCATTCAACCCTCTCAAACAATTCGTCAACTCGGTATTCGTTTGAAACTCAATCCCTTGAAAGAAGTGATTGCTGGACAACGGCTCGTTGTGGTTGATGACTCGATTGTTCGCGGTAACACTCAGCGCGCGCTAGTTCGCATGCTCCGCGAGGCCGGAGCAAAGGAAGTACACGTAAGAATTTCGAGCCCTCCTGTGAAGTGGCCATGCTTTTATGGCATCGATTTCGCATCACGCGCAGAGTTGATTGCTAACGGTCTTACCGTGGATGAAATCTGCGCATCGATCGGTGCCGATTCATTGGCATACGTCGAACTTGACGCTTTGATTGAGACAACCCACGTTCCCAAAGACGAACTGTGCCGCGCCTGTTTTGACGGGGTTTATCCCGTGGAATTGGCAGAGGAACACAAAGTGAACCTACAAGTACTTGATGGAATCGAACGCAGGGTCAACAAGGACGACACTCTTAGAATTGATCCAGTTGCATCAGATGCTCTGAATAGACCATGACCCAAAATGAAGCCACCTATGCGGCAGCTGGCGTTAATGTCGAATCAGGTGAGCGCGCCGTTGAATTAATGCGTGCATCAATTGCCGCAAGTACGCGACCAGAGGTTGTTGGTGACTTTGGCGGTTTCGCGGGACTCTTTGACATATCAGCAGCAAAGACAATGAAGCGCCCATTGTTGGCGACTTCAACGGACGGCGTTGGCACCAAAATCGCGGTCGCGCGCGCATTAGACATTCACCACACTGTTGGCCTTGATCTCGTTGCAATGGTGGTTGACGACCTCGTGGTCTGTGGTGCTGAGCCCTTATTCATGACCGATTACATTGCCGTTGGTTCTGTTAACCCCGAGCGGGTCGCAAGCATTGTTGCCGGTATCGCGCAGGGATGTGAATTGGCAGGTTGTTCACTCGTTGGCGGCGAGACCGCTGAGCACCCGGGACTCATGGCACCCGATGAATACGACATCGCGGGCGCAGGCACGGGGATAGTCGACGCTGAAAACCTGCTCGGACCAGACCGCGTTCAGGTGGGCGATGTCGTCATTGCCATGGGTTCAAGTGGGCTGCACTCCAATGGGTATTCACTTGCACGCCATGTTCTTTTGGGTGATGGAAAACTTGGACTCGATGCGGAAGTTGAGAGTCTTGGTCGAACTGTGGGCGAGGAGCTCCTCGAACCTACCCACATCTATGCACGCGACTGCCTTGAAATGATCAAGCAATCAAATGTGCACGCATTCAGTCATGTCACTGGCGGAGGAATTGCGGCAAACCTTGCGCGGGTTTTGCCAGCACATGTTTCAGTTGATGTGTATCGGCAGACCTGGCAGCCCGCGCCAATCTTTGAATTGATTCAGCGTGAAGGTTCTGTACCGCTGGCCGACGCGGAGCGAACCTTCAACATGGGAGTGGGAATGTTCGCTGTTGTTGACGCATCATCGGTGGATCAGGCGCTCGCTGTGTTAGCAGGGCGAAACTTGGACGCATGGGTATGTGGCACAGTCCGCGATCGCAACGATGGAGAAGCAGGCGACTCACCAGCCAAGGGCGGTGGGGGTGGAGCAGTTTTCCTGACAGGCGACTACGCAGACTCGTCTTCTTCGTCGTCATCGGAGTAGTACTTGGCATAAGGGTCATCGAGGTCATCAGAATCTGATGAATCAGTATCCGGCTCGGGAACATAAACAGGTTGCCCACTGAGTTCTGCCTGCAGGCGCTCAAAATCGGTCTGCGGACCGCCGTACTTCAGTTCCCGCGCAACTTTTGTTTGCTTAGCCTTGGCTCGGCCTCGCCCCATGGCTCGACCCTCTCTTCCAGGTCACCGATTGGGTAACCCCGGTAGTACGTTGACTGATTAACTTTCTGATTAACACGCGGCGTTCTCGTAACCGCCACTAGAGGATCTTATCTCTGGTTCAGTTGGAGTGAAGAATGACCCAAAAATTTGCCTCGATTAGGCCGCGGAGATGCGGGCCCAGGCCTCTGCCTCCGCGGCTGCCACGGGGGTAATCCCCTCGGCCGCTGCCCTGGAAAAGACGGTGCTGGCCGTGTCGTAGACCCCCATGACCTTGGCTCGTGCCCGCTCAACATCAGCGCCGACCAGTTCTTCAGCCACCTGAATCACGCCACCACAGTTGACCAGGAAATCAGGGGCATAGAGAATCCCTCTCTCGGCCAAGAGATCGCCCACCTCAGGGCTAGCCAACTGGTTATTGGCCCCCCCGCACACCATTTTGACCTCGAGGCGTGCAGCCATTTCAGGGGTGATGAACCCACCCATGGCATTGGGGGAAAGCACATCGGGATTCGAGTCGAGGAGTTCATCAACGGTCTCAACGAAGGTCACCGCGGGATACTGAGCACTCAACGCTGCCCGGACCTCGGGAACAGGGTCGATTGCCACCACACGAGCCCCCTCTGACTCGATGAGATGGCCAATTAGGCGCCCACCTACTTTGCCAGCGCCGACAACGGCGATTGTCCGGTCGCCCAAATCCGGTGAGCCGTAGGCGAATTGAGCGGCAGCCCGCATTCCTTGCCAGATGCCCAAAGCTGTCAAGATGCCTGAATCACCCACACCGCCGTTCTCGGGAGAGCGACCGGTGACCCACTTGCTGCGTTCCCCGAGGACGTCCATGTCGGCGACCTGCATACCTACATCGCCCGCCGTGACGTACTTACCGCCGAGGGACTCAATGAGGTCTCCGTAGGCCAGAAGTTGCTCGCGGGATTTGTTGTGGGGATCACCGATAATCACAGCCTTCCCACCACCATGGGGTAGCCCGGCGAGGGAGTTCTTGAGTGTCATGGCGCGGGCCAACCGCAGGGCATCGGCGTGCGCTGCCGCATAGGGGTCAGGGGCGTCGGAGTAGAGCGACATTCGGGTGCCCCCGAGAGCCGGCCCAAGGGCAGTGGAATGAATGGCGATGACGGATCGAATACCCGTTTTGGGGTCCTGAGCCACCACGACCTCCTCGTGACCATCAAATTCGGACCATGGATTCAGATTCATGTCTTTTCGGGGCCTCTCGCGTTATTCGGGCATCTAATCCCTCTCAGCGTAGCGGGCACGCACATAGACTGGAGTTGCACATTTGCCAGAGAGCAATAGCGTTCTGGCAGTGGGTAAGAGCTTTTTCTCTACCGGGCGCAGAATTGAGAGGTGACATGTTGAACTACGGAGCAATTCCCGAGACGGAGCACCTCATGACACCCGGAGAAGTTGCGGCTCTCTTTCGGGTGGACCCCAAGACTGTTACACGTTGGGCCAAATCCGGCAAACTAGCCAGCATTCGGACACTGGGCGGTCACCGGCGCTATCGCTCATCGGAAGTGCAAGCGTTGCTTGACAAAAGCGGTGCTCGCTTGGGTGATTCTGCGTACTGACTGATTCGCTAGTCTTGGCAAGTGGCCGAGCCTCTGTATCGATCAATCATCTTCACCGCTAAGACGCTTTTTAAGGGTCTTGATCTATCGATCGACATTGTCGGTGCCGAGAACATTCCCACCAAAGGTGGAGCACTTCTTGCTATCAATCACACGAGCTACTTGGATTTTGCCCTGGGTGGAATTCCAGCGGACATGCGCGGCCGGCGACTCGTCAGGTTTATGGCCAAGGATTCGATTTTCAAACACAAGGTAGCTGGCCCACTCATGCGTGGCATGAAACATATCCCGGTGGATCGCGATGCGGGCTCGCAAGCGTTCCGCGACGCCGTTAAAGCGTTGAAGGCTGGCGAGTTGGTTGGTGTTTTCCCCGAAGCAACCATGAGTTTGTCCTATGACATCAAGGAACTCAAAAGCGGTTCCATTCGCATGGCAAGTGCGGCGAAAGTGCCACTCATTCCCATGATTATTTTCGGTGGGCACAGGATCCTGTCCTACAACACTCGTGATTTTTCCCGCGGCAAACAAATATGCATCACCGTTGGTCAACCACTGGAGATTCCAGCGGGGACGGACTCCGACGCAGCAAATGTGATGTTGAGCCATGTATTGAAAGATCTCTTGGCAATTACCGTGACGCGTTACAAAGATCAAGCGCCAGGTTCTCCTTGGATCCCGCAGCGCCTTGGTGGCAGTGCGCCCACACTTGAGCAAGCCATTGAGATCGAAGCCCATGCGCGTGAACTCCGGAAACTAAAAAAGATGAAGAAGGGGTAAAGACATGTCCATTGAAATTCTTCAGGCACAAAGCATCATCACCATGGATCCGGCTCTCCCGCGCGCAACCGCAGTTGCCTTTGACGCAGATACCAAAAAGATCACTGCAATTGGAACATTGGAGCAATGTCAAGCTGCGGCACCCGGCGCAACTGTTCAGGATCTTGGCGCCACGGTTCTCATGCCAGGCTTTGTTGAGCCTCATAGTCATCCCATCCTTACTGGTGTTGTCACGCAAGCGCCGGCCTATTGGATCGCACCGTATATTGGTTATCCCACCTACTCAGATGTTCAAAACCTTTGGAACAAAGTCGATAAAGAAGTAGCAGGACAGACACCCGTGCTGTTTAACGGTCTTGATCGACTCCTCCAAGGTGCACCGGAACTCACAAATACTGAACTTGACGTTTTCTTTCCGGATCGCCCCGTGGCAGTTCTTGACAACTCAGGCCATGAAATTTACTTCAACAGCGCAACCATCAAATATCTCAATTGGGCCGATGCCAAGCCACCAGCGGATCCCGTAGGTGCTCGTTATGGGCGTAACGCGGATGGCACTTCAAACGGACGAGCGTATGAAACAGGTGCCGTCTTAGCAGTTGCCTCGCCATTGATGGCTACGGCGATTCCACATCCGTTGCAATCCTCCGCCAAGTTTTATCAAATGCTCGCCACATACGGGATCACAAGTGTCTCTGAAATGACCTACAACACAGGGATGCTCAAAGGCTATGAAGCTCTGGCATCAGCAAAAGATTGTCCCGTCAGGGTTTCCCTTTTTCATATGTCTATCAATGCTGATGCAGGAGATCCACTCGATTCCCCCATTTCAACGGACATGCTTCACAAGCAGGGCATCAAGTTGTGGGCCGATGGTTCACCGTGGGTTGGAACTATCGCCGCGTCGTTCCCCTACCTGGACAACGAGATAACTCAGAATGCTCAAATCCCCATTGGGCCCGGTGGCGAAGCCATGATGAACTACTCCCGAGTTGAACTCGATCAGGTGCTCGCACGATATGCACCGATGGGATGGCAGTTCTCATTCCACGTTAACGGCGATATTGGACTGGACATTGTGTTGGATGCTTACGAACATGCATTAGTTGCAAACAAGCTCTTGGGAACCGATCACCGCTGGCGCGTTGAGCATGTTGGTGCCTGCAGGGGTGATCAATTTGATCGTGCAGCATCACTTGGTGTAGGAATCTCACTCGGTGTCTTCCAATTCATTTACTGGGGCGATTTGCTCGATGGCACGATGTTCCCTACCGAGGTTGGCGCGAACTGGATGCGTTGGGGAGATGCTGTTAAATCTGGAGCAACATATTCATTTCACAACGATGGCTCTGTCTCACCGCCAAATGTTCTTCTTAACATGCAAACTGCCATTACGCGCTTGAGTGATAGTGGAACGGTGCATGGGCCCGAGCAAATTATTTCTTTGGATGATGCATTAAAAGCTCAAACAATTAACGCTGCGCACATGCTGCATCGTGATGACCTCGTGGGCTCGATCAGCGTGGGCAAGATGGCTGATTTTGTTGAGTTGTCCATGGATCCCTATATGGCCGATCCCACCAAGTTGGCAACGCAAGTCAAAGTTCAAGGCACTTGGCTGGGCGGCCACAAAATTGATCTCGACTCATTTCTCAGCGAAATCACCGCCATTGATCCGAGTGAGCACGCGAACCTGGCAACGACTCAGGGCAAATGCTGTTAGAAGCGAAAAGCGGCACACCATGGAGCCGAACTTGATACCCCCTGGGGTATAGTCCACTCACCACTGAAGAGTGGGTTTCCATTCCCTCGACCTAAGGATCAACCATGTGCCGTCAAACAACATGTAAAGCGTGCAAGAAGGCGACCTGGGCGGGTTGCGGTCAACACAAGAACGAAGTTCTCCGTGGAATTCCCAAGAACCAGCGCTGCTCCTGCACCGCTGCCGAGAAAGCAGCGGCAAATAAGGGTGGGTTCTTCTCACGACTCTTTGGTGGCTGATCTCCTCAGCCTCTAGTCTTCACACATGAGTGAAAACTCGGAGGACTCCATTAGCTTCGACTTAAGTTTTGACCCTGAGCAGATGCGTGCACTGGGTCATCAGGTTGTTGATCTCACCATCGATCACATTCTTAGTCTTCGTGATCGCCCAGCCATAAGCGTTGCAAATAATGAAGACTTGCGTGCCCAACTTGGTGGTCCCGCGCCCCAGGACCCAGGTGACATGGCAAGTGCTCTGAACCTTTTGTCACACGTTGCATTGGAAAACCAACAACATGGTGATCACCCGCGCTACTTTGCGCGTGTTCCAAGTCCTTCGTCTTTTGCTGCGATCGCAGGAGATTGGTTAGCAACTGGGATGGATTCCGTTGCATCGTCATGGGGTGGTGGTTCGGGCCCAAGTGCAATTGAACTCATCACTCTCGAATGGTTGAGGGATCAGATAGGTCTCAATCCCGTAAGTGAGGGCATCA
>Ga0181607_10005844_pt1 | contig 10356 bp, 2 predicted proteins | sample 041ome_9_FD_132420 | JGI IMG/M metagenome (GOLD analysis project Ga0181607, IMG submission 132420) | Coastal salt marsh microbial communities from the Groves Creek Marsh, Skidaway Island, Georgia - 041413US metaG (megahit assembly) | ecosystem: Environmental > Aquatic > Marine > Intertidal zone...
TCAGCGTTATCCCCTACGCCATCACCATCCGAGTCTGCACTCTCAGTCGCGTCGTACGGGAAGGCGTCCTCCGCATCAGGGACACCGTCTCCATCATCATCGGTGTCGGCGTTGTTGCCAATGCCATCACCGTCGGTGTCAACGCTTTCACTGGCATCATTGGGGAAGGCATCAGCGTTGTCGCCTACACCATCACCATCTGAGTCTGCGCTCTCATTGGGATCACCTGGAAACGCATCCTCGGAATCCATTACTCCATCTCCGTCCGAGTCTATCCATTCATCCGATGCCACAAATGTCGCTGTAACCTTGCAGTCTTCATTCATGATATTTGCAGAGTAGGTCATGCCATGGAGGAAGCTCTCACCACCACAGTTGTCACTGATTTGCGCAGTGAAACCTTTGTCAGGTAGCACGAGAAATCTTGCGTTACCACCCGACGCAACGGCTTGTGGAGTAGCAGGAAGAACTTGTCCGCCTCGAGCATTCGGCGCTCCGGTAACGAGTTTGTTCGCCACCACCGTATGCAGTTCGCAGCTATCCGTGACGTTCCATGGCCCCTCTGAATTGAACGACGGCTGCCAAACGATGCATTCCCTGGGCTGATTCCAGGGGGCTTTGGCCCATTGCACCTGTCTAGTTCCGTCCTCAAAAAATTCCTCCCGGCGCCATTGATTTTTAGGCTGAGTGAATTTTTCAAAGCGAACTGTGTTGCCGTTTATTTTTTGATCTAAGTGCTTCGATACGAAAAGCGGCGTGACGTCATCTTCCCACCACACTGTGGGGGTAGAATCGTCGTTACCGGCATCCTCAGGCAGGTTCCATCGCAGGTTATCCAGACGGAACACCACCCCATTTGTTTGACCAGATACGCTCACTGGGCCGATGCTAACTTTGGTCACCCTTGATAGGTCTAGCCCAGAATGACCAACAGCCCCGTCAGTGAGATCCGACACGGGTAATGTGACGGTTTCCCAGCCATTCAGGCCTACTTGCCCCACCGATCTATCACCACTGGAGCAAGGGTAAACACAGTCAGCGGCGACCAAAAAACCATCAGTATTGTCGCCTTGGTTCATCACTTTGATGTCAAAGGAAAGTGTGCCTTCGGCGAAGTCAGAGAGATCAAAACCGGAGCCTGTGGCATCGAAGCCGACCAAGGCAAATCCTGTCCCATGTTCTACTTCGAGGACCGGTCCTTGGTCACCGTCCGTTACTACTCTCCACGCGAGAGTCGAGCAGTCGGTGTTGACTCCCCCAGAGCAAGTCGACCAGTTGATTCCGTCAGAGCTCTCAGAGCCAACGATCGCACCCCATATTGGCGATAATTCGCCGCTCTTGAGAATAGGGAAGAGGTCCGCCGACTGATTTGCAAAGCGCCATCTGAATTTCGGCAGCACGGTTAACATATCGTCCGCCGTGACCGACTCAATCTCTAATGCTAGCCCTTTAGTTCCCGGAAGTGGCACGCCGTTGCCGCCATCGAAACTGTACCAACCCTGCTCCCATGACACTCCTGAGGGATCAGAGCCATGGGGCGACTGCTCCCGCGGAGACTCCGTTACAGAGGCATTTTGGCCAAAGGCCTCCAGTAAATGAACAGAGTCATCGCAACCTTCCCATCCGGATACCTGCATCGAGGTATTATTCTCCGCACCTATAACCAACGATCCCCGCCCTTCGGGATAAGTCACTGTATACGAGGCAGTTTCTGAGCCTACGCAGCTGTAGTTGTTAATGGCTTCAGAGCCAGTAAGGTAAATATTGCGCGTGTAGTTGACGACAACACCATGGCTATTGGTAGACCTTGGGAACCATTCCTTCTGAGTGACAACATATAGGTCCGATGATAAATCGTCGGCCACTCTCACAATTCCTGATTTTAGTAGGCCTGCTTCCTGAATAGCCCAGCGCCGATACCATCCGAACTCGTCATCATCGAGGAGCGGATCGCCATACTTTGAACCCAGGGAGCGTTCGAACACGACTCTGACGCTGTCTGCGTTCGGGTTGGCCTCCTTGAGCAATAACTGCTCTTTCAAGCTCAACTGCAGCGCTCTTGCGATTTGTTCTGCGGTGGCCTGTGTTTCGGCACTTCCACTTGCGACAAAGTCGGATAGCAATTCATCGGCCGGAATGTTGTAGGTCCAAACGGCAAATCGTATTGCTTCCTCTATGTGTCTTTTGAGATCTGCCATCGCCGCCGGATTGTCTTCTAGGTCGCTGCATGACAAACCGGGTATCTCGCCGGTCTGCAAGAGCTCGTAAAGCTCCGCCCACAGCACCGAGGTGATAGGTGTGATGTAGATTTCCTCATCGGAGGTGATCTCTACAGTTCCGGGAGGTAGTACCATTTGGAACGCCTCGGTGATTTCACCAGTACTCGTATCTACAGCACCCACGGGCACATCTGCCACTACAGGCGCGAGATTTTTGCACTCCGCCTGCTCGGCGGTCAGCGGAATCTCGAACAAACCACCGTCTCCTGAGAGAGCACCCGGCTCGCCTCGGTCTCGAGTCAGGTTGCCATTAATGTCTAAAAAGACTGAGGCGCCTTTGATATAACCATCAATGGTGCGGCCAACGATGGCGTCAGTTGTTGGCGGTGGTTCGGCAGCGGCAAACAGGAGCTGCGCAGAGGGTTCACGGCGTCTTATCGAGCCGTTCACCATGAACCCATTAACAAATTTAGCGACGTAGATGTCACCGCTGGTAAAGCGATTCAGATCGTACTCAATCTCGAGCGTTCGGCCATTCTCGCTTATCGTTGCTGTAGAGCTCGCTAAGATTGCCGCGCCCCCGTTGATGGGTTCGATAGTGACGACCGGCGTCATCGCGAATCGATTGAACTCATAGCTGACCGTGTCGGTGATGCTGGGTAGTGTAATTGACACAACCATTCGATCACCGTCGACCGCCGAGTTAACAGACATGGCTGCTAATGGCAGAGGCGGCGCCACCGTAAGACTGGTGGCCTCAGTGATGATGACGTTATCGCCCGCGCCATTTTTGGCTGGTGCAAACAGAAGCGCATCAGCACCGTTTTCCCAGAGGTTGTGGGCGTCCGCAACAGCCAGGTAATACTCATGATCGCGGCTGTCTTTGAAGTAAGCCTGCACTCGGCCATCGATGAGCGCTACGGTTTGCACGCCGGGGAAGGCATTCCCCGTTTGATTGGGATAAACCTCCGCGTCGTCGAAGCGCTTCTGGCGTTGCGACTCCATGTCGGAATACAGCACCTTATAAGCTAGGCGGCTGTCTTCTGCCTGATTAAACTGGATACAGCGATCCTGCGACGGATCGGTGCCGTACTTGTGCAGGCAAAAACCCTCTTCAAAAGGTTCAGGGTTCGCCCATGTGAGACAGCTTTGCATGTTGACGTAGCAGCTCGGCGGCTCCGGCCCATCGTATGCAAGCCAAGCGTTGATTGCCGCCGCAGGTATAACCTGAGTTCTTTCCTGAGTGGCTCCGTCTCCTGTCGAGACTTGGTAATTGATGGTGATATCTGACTCAATCTGTTGTTCTGCCGATACGCCCCACCATGGCGATGTTGGCCCGCTGTCGAAGTTTACTTTAACTGCACCATTGGCATACTCGATCTGGAGGGGTTCGCCATTTTGAGGCCAGGCTTGGCCCTCAATCGAAACGATAGGATTCCGAGCTCGAAACCCTTTCGAGAAGGCAATGAATTCGTCGTCCGAGCTTACTTGCGTATATTTGACATCAGTACCTGTCCCACTCTGTTTGTACCAATTTGCGCCCCAAGCCTCTGGCTCACGGTCTGCAAGCTGCAAGCCTGTGTACGTCACACCATCAGTTGAAATTTCGCGCAGAGCGTTGTCAGATCTCGCGAAGAAGTTGCCTCTTGCGTCCTCGATCAGCTTGTCTTCGCCATTTCTCTTGGACCAAGTGAGATCTAGTTTGGAGATGACAGAACCGCTTAGCATGAGGCCTATAGGGCCTCTTGCAAAGCTCTGAGAGCCATCAATGATGATGGGAGATCCGTCTTTATCTTGGAGTGTAGCAGCATCAATCACACGAATTTGTTGGATATCTCCGCCCAGCTCAAAATATAAGTGCTCGTACAGAGCAATGTGGTTATCGTCAAGCCACAGAACATCCCATATGAAGAAGTTCGTCGAGGGTTCAATCCCAACCAGTTCGCCATCTGGGTATAGGAGCCATGCGTAGCCACTCTGCGTACCCCCAGAAATCCCTGGAGGCAGGTTACGGTCATAGTTAAGCCCTCCAAGAACTGCGGCTCCGTCGGCCCGAAAATCAAGCCCCTTTCTAGACGCTGAGAAGATCGCGTACTCGTTTAACACTTTGGGACGGACATCGCCCCCACCGCTAACTAGGCAATCCACGGCTTCTGTTGACACATCGACCCTGTATAGGCTGCAGGTTTCCAGCGGCAGATCTAATGCCCGCTGTAAGTGGGGGCTCGTAAGCAGGTACAGGAACTCTCCGTCGGGGGTCAGCACTGACTCCGCGACAAAGAGGATCTGTGATGTCTCTACAGCGCCGTTAATCTCGTTGCCGTCCTCGTCGTAGGCGATGATGTTAGTGTTTTCTTCTGCAGTCGCATTGGCGGCGTCGACTCGAGCACTGCGTTTTCCTAAACTCACGGCATCAGTGTTAAGCGCAATAGAGCTCACACCGTTTCGACTGAAATTGACCACTATTGCTTTGGATTGAGCTGCATCGTTGGGGAATGCGTCGGAATTATCGCCCACGCCATCCCCATCAGAATCCACCTGTTCCTTGGGATCGGTAGGGAACACGTCGGTGTTGTCGCCCACGCCATCACGGTCTGAATCCGCGGTCTCGCTAGGGTCATTCGGGAAAGCGTCTACGGCGTCGTTAACACCATCACCATCTGAGTCTCGATCAGACGGGCCGCATCCCTGGGGATTAACGCTGTTGGTTTCGCTGGCAAGCGTGGTATCGCACTGATCAGCGTTGTCACCGACGCCGTCTTTATCAACATCCGAGCTCTCATTGGGGTCGTCGGGGAATGCGTCTTCTAGGTCTGGAATACCATCTCCGTCACTATCTTGGTCCGGGTCGCTGCTTCCCAGAATCACGGTGACAATGGCCCCAAGTTCCTGCTTTGTGAGTTCTTTGGCGGCCAACACAAAAGTGGGCGAGATGATCGTTGCGCAAAAAAATAACAGTGCCGCGAATTTCAACTTAGCCATTTTCGATTCCAAATTGCCCGTGGATTGTTACTTGCCGTCTCATACGAAGCTAACGTATTTGCGGGAAATTGAGAAGGTTCTAGCGAAACTCACGGGGGGTCTCATAGCTCTTAATCACCGCTCCTCACAGGTTAGAAATCGCAGTGGCCAAATGAATTTGATGAGCTTACACAGGTTTTGACTGGCCTATGGACAGCACCTGCTGAACTGAAGGGAGTTAAAAGTTGTGTTTGGCATGCGTGGAGGAAGATAAGCGCTGCCTCGCCAAGGCCATTTTTAATGGAGGAACGTGAAGTGACCCAGTGTGACTCAATAGATACGGGGCGTTGCTACTAGCAGGTCAGGATACTTGGGGTTCATTTTCTGAAGCAAAAGACTCGGCCCTTAAAAAAAGGCGAAGGTTGGCTAAGCATTTTGGTGCGACTGCTTAGGCATCACACTCAAGCGTCCACTCCAAGGAGAGATCAGAAGGATTGAGACCTTCCAGTCAATGGACTCACTCTGGGATCACAGAGCTGACTACAAACTACTAGGTAAGCCACTAAAGATAACGGAAGGCTTCAAGGCCAGACTTGAGAGATTCACTAGATTTAGACAAGAGTACCCAGTCTAACTAAGCGGCCCTTTAGGGGCCGCTACACCATCAGTGTGCTGAAGCCGTTATTAAGAAGTGTCGCCTCCTCCATTACCCGAACTTAATTAAAGGGCAGGTTGGGGGAAAGTACCTTTTGATTGAAATCCGATTGTTGGTTACAAAGCGGGTATGAGGATCGTTGCGCGATTGTTGGTTCTGTTGTCCCTGCTTTGGGTGGAGAGTGTATCAGCTGATGCAGAGGAGACGGCCAACCAGTTGGCGTATAAACGTGAAGCGGTTGGCGGTGGCTAATTGATAAATCTGGTAGGATATTTGATCCTGCTTACTTCGCCACAATTTGCTTGGAGTCGGATCGAATTACTAAAACCAAAGGTAGGTTTGCAAGCTCTGATCTGTCCTTATCTCATTTAGTAGCTTCCCGCGAGGGTTGATGTGAGTCGCCAGGGCATCAAGTAATCGTCCGAAGGTTTTAGACACCATTACTTTATGAATTACGCAACAAACGGTAACCGAACTAAATTCAGAGATTCGTTCAAACTAATATGTCTTAGCATAGCCTTTTGCATTGCGGCAGGGTCTACTCTGGCGGCAGTGGGAAATAATCTTTCTAAAGAGCAGCTCGGTGCAATCGTCACTATTCTTCTTGGGCAAAGCGTGCCACCAGAAACAATCACTGGGCGGGCAATTGATGGCTACATTCGTGGAGCCAATGTCTACCTGGATTTGAATGGCAATGGTGTTTTGGATTTGGGCGAACCGTCAGCCACTTCGGGGGTAGGTGGTCGATTCGAAATAGAGTTATCTGACGAACAGGCTCTGTGCGTCAATTTGGCTCCTATAGTCGCGGATGTTCCTGCAGGGGCGTATGACGAAGATCATGGCCCCGTAGCGGAACCGTTCCAGCTTACATTACCACCCGGTACAAGCGAAATTAACAGTGAAACCGAAGTTTTTATCACGCCTCTGACTTCTGTACTGTGGGCAGAGCTTTACAGGTTAGGCTTGGAAAGCGGGCTTACATTTAGCTGCGAATCTTTAAAAGACAACCCTGAAAATTTAGACAGGCTGAGGGAGTTAATCGATAGCGCAGTGTCTGATGCAGTGAGACGTTACAACGTTCCTGCAGACAAGCTGCTAACAGACTATATCTCTCTCAATGATTCGCAAGTCGGGCTTACAGCGGAAGAGATTGTGAGAGGTTTGAAGGCATCTTTGGCACAACGTTTGCTGACGCAAGCGGCGTATCCGAGTGCCGACTCCGTGTCGGCGGAAGTCCGCAGGTCTACAGGGGTCGAAGAAAAAGATCCCTCGCTAGACGACGACGAACTTGGCTGGTACATGCAGATAGACGTATTTGATCAAGATCTAACCTTTACTGAGACATGGAGGCTTGGTGATGACGTAACTTCTAAAGAATACTTGGTCTATTACCGTGAGACTGAGCCTTATCAGGAAAATTCAACTGGTGTTAATTACGGGACCACTTTTGAGCTTGAACTGCAAGAGGCTGAGCCCAGAGGCTACAGTTGCGCTCAGCAAGAGCACATCAGCGCCGAATCAGAGCTGGCCGATGATGGTTCTCGGTATGAGGTGGCTGTTACCAATTGGGTTCAGCCTGATTCGCTTGTCGACCAGCTTTCCACATGCCGAGAGATGACTGGCAGTCTCACCCAGCGTTACGTCTTTGTGACACAGTTTTTTGACAATGAACCGGACAACATTACTTCCGATAGTGTGCAATATATTTTTGGCGGGAATGAGTTTCCCTACCTGAACGATGTTAGGGACCTTGCTGCTGATCCAGACTCGATTACCAAAACGCAATTGTTAGATACGCTGACCGCTCTACCATGGAGATTTGGCGCGCCCGCGGACGAGGCTGCCGATTCCCAGACCAAGAGTTTGGCGTTTGGCGACTCTCTTGGGTTGTCGAAAAGTATAGACGGCTCTGCCTATTCGGTTGGTGAATATGCTCGATGGGATAAAACTCAAGCACTCGAGGACATGACAACTGAATCCTCTTGCGCTCTTGCGCCATTTGATGCTGATTGGAGGTGTATCGAGTGGCAGACGTTTTGTCCCGATGGGTCCGGGCCGGATGCGGCAGAACCTGCAAAATGGCTACAGTTGGGTAATGACCTTGATCTGCCAGCCCCAGATAAGTCCATTGCCAACGTTAACGGTACGGACGCAGCGGCGATGAATTCTGATGGCACCATTGTCGCTGTTGGATTGAAGGCGCAGTCGAAGGTGCTGGTTTACCAGTGGAGAGATGGGCGTTGGGAAAAGCTTGGCGGTGACATCACAGAGAACATTTACGTCGATAGTTACGAGAGTTTTTTCTTTGGCCACTCTCTGGCGCTCAGCGCCGATGGAGGGGCCATCATCATAGGTAGTCGGTTGAAAGATCGTTTCTCAAATGTTCCTGGCTCAGCGCAAGTAATGGATCTCATCAATGGCGAGTGGGTCCAAAGAGGGCGTATTTTTCGCACGGACCATACAGAAAGCATTGGGTGGGATGTTGACATGTCCGCTGATGGCTCACGCATCCTTGTGCATTCCATTACTGAAGGAGAGGATAGAAGTACTACCCGGGTTTATGACTGGGCAGGGAGTGCTTGGAAACAAATCGGGGGCGATGTGGTGACCCTATTTGCGGGCGGGGCATATCAGGCTCAGCTTACCTCAGATGGCACTATGATCTCGATTTGGGGTCCGCGACATGCGGCTGTTTACAGCCTAGTTTCTGGGCAATGGGAACAGGTCGGGGGAACTTTGGCACGAGGTGAAGCCTTTGAATCAGCCATCACGAAACCTCATGGGTTTGCACTAGCGGAGAGTGGAACGACTGTCGCCATCAGAGATGAGAACGGGATCTCAGTACATGATTTGGACCAAGGCGCATGGCGGGAACGAGCAGGGTCTATACCAACCGAATTTCTCAATGGCCTCAAAGCCAGTCTTGTATTGCGGAACAACGGGAACCGCCTTTATGCGGTAGTTGCGGATGGACTCTTCGCTACCTGGGATTGGCGGGATGATGAATGGGTGCCTACAACTGATTGGGCAAAAGTGGTGGTACGCAACACCAATCAGGGTTCTGGCTTCCCACAAATTGCCGTATCCGAGGACGGCAGTAGAGTGCTTATTACAGACCCTAGGGGTCTCGATTTAGTCGGCGCTGCGCGGGTATTCGAATTCATGCAGGGAGAGTGTTCCTGGGGTTGGGGAGAGCAAATGATTAGCCAAGAGTGACCGTTATCACTGACTGCAGCAAAATACTAAATTGGGTACCACTCCCGTATCCGATCCCTCCACCGTATCTGGATTAACTAATGACGTCGCCTACACCTGCACGGTGACGGCTACGAACTCAGTGGGAACAAGCTCGCCCTCTGCGGCAACAGACCCAATAACCCCAGAGGCGACGGCTACCGGCCTACCCATCTGGCTTCTGTATCAGGCTACACAATAGACCGGTATTGATGTTCCAACCCAAGCGCAGCTAGACCATCCTACTCAGGCGCTGGGTGTTCCTTCCTTGTCACCTAATCCGGCCGTCTGCCCCGCGGTGCGCATAGGGGGCTATTCGGGTGGCGGCATCTACTCGTCGCATGCAGTAGCGGGTTTCGATTCGATAGCACCTGTGGTCTCCCAAATCGGCACTTTGTCTTCAAACCCCGTAATCCGCACCTCGGCATCTGAACTCAACACCACCTGCAATGCCCGTGTCCGCAATGCTTTCGCACCGACACCCGGCCCGACACCAACGATGTGGTCGCCCATCGCGTGATAACGAATATGAATTGGCTGGCCTATCGGTAATTCTTTGCTTGCGCCTTCATCGGAGGCAGTTACGGCACCTAGGTATTCACTTGAGAGCGAAGATTCGTAGTAGTACGGACAGCCTTTGCTCGCATCAGAGAATTTGAATTTGCTGTTAGAGGCACCGAAGGCATCAAACCTTGGTTGCCCTGATTTGGACATCGAAGTTCAAGAGATTGAGCCTCCAAATAACAAAGAGTGACCCTAGCGGGATTGGTTGGTCATTTCATATATCCACCCGTCAGGCCCCCGATTCTCTCAGGGGCCTGACGGGTAGCCAGGTACGCCGCCACCCTGGGCGTAGGGGGGAGTGGGGAGTCCCACCCCCTAGGCGCCGCCAGTACAGCACTGCTCTAACCAACCCCGAAAAGGTGGGTTACAGCTACCATTTGGGGGTATCAGAGGTGCGACAAAGATCTGAATCTAGCAATAGCAATAGATTCAGGCCCCAAATGCGATTCCCATCACCCGCTCCAAACCAACCGTATAGGGCGTCACAGGCGCCCTTTTTTGCCCGAAGATAGGTATTTACTCGATATAAGCATCATCAGACAGGCCGGAGCATTACGGGGCGTATCCACTAATTGCGGGGATCGGGGGCTGAGGGCCGCCAGGCCTGAATGCCGCGTGACCAAGCATTAAGATCTATCCGATACTTGCTTAATGCTTATTAGGTCTTGGCGCGTTTCTCTGGGAGGGCGTAGCGTCTGCCTCGGGTGCTTAATACACCTGTCA
>Ga0181607_10005847_pt1 | contig 10353 bp, 10 predicted proteins | sample 041ome_9_FD_132420 | JGI IMG/M metagenome (GOLD analysis project Ga0181607, IMG submission 132420) | Coastal salt marsh microbial communities from the Groves Creek Marsh, Skidaway Island, Georgia - 041413US metaG (megahit assembly) | ecosystem: Environmental > Aquatic > Marine > Intertidal zone...
CCTATACGTCGCAGGCGCAGGGTTCGACCCCATGCGTACGATGAGCGTATGCTTGGATTTGGGCACAAACAATGCCGCGCTTCGAGAGAATGAGTTTTATTTGGTACGTTTGCTGATTTGACGACACGCGGCATAGTCCTAACCTTTGTTTTGTCAATCACGCAGGGTTCGGCTGAACCGCGACTCGAGGGTGAGGAGCATTTTGCGGTCGTTGAAGAATTTTGTTTGGCGGTTAAGAACAAGTGGCCGAATTGTCTCATACAGTTTGAAGACTTCAAAACGGAAGACGCTTTTAGAGTGTTAGAAAGGATGCAGGAGCGAGTTCTATGCTTTAATGACGATATTCAAGGTACGGGGGCGACTGTTCTTGCGGGCCTTATCAACGCTTTGCGAGCGCAAGGAACAGCGGTTCGAGACGTCCGTATAATCTTTTTTGGTGCCGGATCGAGCGCCATCGGTGTTGCAACGCAAATCGTGCAACTGTTAATGAGTGAAGGCTTGGAGGAAGACGAAGCGACTGCGCGGGTGCACATGTTTGATTCAAAAGGTCTGGTCACCGATCAACGTTTTGATTGGGAGCAGGTACAAACGACGCACAAAGTAAAGTTTGCACAACGCGGCGTCGAGACGTGCGACGACTTGTTGACGCTCATCCAACGCGTACATCCACACGCTTTGTTTGGTCTATCCGGATTCGGCCCCGTGTTCACAAAAGACCATATTGATGAACTGTGTCGTCATGTTGGCCGTCCGATTGTTTTCCCTTTGAGTAACCCGACGACGAAGGCTGAAATTACCGCCGTCGACGCGTACACGTGGTCGAATGGAAAATGCTTATTCGCTGCTGGCTCACCCTTTGAGCCTGTGACGTTAAATGGTGTCACCCACGTCCCGGGGCAAGGGAACAACATGTTTATATTCCCTGGTATTGGTTTCGCCGCGGTCTCTGTCAAGGCAAAATACGTGCCGGACTCTTTTTTCGTTGTCGCCGCAAAGGCGCTTGCCGCTGTCGTTCCGGATGACGAAGTTCAAATCGGGACAATCTATCCAAACGTCTCCGACATTCGAGAAATCTCCACGCGTATCGCGGTCGCGGTCGCGCAACATGCGTATGAAATTGGGGTCGCCCAGCTTTACCCGAAACCTGGCGATCTCCTCGCATTTATTCAAGGCCGAATGTATTATCCTATGAAGTACGACAGGTAGCGCGTCGATTTCGGCTCTGACGAGTATGTAAAAACTGTCACTCATCACACCGCAACACACGCCGTGACATGACGAGCATCAATGCACGCGAACGCATCGCGCCGCCTATATATACGTCTTCACATCGTCATTCGCTCGCCACCTCCACAGTTTCTCTCTCTCCTTCTCCCGTTGTCGCTCGCCTCGCGCGCGTCTCAAAAAATCGGACATGCGATGACCGTAGAGTTCAAACCACGAGGACGCCGTTCAAACGTCGCCATTCTTGTTCGCACGGCGTCGGACTCGATACTCGTACACCCGCGCACGATGTACGTCATTAAAAGAGATGGCAGAGAAGAGCCCGTGGCGTTTGATAAAATCACCGCGCGCATCAAGAAGCTCTCCTATGGGCTCTCCGCCGAGTTTTGCGACCCGGTACGTGCGCGACTGTGCGATGCGATGCGATGCGGTGCGCTGCGATCGATGACTTCCGAAACGGCGCGATTGCGACGACGACGAACGAGATGCGAGACGCGAATGCACGGCATAGTTTCCGTGACATTCATTCCTTCGACGTCGCGATCGAACGCGAGTCGCATCGCGCGCGCGTGAACGCGCGTTCTTTCAAAGACAGCTAGAGTTTTTTGAATTTTTTGCGCAACTGCGCAACGGGAGACGGGAGATGAGGATTACCGTCCCCGTGCACGCGTCGGCGCGGCCGAGAATGCGGGTTTGATGCATGAATTGTATCAAATGTAAAGTGTGCGCGCATCGACTGACGTCTGATCGGGTTTTCTTTCCGCGCGCGCAGACGATGATTGCGCAAAAGGTGTGCATGGGCGTCTTCAAGGGCGTCACCACCAAGGAGCTCGACGAACTCGCGGCGGAAACCGCGGCGTCTATGACGTCCAAGCACCCGGACTACTCGCAGGTACGTGACTATGCCTTTTCATCGCACTTCACTCGCCCGTCGACGCGACAAACCCGACGTCGCCCGTCATCGTGCGTCGACGCGTGCGCGTGGAACGGCCCAGACGCTCGAGTTCAAAGCGACTGACGTGTTTGAAATTTCTTCCCCAACGCGCAGCTCGCGGCGCGCATTGCTGTGTCCAACTTGCACAAGACTACGCTTAAGTCGTTCTCTGAAACCATGAAGGTGATGTACGAGCACGTGAACGAGCGTAACGGCAAGTGGTCTCCGTTGCTCGCGGATGATGTGTACGAAATCATCAAAGCGAATGCCGAGCGCTTTGACTCTGAAATCGTCTACGACCGCGACTTCGACTACGACTACTTTGGTTTCAAGACCTTGGAACGTTCGTATTTGCTCCGCATCAACGGTAAGGTTGTCGAACGCCCGCAACACTTGCTCATGCGGGTGTCAATCGGTATTCACAAGGAGGACATCGAGAAGGCTGTTGACACGTACCACATGTTGAGCGAACGCTGGATGACTCACGCTTCGCCGACGTTGTTCAACGCTGGTACCCCGCGCCCGCAACTTTCTTCGTGCTTCTTGATTTGCATGAAGGAAGACTCCATTGAGGGTATCTACGATACGTTGAAGGAGTGCGCGTGCATTTCCAAGTCTGCTGGTGGTATTGGTTTGTCCATTCACGACATTCGCGCAACGTCTTCGTACATTCGCGGCACCAACGGCACGTCCAACGGTATCATTCCGATGTTGCGCGTCTTTAACGACACTGCTCGCTATGTCGACCAAGGTGGCGGTAAGCGCAAGGGTGCCTTTGCCATCTACATTGAACCGTGGCACGCGGACATCTTCGACTGGCTTGACTTGCGTAAGAACCACGGTAAGGAAGAGGCGCGCGCCCGCGATTTGTTCTACGGCTTGTGGACGAATGACTTGTTCATGAAGCGCGTCGAGGCCAACGGTGAGTGGACTTTGATGTGCCCTAACGAATGCCCTGGTTTATCTGAATGCTGGGGTGAAGAGTTTGAGACTTTGTACGAAAAGTACGAAGCCGACGGCAAGGGCAAGAAGACCATCAAGGCGCAACAATTGTGGTTTGCCATTCTTGAAGCGCAAGTTGAAACGGGTAACCCGTACATGTTGTTCAAGGATGCTTGCAACCGCAAGTCGAACCAGCAAAACCTCGGTACGATCAAGTCTTCCAACCTGTGCACGGAAATTGTCGAATTCACCAGCCCGGAAGAGACCGCCGTCTGCAACTTGGCGTCCATCGCGCTCCCGCGCTTTGTTATTGAGAATAACCCAGCGTCGCCGACGGGACGCACTGAGGTCAAGAAGCTCGTTGGTTCTTTGAACTCCAAGGCGCGCTATTTCGACCATTCGAAGCTCTTTGAGATTACTCGCAAAGTCACCCGCAACTTGAACCGTATCATCGATGTCAACTACTATCCGGTTGAAACGGCGAAGAACTCCAACATGCGTCACCGCCCGATTGGCCTTGGCGTTCAAGGTTTGGCTGACGTCTTCATTCTCCTTGGCTTGGCGTTCGACTCTCCGGAAGCGCAAAAGCTCAACGCTGAAATCTTCGAGACTATCTATTTCGCTGCTCTCACCGAGTCCAACGCCCTCGCGGTTGTTGAAGGCACCTACAGCTCTTACGAAGGTTCTCCGGTGTCCAAGGGCATCTTGCAACCGGACATGTGGGGCGTGACGCAAATGCCGGGTGGCGACCGCCACGACTGGGCTGGTCTTCGCGCCGCTATCGCCCAACACGGTGTGCGTAACTCTTTGCTCGTGGCCCCGATGCCGACGGCGTCCACGTCCCAGATTCTCGGGAACAACGAGTGCTTTGAGCCGTACACGTCGAACATCTACGCGCGTCGCGTGCTCTCTGGTGAGTTCACCGTGGTGAACCAACACTTGTTGTCCGATCTTACTGAACTTGGTTTGTGGGATCCGGAGCTCAAGAACACTCTTATCGGCAACAACGGCTCTGTGGCCGATCTCGACATTCCGGAGAACCTCAAGGAGATCTACAAGACTGTTTGGGAAATCAAGCAACGCGTGCTCGTCGACATGGCGGCCGACAGAGGCGCTTTCATTGACCAGTCTCAATCTTTCAACGTGCACATGAGCAACGCCAACAGCGGTAAGCTCACGTCTTTGCACTTCTATGCTTGGAAGAAGGGTCTCAAGACCGGTATGTACTACCTCCGCTCCCGCGCTGCTGCCGATGCGATCAAGTTCACCGTCGACGTCAAGCAAACGCAAAAGACGGAAAAGGAAAACGAGGCTCCGGCGAGCCCGATCAAGCCGACCAAGGCTGACCTCGACAAAATGACTGATGAAGAGAAGGAAGCATACTTAGCTGCGAAACTCCAATGTTCTTTGACGAACAAGGATGACTGCGTTATGTGCGGTGCATAGAGTGCACGAGAGCGTACGCGGCGCGGCGGTCGCTTTATGACGGCGCCGTCTACGATGAGCGGGGCGAGAGACCTCAACGCGATGCACGTTGAGCTGTATTGATTCCAACGTTTAGCGGATAGTCACGAGTTACGCGTGCCGTGGTAACCACGCGCCATGTGCTCAACTATTCGGTGTAATGCTCACATTACAAATTCACTTACCACCCGCGTCACATTCACGTCCCGCGCGCGATTCGACACCAACCACCACACACCGCGATGCGTGCCGCGACGGCACCGGTCGTCGTCGCCCGCCAAGGCGGCACACCGTCGTCATCAGGACGAGGGCGTAAAACCAATCAACGCACGGGACGGGCGCGCCAACCCGCACCGGATTGGGCCAAACCACCGTCGCGCGAGCGCGCCACGTCGTCGACGACGTCGCGCCAACGCACGTCTGGCGGCTCGTCGGGGTCGCCGCGCGACGCTCAAAAGCCACCGCGAGCGAGAGACGACGCCGAGGTAAACGTCCCGAGCGCGTTTAAAAACGTCGACGCGGTGCGCGAACGCGAGCTCTCGCACTCGTTTAACGACGCATCAGTCGGTACCGATGTGTTTGCGGGCGAGCGCCAAGTCACCCTGGAAGAGCGCCTGCACTATGAACGCAACGGGCACGTCTGTATACGCAAAGCCATCGACGATGCGTTTGCGTGTAACCCAATGGTGCGCGCGTTGACGACTGAAATCATGTCGAGAAGATTAGAGGCGTATAAGCACCGGCTCGCGGTGTTGTGCCCGGATGTGAACGCGCGCGACGTACAGAGCATCGACGACGCGAAGAGCGTGCTGAAAAAGTACTCGCATGAAGACGTCGGATTCTTACAAACGTTCAATCTGCATCGAGATGTGAAGAGTGATGCGAGAGAATACATTCTAAGCAAGCGTTTCGCCAAGATTGCGGCTGATTTGCTCGGGTGTGAAAAAGTGAGATTATACCAGTCGTGCGTATTCGTCAAGGAGCCGGGAATGGCAGAGACAAATTGGCACAGCGACCTGAACATGGTGCCATTAGACACAAATGAGTTCATCACGCTCTGGATTCCGTTACGGTCGCTAGACGAAGACGATGCTGCGCTACACTTTGCATCCAAGTCGCACCGCGACTTTGCTTTGCCGTACTGGAGAACGTTGGCTGGAATGGAGGACGATTTGGAATCGCGTTACGAGATTGACACATACGACGCGCTTGATTTGGGAGACTTGACCGCACACCATGGCTTCACTTTGCATTGGAGTCCTCCACAGCCTGAAGACTCGGTGCCGCGTTTCGCGCTCAGTATCTGTTATTTCGCTGACGGCGCAAAGCGCATGGACGCCAAGCATCTTCGCAGATCGCCACACGAGGAGGACCTGTGGTCGTACGAGAGTTGGCTCAAGGATGTGAAGCCCGGAGCACAAGCTCGGCATCCAGAATTGCCCGTGGTGTGGCCGTAGAGAGTTAAACAGACGGTGTACAATTTGTAAACTGGTGTTATTATTAATTTTTTCAATGCAAGTCGGCGAGAATTTGCCTCTCTTCATCCGTCAACCCATCATCCGTGTCATCCGACGCGTCGGATTCACCTCTGTACCAATTTCCATCCTTGTCGACTGGCAAAGGCGGGTTTAGCCTAGAATGCGTCAGCAGTGAGTTGGTACAAAAAAGCGAGACACTCACCAAAACGCTCCAGGCGTGGTCAACTCGTTGAATTTGACGCGCTCGTCACCCTCGTTGCCCAAGCAATCGACCACGTGGTCGGCTTGAGAAAAGTCTTCACCTTCGCTGTAAATACTCTTGGTGACGACGCATCGCATGCCTGCCGCTTTCGCAGCCGTGCATCCGATGTGCGTATCCTCGACGACGACGCAACGCGCGGGGTTCACGTTGAGCGTCTTCGCCGCGAGTTGGTAAATATCCGGGCTCGGCTTCTTCTTAGGCACGACATCGCCCGCAAACACAGGCATGCGATCGGCATATTCGGGGAGCATCGTATTCACGATCCCTTGCACAGCCTTTTCGTTGGACGTCGAGCACACGGCAACCTTGGCGCCGTGTTCCAACGCCTCGCCCACCATGCGCTTCACGCCCTCACGTAAAGGCAAAGCTCCAGCTTCGACGAGTTCTAAGAACATTTCCGTCTTGCGAAGGTGCAGCTTCTTCACCAACTCCTTCCTCGCCGCTGGATCCGTCGTGCTCTTCCACGGCTCGGTTTCCGGAACGCCGTCAAAGTAGTGCGTCATGCGTTCCTTACCGCCTCCAATCTTCAACAGCTCGCCGTAGAGCTCGACATCCCACTCGTGTGGAATCCCAAACTCCTTAAACGTGGCGTTAAACGTCACCCGATGTCCATCGCGTTCGGTTTCGCACAGCACCCCGTCGCAGTCGAACAACAACGCCTCGGGGTAATCAAAGTTGCGCAGCGCCCGCACGGCGACGCCTCCCGCGCGGCGTCCATTGGACGACGACGGTGACGACGACGACGGTGACGACGACGACGACCTCGGCACCACTCGCGTGTCTCGTACGCGTGCGTTGGCGTGCACTCGAGCGTGCGTGCTCGTCAACATCGTCGCGCGCACCATACCATGTGACGTCGTCGTCGTCGTTCGTTATCCACACCCTCGACCGCCCGGGCACGCGTCCCGTGTCCCGTGGTCCAGCGCACGAGGGGCTGAGGGGGGGGCGTCCCATCGCACAGGGCCTCACGGGGGGCAATTAGCCCTGGTGGCGTCGATCGATCGCACCGATCGCACCGATCGATTATCGATGTGATCGATATCGATGCGATCGATACCGCGATCGCGATCACGATCACGATCGATCACGCACTCGACCCGACAGCCCGCATGGACCCACGGCGTGCGTCGGGGCACGCGTGACGTCACACGACGACGACGACGACGACGACGACGACGGCGCGTGGGTGACCGCGACGGTGCCCGTGGCGTCGTGCGCGACGACGACGACGACGACGACGATGGTGGTGGTGTGGACGACGACGACGACGACGACGACGACGACGACGACGACGCGATGTGCGTCGTACGGGCATGGACGACGACGACCGACGCCGTGCGGCGTTGCCACGCGCGCGACGTCGACGACGAGGAGGATGAGGATGAGGATGAGGATGAGGATGACGACGAACGTTGGCGATGATGATGATGGATTCGGACGGTGTGACGTCGCGCGGCGGTGTGCGTCGCGCGCGCGCGTGGGAGGGATTTTTGACGAATACGCGTCGGTGCATTCGTCGAGGATGATGGTGCGATCGCGAGCGGTGAACGAGGACGGACCTGCGTCGTCGTCGTCGTCGTCGTTCGATGGGTTCGCGACGAAGGATAGCGGGGATGAACCGCGAAGCGGAGCGTCGTCGGCGTCGCAGTCCGCGGCGTCGCTCGCTCGCGCGAGACTTGGGACGAAGAAGAAGCTGACGCCGAAGGAGGCTATTCAGCTCGCGCTGGATGATTTAGATTCTAATGGGTTGTGGGCGGTGATTTCGAGCGGCATTGTGTTTGGGACGTTTTTGTTGGAGACGTACAACGTGAGCAGCTTGGGCGGGTGGGATATTCTGTATCGAGAAGACATTCCGTGGTACACGGGGATTATTTCCATGCAGTCGCTCATAGATATCGAAGACGCGTACAACTTGTTGTTCTTGTTCGAGCTCGGGTTGCGTGCGTACGCGGCGGATTTTAGTTTAAAGTTTTGGACCAAACCGGTCACCATCGTGGACGTGGCGAGCACAGTGCCGCCACTGTTGGCTATTTTCGAGGTTCTCGATCGGTCGGCACCGTTCTATAGGTTTTTGCGTTTGCTTCGAGTGTTGCGTTTGTTGCGCTTACTCGATCGTTCGCCCGATTCCGTGTTGTTTGGATTGGTGAAGAGTGACAGTATGGGGGTGCAGCTCGTCGGCATTGGCGCCGAATTTGTATGCATCTTTGTCATCGCGGCTGGAGTAATTTATGACTTGGAGTTTGGAGTCAACCCCGCGGTGCACAACTTGAACGACACGTTGTACTGGGCCATCTTAACTCTCACTGGTATCGGTCAACCTTTTGAAGTCGTCACTGCTGGCGGTCGTATTGCGACGGTGATTTCAATCGTCGTCGCGCTCATCGTCGTGCCGGGTCAACTCGCCAAGTTGGCGACGATTTCAGGCGCGCAAAATCTGATGAACATGATGGCAGATGACGAAGACGAAGACGATGAAGAAAATGACGACTATGTCATCGTCGCCTCCACTAATGGCTCCACCGATGTCGAACCCGATAGCGCCAAAGCAGCCAAGGTGTTCAACGACAGACAATGCGAGCAGTGCGGCTTGGAGATGCACCAAATAGATGCTCGTTTCTGTCGACGTTGTGCGGCGCGATTACCTGAAGCAGCCGACACCGAAAACATCTATAAAAAGCGCGCAAAGCGTCGCAAGGCACAGCAGCCTCCGATGATCGAAGCGGCGTTGCCGGGAATGCGCTTGGGCATCGACACTACAAGCACAATTGGTTCGGCGACGCGCTCGCTACAGAAATCGCGAAACCAACGCGGTCGTTCGTGAGCACGCTCGCGGACACACACTCGCACACTAGTCTCATTTCCTATTGTTGTTGTTGCTTTGTACAGTATACACAAGTGCAAAAGCGTGTAATTATAAGCCAAATTCTTTATTGATACTACTCATTCTTTAACACGAGCATCGGCGCGTGATTTCTTACGTACAGGCCCGCCTTACAAAGCATCCGCGTCAGCGCCAGTTTCGCCTCGACGCGTTCTTTGAAAAACTTTTCAAAGTCGACGGTTCCAGCGTCAGCGTGCTGTCGGAGTTCAATATCAAAACCTAACATGGAACAGTTTGCGACGGCATCCGGCGGGCAATCGCATCGTCGGACGCGGCGTAACGCACGCGCGGCGTCTACGAATGGAAAATGTAAAATCGCCGCTTCGTTGTGCGTGATTTCTCGTCCGAACGCAGTCTTGAAACGATGTGCGCCGTGCGGCCGAACGCCACTCACGTTGACGCGCACTGCCGACTTTCCATTGGCGTACGCTAAAAAGTAATTTGAGTGCCCGTTGGACGCGAGCTTGCTAAACTTTCTATACGCTCCAGCGTCTACGTGAGCGGGATTGCGTTTGAAGAGCGTCGTCGACCTAAACACACAACCACGTGCGACATCGGCATTCGCGCGTTCAGGCACGGCTTCGTGATTGGGAAAGATCACTCGCGTGACATTCCGCGGAACGTCTGCGAGCGTAGCGCGCACGTCGAACGCGCGGCGAGCGCTCGGATACATGAGCTCATCGATGTCGACGTGCGCGAGCCAATGCACACCGTCCGCACGAGCCTCAATCAGCGCTCGCTCGAGAAACAACGTTTGTCGCACAAATAACGCGCGCGCCCCGCACGTCGATGTCGTATACGGCGTCAACGACGGATGACGCTCGAGCTTTGACGCCTCCGCTCGCGCGCGCCTCCCGTCAAACGCCCTCACATCCCTCGCACGTACCACGCGCATCATCGCCCTCGGCAACGCGCCGTCGACGTGGATATAAAACCGCCCAACGCCTACGCGTCGATGATACGCCAACCACGCCGTGACGTCCTCGCGCGACGCGCTCGAGGCTATCGTGCTCGCGATGGCCACGACGATGTCATCCACCCGTCTCGTCGTGCGTCGGCGCCACCACGCGGCGACGACCACGGCGACGACCACGGCGACGGCGACGAGCACGCCGTGTGCGACGCACGTACGCCGCAACCTCCGTCCTCGTCCTCGTCCTCGTCCTCG
>Ga0181607_10005848_pt1 | contig 10351 bp, 5 predicted proteins | sample 041ome_9_FD_132420 | JGI IMG/M metagenome (GOLD analysis project Ga0181607, IMG submission 132420) | Coastal salt marsh microbial communities from the Groves Creek Marsh, Skidaway Island, Georgia - 041413US metaG (megahit assembly) | ecosystem: Environmental > Aquatic > Marine > Intertidal zone...
AATAGCGATGAATACCTTAGTTACAGGATTGGTAATAGTAAAACTATCATCCTGACTATGGTAATCATTTACATTAAAGATAGTAATTATATTATCAAGATATTGAAGAATGTGAATAATAAATGCTTCTTCCGTTTTTAATTCAGGACGAATTACTTGGTAAATTGCACCGTTAAAATCTAAATAAAGATGCACTTCCTCATCTGGGTTAGGTAATTCACTTTTAATTGTGGAAAAAACATCACCTTTTTTGTTGTATTTTCTTAAATAACTAAATAAACCTGGAACTCCCATTTTATTATATCTATTTTTATCTAATTAGTAAAACTTAGTAAAACTTAGTAAAACTTAGTAATAATTTATTTTAAATATTAATGTATTATGTCTGTCTAACAGTTGATATTATATATAGTGGGTATAACTTTAGACTAAACAATTTTAAAATTGTTTTCTAGCATTAATACTATCTACATTATTATAATTAAATAGTTGTTAAAAGTTAAAATCTTCTTTACTAAACTACTGTTTTCCCTTACTTTTATAAATTTTGTTTAATTTAACTTAAATACAATTTCATAATGTCTATTAACGATACTGAAACTAACTCTAATTTTAAAAGTAAAGTAAAAACCACCGCTATGTTTGCTAGTAGATTTAACAATGATTATAAAAAGGCACAAAACTTTATTGAATGCCTTAAATTTATCCAACAAGAATATGATAATTTTCCAATGGAAGAAGTATGGACTAAAATCGATGATAAATCAATTGATGAACGTGAAAAACATATTAAGGGGATGAAACGCCGGGAACGCAAGAAGGACGATAGTTTCTCACCTGAAGGTATTAAGAAACCTAAACGCCTTGAAATTGCTCGTGATGATTACCGTTCTTTAATGAAGGAAAAGGGTGAAAATTATTCAAATGAAAGATTTGTGAAATGGTATGCTGCTTTAAATGATAAGAAAAAGGCAGTTCATGAAGCACAATATCAAAAGGATTTAAAAGCATATGAAGCAGAGTATGAAAAACAACTTAAAACTGCTATTGAAAATGGTGATTATCCTGAACCTAAACCTAAACAACCTGTATCTGGTTATTTTCTCTTTATTTCAGAATGTCGTAAAATGAATCCTAAATTTGTAACTAAGAAAGATTTAGCAGGAAGTGAAAAGATGAAAGAAATTGAAAGAACCCAAAAGGTATTTGGACCACTTTGGAATAAGTTTAAATCTAATGAAAAAGAATACAAGGTTCTAATGGAAGTTGTAGATAATCTTAGAACAGTTTACAAACGAGACCTATATGAACGCAATGTTAGGGTATTAGAGCGTCTAATTGCTAAAGGAGAAAGGGAAGGGACAGATGTAGAAGGGTTTAAGGAGGAACTTGAAGATGTTAAGAAGGAGGAACCTGATAAAGTTGATAAAGGTAAACTTAAACTTAGTCTGTAATAACTATTGATAGTAATTCTATCGTTCTTTATTTTTTTACTATTAATATTTTTTTGTATGTATAGAATAACTACACATTATTTATGAAAATAATTTCTATTAATGATAGGGACATTGTATTTTTATCATTGTTTTTAACCTTTGGAGAAATACAACCCTGTTTATTTGAATATTTAAAAAGAGAAAATCTAGATTTACTCTTATTTGATAATCATACTACTACAAACAATAATACTACTCTAGATAATGAGACTAGTCTAGATAATAATACTACTACAAACAATAATACAAATAATAAGGGAAGATTATATCAATTATCACCTAGATTAAAAGAAGAATGTAATTATCACATTAAAAATGAATATTTTGATTCTGATTATTTTAGTAAACCTACATCTTATATAGTCTTCAAAATACCAAAAAATATCCCACCTAAAGAAGTATTAAGACAAAGATATAATGATACACTATTTTTCTGTATTGATTTCTTATTTAATTATTTAAAAACTGATTTTGTTAGTGTTTTGGATGACTATGCTAGAAAACACATAGATCCCAATTTTACATCAACATTACATAATTGTGTAAATAATTTTGCCGATACACCTGATACATTCTATGATAATAATTATTTGTATTTTATTGTAGATAGTGATTTATCAAGAGATTTGATTATTAAATTTGGTTTCATCAATCTTTTAAATGGGAAAAGTAGCAAAATGCCATATGATGAATTATATTATTATTTTAATACTTATAATTTATCCTGGATTAAATACATTAATGGGTCTTATAAGAAAATGATAATAGGATATTTATCTTATTTATCTTATTACAAATATGGGAAGTTTCTAATTTCATTTACCCATCAAAACTTAAATTTACTAATGATAGTAAGAAGATTGTTTTCTTGTTTTAGTAATACAGAAAGCATTATCAAAACAATTGGTAATATTAATATTGATAATGATGCTGGGACTTATTATGATAGTACAGTAAAAAATAATTATTATATTAGTCTTAAAAGATTTAAGATGACTAGTTTAACCAATAAACTTTATGACAAATTGTTTGAATGTAGAAACTTTTTTAAACCATTCAATAAAGACTTAATTAGTATCAATCAAATGTTTTATTACAATTGCTTATTAAATGCTGTGTTTAGTGAAAAGGTGTAATATCTTTTAACTTTCTACTTTACTAACTACTTTACTAACTATTTCACTAACTACTTTACTAACTATTTTATTTTATACTTTGCTTTGTATTTCACTTTTTATTTTGTATTAAATTATTTAACTTTAATTGTTTAATTTCCATATTAAAAATATTATTATTAATTTAGATTAATGATTGGATAAAAAGGGTGTTATCAAATATTAAAACTACTTTAAATTGATTATGAGAATAGGAATATTATTTCCATTGCCTTTATCCAGTAATAATAAACAAAAACATTATTTTAAAGAATTTGTTAAAAAAAAATTAGATTATCAACACAATTATTATTATTTAAATATTTGGAATACACCTACTAATTTTCTCCAATTTGATGATATTAATATTCAAAATGTTGATTTATTAGAATTTACTCAACAACAAAATTATAAATTATCAACCAAATTTATCTATAAAACATACTTACAATACAAAGAATTTTTAAGTTCTAATTCATCTGGACTAGGAAAACTGCAAAGTAATATTTTTCAAAATCCTCAATATAGAAAAGAAATTGAAAAATACTTATTCTTACTAATGAAATGGATTAAAGAATTCGGAATTCAAAAACTATGGTGTTTGGATATATTTTTTCTAAAATTCTTAGAAGAATTATCATATTCTAAATCGGTGAATATTAACAAAATTACACACATTAATAATATTACAGAAGTTTATTTAATTAAAGATATTAATTATCATCAAAATACTAATATATTTTCTTTTAAAGAACTATTAGAATGTATTAATTGTATTTCTTGTAAGTTTAATGAACCTTTTTCTAATATTATTATTGATGATTTAGAATTACATAAGTATTTTTTGAAGTTAGGTATTCATACTAAATTCTATTGTTTAGATAAATCCATTACTTATACTAAACTTATAGAAAACAATACTACTCATACGGATCCAAATAAAATTATTATCCCAAATGAATTTACCAATAGTATTTCTAAATTATTTACCTTATTATTAACTTATCAAAAATGTAATTCATTACAAGATTGGGATATTATCAATAATAACTATCAAAATATTTTCCAAATACCTGTGGAATTTAATATAGAATTATCAAACTCTATTTATTCATTTATCCCATCTACACAGTTAAAAGGGGATCAATCACTATTCCAAATTAATTCTAGTTTACAATTAGAATTACAAACTATAATGTCTTCCGTAATTACTACCTTCAATGTAATTATTAAAAAAATTACATCTTGTTTACTTTCTTGGTGCCAACATTGTAAAATAAGATTACTCCCAGAAAAAGAATTACCTAAAATAATATTTCAATTAAAATTAAGATTAACTACTCCAGATGTAAAATTAAATTATTCTCAATTAGGTAAATACATTAATATCTCTAATATTTTACATACAGAACTCTATAATTATATTACTCAAATTTATCAAAATTTGATACCTAAAGAACTTAACCTATTGAATGAAGAATTAAAGATAAGTAATATAGAATTTAATAAATTTGGTAATTTTAAATTTCAAATAAATAATGAAATGTTTTTTAACACTAATGGAAATAATAATATATTACTAAATTGTATAGGTTTTAATGAAATAACACATACAAATAATATTAAAAATACTTACAATACTCATCTGGATAAGGTAATAGATATTTTAAAAGAAAATTATAATAAGAAGAAAATTACAATATTTCCAATAGTAATTAATAATACCAAACATAGTCATATTAATATTGACCATATTCTAGATAGTAATAATATTAATGAAACAACATTACAATTACACAATAATTTAGATAATGATGAAGAAATATTAATATTAGAAAATGATGAAAGTAGTTATGTTAATGAGATAAGTAATAATAAGAATACTTGTGATAACAATGTTACTTATGGTATTAATAATTGGGAAAATAACAACATAAAAAAATTAGAGGAATCGGGTAGTATTCTTTCATTACAAGATATTGTAAAATATAAGAATAAATTAGGAATTACTACAAATATGCCTATAAATCCTATTACAACTATTAATAATATTAATATTAAAAATTATAAAGAATTATTTCATAAGTATTATTTGAATATTTCTAATTCAAATACAGAATTACCTTTTAATATTGAAAATAACATAAATAGTTCTAGGTATAAAAACAACAAATTATTCGCTCATTTACATTGTTATAATATAGATGAATTTAAAAAATATTATGGAGAATATTATAATAATATAGTTAAATATTATTCTATTATTATTACTTATTGTATAGGAAATATTGTTAATTTAGATGAAAAACTTAAACACAATTGTATTATTTTAGAAGTAGAAAATAAGGGTTTAGATATTGGACCTAAATTATGTATTATTAACTATTTAAGTAAAGAAAATATAGATTATGATTATGTATTATTCTTACATTCTAAAACTGATTTAAATAAGAGATATAAGTATTTCCACCCTTTAATTGGTAGTCTAAAACAAATTAATTATATTCGTAGTATCATTTACAAATATGATGCTATTTTTCCTAACTACCAGGGTAATAAGGTTAATGGTGATTGGAATGTAGGTAAATATTTCATTAATAATACATATTATCAACAAATTAATAAGTTTTTAAATATTAATCATAAAACAAATTATTTTATAGAAGGTAATTGTTATATTTTATCAAAAAAACTTATTAATTTGATTTGGAATGAAAATAATATTAAATTATTTTATAATTTATTAAATACTTCAAATACATTTGATTATAATTGGTTTAAATTATATTATAATTTAAATGACAATAATAGTAGTATTGAAAAATGTTTTTTAAAATTTAATAATAATAATTTAATTGGTAATTATTTAAAAATATTTAATAAACCAAAAATTAGTAATTTGGATATTATTATTAATGGTAAATGTCATTTATCAAATCAAAATCTTGCAGATGGTGCTATAGAACACGTCTGGGAGAGATTATTTTTGAATTTATGTATTGATAAGAAATTAAAATTTAAATTAATATCAGAGAATGATTTCTTACAAAATATTCCAACAAATAATTCATTTAATCTTAATCTATACAAATTTTTAAATAATAATCAGGATTTTAATAATTCTATTGAAAATATAGAAAAACATAAAATGAAAGCAATTACCTATAATGAAATTTACTCATTAGAACAAATATTACAACACATACCATTAAATTTTAATATTAATAAATATGTATTAGATAATAATCTTCATAACTTAAATAAATATCAAATAATAAGTCATGCTGTTTCCTATTTTAAATTAAAGACAACCGAAAAATATAATAAATGGAATTCTATTATTAAAAATAAAAATACAATACATTCTTTTCTATATGTATTTCCACAATTTCATGAAATACCTGAAAATAATGAATTTTGGGGCAAGGGATTTACTGAATGGTGGAATGTAAGTAAAACATATCAGGTATCCAAAGAACATATTCCAATTCACCCTCATCACGATATAGGTTATTATAATTTATTAGATAAATCTACACGAGAAAGATGGACTAATTATGCTAATAATTATGGATTTGACGGTTTTATTTATTGTCATTTCTGGTTTGATAAAGGTATTATTATGAATAAACCAATAGATAAAATATTAGAAGATAATCATCCTGATAAACCTTGGTTTTTAAATTGGATTAATGAAAATTGGACTAAACGGTGGGATGGAGGTAATAATGAAATATTACTTGGTATCAATATATCTAAAGAAAATTGTGTTAAGCATTTCAAAGGAATTTTAAAATATTTTAAACATCATAATTATTACAAAATAGATAATAAACCTTGTTTAGGTGTCTATCGTTGTAAGGAAATACCACAATATTATATTAATACATTTAATTTTTTAGCTAAAAAGGTAGGTTTCAATGGAATAACATTTATTAATACTTTAAATATGAATTGGCATAATGTTAATAATATTAATTTAAATACTTATTATGATTTAGAAATGGAATATCCACCTAATTACAGTGGTAATTTTAAAAATTCAGATAAAAGGAATAATATTATTAACAAGGAAAAAAATGATAAAATAAAATATAGCACTAACACATTGGATACTTTTAAAAAAAATAATAATGTAATACATTATTTTGATATTAGAGAGAAATACAAAAATATAATTACTACCCAATATAATTTACCAAAATCAAATAATAAGTCTAACACCGATAAAAAAAATAAAAAGACTATTATTATGAGAGGATGTTTCCCTTGTTGGGATAATTTACCAAGACATGCTAATTTAACTAGTCATACTAGTATATTTTTAAATAATAATACCTTAGATTTTTATTTAACATTAGTCAAACAATACTTATTATTAAGAAAAGAAAATCCACCTGGACAACAATATCATTTTATCAATGCTATGAATGAATGGGCAGAACAATGTGTAATGGAACCCAGTATTCAAAATGAGTATTCATTTTTAAATGCTCATAAATTAGCAAAAATGACTAATCTAGATATGATTAATGAAAGTATGATTGATAATTTAATTAATTATAATTCTGATATATCTAATAATAGTTCTAATTCAACTCAGGATAATACAAATATCCAAATACAAACATTTAAAAAATATCCTAATTTATTCAACAAATATTTAATGGGTTATTCTAATTATCAATCATCAATTGAATATAAAATAATTAATGAAAATTTAGATATTAAATTTAAATCTAACTACCGATTTTGTCATATCCATTGTTATAATATTAGTAAATTTGAGGAAATATTTGGTTCTTATATATCCAATATAAAAAAACATTATTCCGTTATCATAACATATTCCATAGGTGATAATAATGATTCTATATGCGGTATTGATTTTAATATATTAGACTTTACTGTTCTAAAGTTAAAAATAAAGGTAGAGATATAGGAGGTCAAATAATTATGATAAAATATTTATTATCAAATAATATAGATTTTCATCATATCCTATTTCTTCATTCTAAAACTAATATCACTAAAAGATTAGAGTATTTTAATCCATTGATTAAAGATGAATTAACAATAATTAATAATATTAATAGATTACAAACAACAGATAATATTTATGGTTTATTTCCTAATTTACTTACTGAAGATTTGAAACCTAAATATAGTTCTAATAAAGTTTATCATAATGAGATATTAGATTATTTAGGTTGTACAATAAAAAAACAAATGGCATTTTCCGAGGGTAATTGTATGATTTTAAGAAAAGAAGTATTACTATTTATTTGGAATAATAAAATGGAATTAATTTACAATATTTTAAATGATTCATCAACATTCGATGTTAATTGGTGTCGCTTAAGATATGGTCAACATAATAAAGGTAATGATGAACTTTTTAATGATTTTATTAATAGTAGTGATTACTTAAAATTAAATGGTGATAATACTATTGTTGGTAATAATTTTGGTAATCAATCTAATGATATGCCAGATGGTATGGTAGAACACGTATTTGAACGTATATGGTTAAATATTATCTTACATTTAAATAAAGAATATCATATTATTAAAAATTATTGAATAATATTGGAGAATATTGAAGAATAATATAGAATTTTATAATATATTATGGAATATTAATATTATCTATTTTTTCATAATAATTTATTTTATCAGAGGATAACATCGTTGTATTAATAGTGTTTTGTTTCTTTAAAATAAAACATTCATTCATTACACCAATAATACCAAATTCTTCTACATTATGTAAATATTTTATTTCTACTATAAAATTAGTGTATTCTTTTATTATATCTATTACATCATATCCCCAATAATGTGTAACCATTGATTTATTATTATTTACAGGATTACCATGATATTCTAAATTATTAATATAACCTTTAAATTTACCTACTTTAGTAGGATTTATTATATTCAAATTATTTTTAAATACTGGTTTCTCAGTTTTATTAAATCCACTATCAATTGGAAATGTCATAATACAAATACCATCATCTTTTAAAACTCTATAAATTTCTTTAAATCCTGATATTGTGTCCCATATGTGTTCAAATACATCTAAATTAATAAATATATCAAATGAATTATTTGGAAAAGGTAAATTTTCCAAATTAGCACAAATAATATTATCTTCATTATATTTTCCATTTTCTATATTATCAAAATAATAAGAAAAACTATAATTAGGAACCTGTTCTAATAGTTTTTTATGATAATATTTATTTTTATTAGGTGATGATTCATGAATTATTTTATTTTTGTAATCACAATTTAAGATTAATTGTAAAAACATACCTCTTTCTCTAACATTACTATTACAATTTTTACAATTTAAATTATCTCTAGGCCATTTTAGTTTATTTTTATATTCAATATCATCAAATATATTGATATTATTACAAATAATACAGTAAAACATATTTTATTATTATAAAGTATTATATTAATTAAAATAGTAATTAAATAATAAATATGGAAAATTTAAAAGCGTATTCTAAAAAATATAATTATGTTATTAAATGGAATGCTAAATCTGGATGTACTATGTTTAGACAATTATTTCTTTATTTACATAAAGATGAACTAAATATACCCTTAACTAATCAATGGCATGAATTAAATAAAGACTTTCCATTTTCCAAATCTAAATTAAATAATTATAATATACCTATTTTACATTTAGTTAGAAATCCCTATACTCGATGTGTATCTATGTTTTGTAATAAATATATAAGAAAAGAATATAATATATTATTTGATAAAATTAATATTGAAAAAAACTCATTTAATGAATTTTCCAATTATTTATTAGAATGTAAAAATAAAAAACATTATTGTGATGAACATATTTTACCACAAAGTAATAATTATCATAAAAATGATATTATTATAAAATTGGAAACATTTGAAGAAGATATACTAAATTTTTATAAAAACTTTAACAATGAATTATATGAAAAAGTTAAATTTTTTTTAAGCACCACTAATATTAAATCTGTATTTATTAATAAAACTAATTATTCTGGCGATAATTATTTTTGTGGAAATAAAATTTTTAATATAGGAGATAATATCTTTCCTGAATATAATTATTTTTATAATGAAGAAATACAAAATAATATCTTAAATTCTTATGCTGATGATTTTAAACTTTATAATTATTCTAGTGAATTTAATTTTCCAAATCATCTAAATACTTCCAATTAGGACAAAACTCATTTAAATCCTCCTGAGTAATTCTTCTAAAAGGTCTTATCTTATATAATGAATCAATACCTTTATCAAACTTATCTTTTGGTCTTTTACAATAACAAGCCTTTAAACGATACCCTTCATCATTAGCACCTACTTTCCTTTTAGAATTTTTATTTATTAATGGACTAACATAATAATAAGCAATAGATTTTCTAAACAGTCCTTCAGGACAATTAATAGGTTCAGGTAATCCGTGCCAACTTATTTCATTAGTTTGAAATATAAGAGCAGAATTAAATTTAATTTCTGATTTCTTAACACATTCCGTCATTTCTGAATTCCAGAGTTCGGTTGCTCCATTCCAAGAAGGGTCCCATTCTTTATTCATATATATAATTATATTAATTCTTCTTTGTTTTCCACTAATAGGATGTTTTTCATAATCTAGATGCATATTTAATCTACCACCTCTAGGATGTA
>Ga0181607_10005857_pt1 | contig 10342 bp, 9 predicted proteins | sample 041ome_9_FD_132420 | JGI IMG/M metagenome (GOLD analysis project Ga0181607, IMG submission 132420) | Coastal salt marsh microbial communities from the Groves Creek Marsh, Skidaway Island, Georgia - 041413US metaG (megahit assembly) | ecosystem: Environmental > Aquatic > Marine > Intertidal zone...
CAAGAGATTGTCGAGCAAATTTGGGCTGAACTCGAGGCACACCCGGGCCGTGAGGTAGCGGTCGATGTGGCCGCGCGTGAGGTAACTTGTGGTGCGGTCACCGCGCCGTTTGAGATCGACGACTATACCCGGTGGCGCCTGATGGAAGGACTCGACGACATTGGACTCACGCTTCGCCACGAAGACGCCATCACGGCGTTTGAAGCTCAGCGTGCATCGTGGAGGCCCAAAACTCTGCCCATCCTGGAGGGCTGAATGACTCCCGCCCAGGCTGCGGTGAATAACACTGACCCGAAGGGTAAGGCCACCGAAGCCGACACGGTCGCGTTCTCGGGGGGCAAACCTCTGGTGGGCAGTGTGGAAGTGCGCGGGGCAAAAAACCTCGTCACTAAAGCCATGGTGGCTGCACTCCTTGGCGACGAGCCCAGTGTGCTCAGTTCCGTTCCGGCCATTCGCGATGTTGCTGTCGTACGCGGCCTCCTCGAAGCTCACGCCGTCGACGTCACCGATTCGGCTCCCGCACAACTCACTCTCGACCCCCGTGGGGTGAAGAGTGCGCATTTTGCGGAAATTGACGCCCACGCCGGCTCCAGCCGTATTCCCATTCTTTTTTGTGGACCCCTCCTGCACCAGTTGGGGGAAGCCTTTGTTCCCGACTTGGGGGGATGCCACATTGGAGATCGCCCCATTAACTTCCACCTCGATGCCCTGAGAGCCTTCGGGGCGGAGGTAGAAAAGTCTCCCGCCGGTATTGCCCTGCGCGCGCCCCAGCGACTGCGCGGCGCCCAGGTGGAATTGCCTTTCCCGAGTGTGGGAGCGACAGAGCAGGTTCTCCTCACCGCGGTGCGTGCCCAGGGTGTGACGGAGTTGCGCAATGCGGCAATCGAGCCAGAAATCATGGACCTGATTTCCATCTTGCAGAAGATGGGCGCCATCATTTCGGTGGAGACCAACCGTGTGATCCTGATTGAAGGTGTGGATCGCCTCTCGGGTTACCGGCACACCGCGATTGCTGATCGCAACGAAGCCGCGAGCTGGGCGGCCGCCGCCCTGGCGACACGCGGCAGCATTTTCGTGCGCGGGGCAACACAGCTGGATCTGATGACCTTCCTCAACGTCTACCGGAAAGTGGGCGGCGAGTTCACCATCACCGAAGACGGCATCGAATTCCGCCACCCCGGTGGCGATTTGCACCCCGTGGTTATTGAGACCGACGTGCACCCCGGATTCATGACCGACTGGCAGCAACCCATGGTGGTTGCCCTCACCCAGGCAACCGGACAGTCCATCGTGCACGAGACGGTGTACGAAAACCGTTTTGGTTTTACCGATGCCCTCAACGAAATGGGTGCTGACATTAAGGTCTACCGCGAAGGCATCGCGAGTATTACCCGCCGCGTTCCCCGGCGACCTCTCGAGCAAGCGGCTGTGATCAACGGACCTACTCCCTTGCACGGAGCCAATATCCGCGTGCCTGATTTGCGCGGTGGATTCAGCCACGTCATCGCGGCGGTCGCGGCCGAAGGTGAGTCGGTCGTGACCAACGTGGGCATCATTTCTCGCGGTTACGAACACCTGCTAGAGAAGCTTGAATCCCTGGGAGCGACGCTCGAGCTGAGAGACTAGGGGCGTGTCGACGAAGCGAAAGGGCCCCGGCCCCTGGTGGCGTCTCGCCCAAGTGGTGATTTTGCCTCTCTTTGGTGCTTTCGTGACGATGAGATTTAAGCCGGGCTCCTCGCTTCCACAGGACGGGCCCTTTATCGTCGCCCCGAACCACTACAGCGAAATCGATCCGATTGTGATGGGTGTCGCGGTGTGGCGGATGGGTCGCACCCCCCGGTTTCTCGCCAAGGCCTCGTTGTTTCGCATTCCCGTCTTGGGCTTCTATTTACGCAAAACTGGTCAAATTCCTGTCGAGCGCGAAGCGCGAGGCAACAGCGCCATCGACGCGGCCCACCGTTTGATGGAATCGGGCCAGGGTGTGATTGTGTACCCCGAGGGCACCCTCACTCGTGAGCCCGACCTGTGGCCGATGCGGGGCAAAAGCGGCGCCATTCGTATGGCGCTGGAGGGCGACATCCCCCTCTACCCGGCGGCACACTGGGGCACTCAGATGCTGATGGCCCGATACGGCAAGAAGATCTCGGTGAAACCCCGCCCACAAATCGATGTGGTCGTGGGGGAGCCGATGGATCTTTCTGCCTATCGCGGAAAAGAAATTTCCAAAGAACTGGTCGATCGACTTACGGATGAACTCATGCACGCCATTCAGGAGCTTGTTGCCAGTTTGCGTGGCGAGACACCGCCGAAATCCATCTTTCAACCAGGAACGATCAACCCGGGGAGGTCAGCGTGACACGCGTCGCAGTGATGGGGTCGGGCTCGTGGGGGACCACCTTTGCCAAGATTCTCGCCGACGCCGGAAACGACGTCACCCTCTGGGCGCGGCGAGGGGAACTCGCTCGCGAAATTAAAGAAACCAGTCGCAACAGCGACTACCTGCCGGGGATCAACCTCCCAGCCTCCCTCAGCGCCACCTCGGATGCGAAAGAGGCCCTAGCGGGAGCCGAGCAGGTGTATTTGGCGGTGCCTAGCCAAACGCTTCGCGCCAATCTCGAATCGTTGCGCGAGGAACTATCTCACTGCATCGTCGTCAGTTTGATGAAGGGCGTCGAGTCCGGCACGGGTCTGCGGATGTCGGAAGTGATTGCTCAGGCGGGCGGTGTCGACCCCTCCCGGATTGCTGTGGTGAGTGGTCCGAACTTGGCGCTCGAGATTGCCAAAGAGCAGCCCACGGCAGCCGTCGCATCGTCAGTGGATCCTGACACAGCCGCCACGGTGGCCAAGGCGTCGACGACGCACTACTTCAAGACGTTTGTGAACTACGACGTGGTCGGCACAGAATTCGGTGGCGTGCTGAAAAACCTGATCGCTGTGGCGGTGGGTATCGCCGACGGCGTCGGTTACGGCGAAAACACTAAAGCCTCCATCATTACCCGCGGCTTAGCGGAAATAAGTGCCTTCGCGGCCGCCTTCGGAGCAGAACCACAAACCATGGCGGGTCTCGCGGGCCTGGGGGATTTGATTGCCACCTGTGAATCGCCCCTCTCTCGCAACAACACGGCCGGGCGACTGCTCGGCCAGGGATATCGATTAGAAGATGTCGTGCGCAGGATGAACCAAACCGCCGAGGGCCTCCAAGCGGTCACACCGGTGTTGGAGCTCGCCCAATCAAAAGGCGTGTCGATGCCGATTGTCTTGCAGGTGGGACAGGTGCTCGAAGGCACGTTGGACCCGGCGGAGCTCGCCCCGCACCTCGCTACTGATTCCGACGAGCCCGAAGGCGAATAGGCGGTGCTCGGCTCCCTCGCAGACGGCTCGGTCATCGTCGAGCGTTACGGTGATGGCCGGATCGACGTTGTCGCTCTTCATGGTTGGGGGCGCCCCGCCACAGATTTCTCCAAAGTACTCGAGGGCTATAACGCCGCATCGGTGTATTTGCCCGGGTTTGGCACCATCGACCCGCCGCCTCGAGCATGGGTTCCCGCTGATTACGCCGAATGGTTACTCCCCGCCCTCGACCCTGAGCGGCCCCCGATTCTCGTGGGCCACTCCTTCGGCGGCCGCATTGCCGTCAGGCTTGCCGCCCGTCACCCGGAGCGGGTGTCGGGGTTGGCGTTGACCGGCGTGCCACTGACCAAACTGCATCAGGCAAAAGGCCCCGATTGGCGTTACGCCCTGATTCGCTCACTCCATGGCATGGGCGTCGTGAGCGATAAGCAGATGGAATCTGCCCGACGCCGATTTGGTTCGGCCGACTACCGGGCAGCGACTGGTGTCATGCGAGACGTGCTCGTGCACACCGTCGGTGAAGACTATTTGGACGACGTCGCCACACTCTCCATGCCCGTGGAATTAGTCTGGGGCGAATTTGATCGACCCGCGCCTTTACAGGTGGCGAAAATTGCCTTGGAGAGGCTTGCGCACGGCCGACTCACCGTGGCAGACGGCTCTGAACACCTTCTCGATGACACACTTAGAGGGCACTTACGCGACGCGATTGAGCGTCTGCGTGCCACACAGGTGGGGAGCTAGTTCACAGTGAGTTTTGCGTTAGACGGAGTGGTCCTGGTGACCGCGCTCGCCGGGCTCGCGGCCCTCGTGGTGGGGCAGCTGAAGTGGTTGCGTGTGGCACAAAGGGTGCAGTACCTGCCGGGTGAAGTGAGCCGTATCGAGCGTCTGTGGTTTGCGCGTCGACCGCTGGGAATCCTGTGGTGGACTCTGGCCATTGCCGCAGCGCTCGTGGGATACCTCACGCCGGTCATCGGTGTTCCCGCTGTGGTCTGGCTCATTCCCGCAGCACCGCTGATTGCTTCGCTTACTCCCTGGCGGCTTCCGATTTTGGGAACCACCAAGTCCACGGCGTGGACCTCTCGGCTGGTTCGACTCATGGTGATGAATGCCGTGCTTCTCGTGGCCATCGGCGCGTTCTCTGTGTGGTTCCTTGGCCCCGCCGGGGCACTGGTGCCACTGTTGTTGCAGGCTCTCATCACCGACGTTTTACTGGCCATCACCTGGCCGGTCGAGCGGGGATTGCAGAAGCGCTTCTTGGTGGATGCCCAACAGAAGCTCAAAAAGGTTGACCCCCAAATTGTCGCCATCACCGGGTCGTACGGAAAAACGTCGACCAAGGGCTACACCGCCACCCTGCTTTCGTCGAAGTATCAGGTGATGGCCTCACCCGCGAGCTTCAACAATTTGATGGGCCTTAGCCGCTCCATCAACGACAAGCTCACCCCCGGGACAGAAGTGTTCGTCGCAGAAATGGGCATGAATGCGGAGGGTCGCATTCGAGAGCTGTGTAAGGCTTTCCCGCCCTACATCTCCGCTATTACCAACGTGGGGGAAGCCCACTTTGAACGCTTGGGCTCCCACGAAGCAATCCTTCGAGCGAAATCAGAAATCACCGAAAACGCCTCCGTGGTGGTCCTTCCGATTGACCAACCCGAGCTGGATGCCCTCGCCGATACGTGCCGCGCCCGCGGCACCATCGTGGTCAGCGTGAGTGCGACCGGGAAAGACGCTGATGTCTCAATTGACCCGGAGGCAAAGACCGTGCGCTACGGGTCGTCAGCGGAACCTGTCGAGATTCCCATTCCCCTCTTTGGCCACGGGGTCAACATTGCCGTCGCCATGGGAATCGCCTGGGCTCTCGACGTGCCCCAAGAAATGGTGCTCAGCCAACTGCAGTTCCTTCCCACCGCCTCACACCGCAGCGAGTTGACCGAAACCGACCGCGGCGTGGCCATCGTGGATGACACCTATAATTCCAACCCTCCCGGGGCGAAGCGCGCCATAGAATCCGCGGCGGCGCTCGCGAAAGAACGTGGAGGGTCACTCTTTGTGGTCACTCCAGGGATGGTGGAGCTCGGGTCACTGCAATACCAGCGCAATCGTGAACTGGCCGAGCAGGTGTCCGAAGCCGGTGGAACGCTCTATGCGGTGGGGCTGACCAACCGCAAAGCATTGGTCGATGGGTCGTCGAAGGCTGCGCAACTCTTCCTCACCCGCGACGACGCGGTGGGCGCGGTCAACCAGGTGGCGGGCAGTGGCGACGTTATTCTCTATGAAAACGATTTGCCCGACCACTACCCCTAAACAGTGCGTTGGGCGCCGGATAGGGGAAACCATCAATGAGTGATTCGGGTATCTGGGCCGTCGTCTTTGGTGGGCCAAGCCCCGAGCACGAGATCTCGATCCTCACCGGCCTTCAGGCAGAACGCGTCTTGACCGACGCCGGACACAGCATCGCGCCGATCTATGTGGCGCCGACGGGTGCGTGGTTCTTGGTGCCCTCGGGAACTGAAGCGAAAGACTACTTGGAGGGAGCACCGGCGAAATCGACCCCGCTGGAGGTCAAAGTGGGTGACTCGCCCGGGCTGTTTCAAAAAAAGGGTCTGGGTTCGAAACCACTCGACATTTCAGCGGCGCTGCTGTGCTTCCACGGCGGACTTGGCGAGGGCGGCGGCGCCGCGGCACTCTTTGAACTTCTCGAGATTCCCGCGACGGGTTCCTCCCTCTATGCCGGCGCGGTCGGTATGGACAAGTTGGCGTTCGCGGGTCTGATGATCAACGCCGGAATTCCCTCACTTCCCCGTCAACACCTGAGCGCAGACTCTGAGCCAGGGTTCCCCGGTCCCTACATCGTCAAGCCTCGCTTTGGCGGATCGTCGATCGGCATCGAAATCGTCGATGACATCGCGACCGCGCGGGCACTGATGGCCTCGAGCCCGCACCTGAAAAACGGCGCGGTCATCGAGCCGTATCGACAGGGAATCGTCGACCTCAACATTTCCTTCCGCACCTACCCCGAGCTGGAACTGACCGACTTAGAAAAGCCCTTGCGCGGTGATGAATCCTCGGGAATGTATAGCTACCAGGAGAAATACCTCTCAGGCTCGGGCGGCGGAGCTGGTTTGACCCACGCCCCGCGAGAATTCCCCGCGCAGGTTCCTGCAACAGTGAACGAGCAAGCTCAATCGCTCTCCCGAAAAGTTGCCGAAGTCACCCGACTCAGTGGAATTGTCCGAGTGGATCTGCTGTGGGACCCTGCAGATGACACGGTCTACGTCAACGAGGTGAACACTATCCCCGGGGCAATGTCGCTGTATCTGTGGAGTCCGAAGCGTCCACCAGCCGAGGTTCTCTCTGACGCGCTCACCGAGTCAATCCAGCGACGGATTCGATGGCCGCAGGCCGGCTTCTCTCAAGGAGTCGCCCTCAAGGCGGCAGGGGGAATCGCCGGCAAGCTCTTGGGAATGAGCGGGAGCTAACCCAACACGTCGGTCTCGTCGAGGCATTGGGCCACGGGAGCCGATTGGCTTCCCACGGGATAGGCCAGCTCCCTCAACACTTCGGTACCCGACACCACTGAAGAATCCACAATCACTTCCGTGGAGGGGTCTAAGCCGTAGCTGCGGAAGACATAGCTGGGGCGACCACTCTCATCAATCAGCCAGTCGACACCCTCCACGCTCACACAGGGCAGCACCGAGGGGTCGGGAAGTGCGAGACCGCAGCGCACAATCACGGCCACCGGGTCACCCCACGCGGCCGTGGACTGGGCATTCACGCTACGACGCGGTAGTTGCGCGAGTGTTTCGGGAAGGCGCACCATCATGTTTGCGCATTCGGGGGCGTTTGCCGCCTCGGCTGGCTTGAGCCGAACCGTTGGGGCGCAGGCGCTCAAGAGAGTCGCAGCCAGCACCATCAGTGCGGGTGCTACACGTCGTGTGGTCATCATCTTCAGGCTAGCGTGGGCGTATGGCACAGCCGACCGAGGAGACTGTGAGCGTTCGCGCGCTCGGTGAGCGCGGCACCCTCGCGCGCATCCTTCCGCTACTACCCGTTGCCCGATCCACGCTGGTGCCTCCCGGTGATGATGCCGCCGTGTCCACGTTGGAGGGTGGCTCGGTGGTGACCACCTGCGACATGATGATTGAGGGGCCCGATTTCCGATTCGACTGGTCTACCCCCCACGACGTGGGCTGGAAGGCGATGGCGAGCAACCTCGCCGACGTGGCAGCGATGGGGGCCACTCCCACGGGTGTCATCGTCGCTGTGGCCTGCCCAGCCGAGACCTCGATTGAGGTGTTGGAAGGTATCGCTCGGGGCATCGCCGATGGGCTTCAGGCCATGGCCCCCGGCTGTGGGGTGTTGGGTGGCGACCTCTCGACCGCGAGCGAGCTATGCCTGTCGGTAACGGTCCTCGGTGAGTTGGCGGGACACCCTCCCGTGTTGCGCTCGGGCGCCCAGCCGGGTGATGTGGTGGCGGTTGCTGGGGAATTGGGCGTCTCCGAGCGCGGATTGCGGGTGCTGGCTGAGCACACCGAACAGGCGGGGGAAGTTCTCAGTGAGCAATCGCGTGATGTGCTTCGTGATCGCCACCCCGAAGTTGCCCACCACCTCGCCCCCACCGCACCCATTGCCTTGGGAGTGGTTGCGGCGCAGGCAGGGGCGAGCGCCATGATGGATATCAGCGACGGGCTGGTGTTGGACGCCACCCGGATGGCTGAGGCCAGTGGGGTCAGCATCGACCTTGATGGAGCGCTAAAAGATGACGAGGAAGCTCTGATGGGCGGTGAAGACCACGGTCTCCTCGCATGCTTTCCCGAGGGAAGCGCCCTTCCCGAGGGTTTCCGCGCAGTCGGTGTGGTGGGGGCTCCAGGAGAACACGTTGTGACGGTGGGCGGTGAAGCTCTGGCGGTCAGTCGCGGAGGGTGGGATCCCTACCGAGATAGTTCGAGTGTGAACACGGCCGTATCGCCGTAGGTTTTTTCCGCCACGCACGTCACGCCATCGGGCCACTGCGGCGTGGGATCTTTCGCTGAGCGCTCCACAACAATGAGGGCATCGGGACCGAGCGAGGCAGATAGAGAGCCCAACAGAGACTCAAACTCAGCGTTGGGCAGTGCGTAGGGCGGGTCGATGAACACCAGATCGATCTCTCTCAGCACGGAATTCTGGTCGATGAACGCGGCCACGCTCTGCTGGCGAAGAGAAATATCGAGGTCTCTGGATAGCGCAGACGAAATGATTCGTTGATTGGCCTTGAGAGCGACCATCGCACTGCGGTCAGAATCCACCGCAATCAGTCGCGATGCTCCCCGGGAGAGCGCTTCAAACCCCAAAGCTCCCGAACCTGCGTACAAGTCGAGGACTGTGGCACCGTCAAAGTCAATCCGATGGCTCAGCGAGGAAAACATGGCTTCGCGCACCCGATCACTGGTGGGTCGGGTGGGACCCTGCGGCACCTTCAGGGTGAGTGACCCCGCCTCGCCCGCAATGATTCTTGCCACCAGGCCACGTTATACCGCCCGTGCGAAGAGGGGGACGGGTAGCGTGTGAATCGTGGTTGGTTTGGACAGCCCCCTCAAGGGGCTTCTCGGTGAGAAAACCGAACGCGCCATCAAGCGAGCCTTCGGTTACACGACCGTCGCCGAGTTGCTCCAGCACTTTCCCCGCCGCTATGCCACTCGGGGTGAACTCACGGCACTTAGTGGAGTTCCCGTGGGAGAACCCGTCACCATCGTCGCCGAAGTCGTCTCCACGTCAGAGCGTCCGATGCAGAAGCGACGGGGGTCACTTCTGGAAGTGACACTCACCGATGGCACGGGGCTCTTGACCCTGACCTTTTTCAATCAGGCGTGGAGGGCGCGCGACCTCCGCCCGGGAGTGCGGGGAATATTCGCGGGAAAGGTGAGCCACTACCGCGGGGGCAAGCAACTTGCTCACCCCGACTATGAACTCTTCGATGAGGCGCCCAATACCGAGGCGTCTCAGAAGTGGGCCGAGACTCCCATTCCGATTTATCCAGCGAAGCAATCGCTCGCCAGTTGGCAAATCCAAAAAACCATCGCCACTGTGCTCGACCAGCTAGATCCTGTGGAGGAGCCTGTCCCGGATGAGCTCAGGAGCGAGCATTCTCTTCTGCGCTATGACGAGGCTCTGCGCCTGGTTCATCGACCAGAGCGGGCGGAGCAGTGGAGCGCAGCGCGGGATACCCTGCGCTTTCACGAGGCGCTGCTGATGCAGCTCGCGCTGTTGCAGCAGCGCGAGGCTGTGCGCTCTGCCGGTTCTCCCGTGCGCCGCGCGGGGGAGCTCACTGCCGCATTTGAATCGGCTCTTCCCTTCAGCTTCACCCCGGATCAATCTGAGGTGAACGCCCAGATTGAAGACGATTTGGCCTCCGGCCACCCCATGCATCGGCTGGTGCAGGGTGAAGTCGGCTCGGGTAAAACGGTGGTGGCCCTGCGGGCGATGGTGATTGTCGCAGAAGACGGGGGTCAGGCGGCCCTGCTTGCCCCCACTGAAGTGCTCGCCGCACAACACCTTCGCTCCATCGTGAAAACCCTCGGCCCTGACCTCTCCGCCCGGCTCATGCCCACCCTGCTCACCGGTGGTATGCCCGCAGAACAGCGCAAACGCGCCGAACTCGCCATCGCGTCGGGCCAGGCGCGCATCGTGGTCGGCACCCACGCCCTGTTGAGCGCCTCTGCCCAGTTTCACGATTTGGGTCTTGTCGTCGTCGATGAACAGCACCGTTTCGGCGTCAATCAGCGCGACATTTTGCGGCACAAGGGCACGAACCCCCACGTGTTGGTCCTCACCGCCACACCGATACCGCGAACGGTGGCAATGACCGTGTTTGGCGATGTCGACACCTCCACCATCAAAGGTGTGCCGGAAGGCCGACAACCAATAACCACCCACCTGGTCGCGCTCGCGGAACACCCGGATTGGTATGGCCGGATTTGGTCGCGAGCGGAAGAAGAAATCGCCA
>Ga0181607_10005858_pt1 | contig 10340 bp, 9 predicted proteins | sample 041ome_9_FD_132420 | JGI IMG/M metagenome (GOLD analysis project Ga0181607, IMG submission 132420) | Coastal salt marsh microbial communities from the Groves Creek Marsh, Skidaway Island, Georgia - 041413US metaG (megahit assembly) | ecosystem: Environmental > Aquatic > Marine > Intertidal zone...
AGTTTTACGGGATCTCCATTGAGGTGGTTGGGTATTTTGGGATCAATATTTATTGCTATTTCAGTACCCTTGGTTGTTAATTGTTTTTTGACAGTTTTTGACACAAGGTAAACCAAGCTGTCTAATTCAAAAGATTCCTGATGCTGACCTAATTTTTTTGCATCAACTTTCTTCAATAAAAGGGAATCGTTAATTAATTTAACCAAATAATTTGAGGCCCTTTCCAGTATTTGAAGGTCTTCTATTTGCGAAGCTTTTGGTGCGTTTTCTAATAAGCTTTTAGATATGACAGTTACGGCATGTAAAGGGGTTCTTAGCTCATGACTTAAGTGGGTGTTGTAAGCCAAGATCTCATTTGTTTTGAGGGCGTTATGGTGCTTTTCCTTTTTGTTTATGACAAGTAGGCAAACAATAACAATACATAAAATTCCAAAAACACCAAATATCAACGACAACAGAAAAGGTGTAATTGAGATGTTAGCGGAAAGGATCATATTGATGGGCTTGCTATTTTTCTTGTGTGTAAAATTAAGTCTACCAGCCTATTACTGTAACCTGTTTCATTGTCGTACCATCCTATGATTTTAACCATATTACCAATGACAGAGGTCATTTGGGCGTCAAATGTGCAGGAAAAAGGACTGTTATTTATGTCTACAGACACAATAGGATCTTCGGTGTAAGCTAAAATATGTTTAAATTTTCCAGCTGCCGCCTCCTTAAATTTAGTATTTATTTCAGTAATACTAGTAGGTTTAATCACATTAAATGTAATGTCGGTCAAAGAACCATTGGCTACTGGAACCCTAATGCCACAACCGCCCATCACTTCAGCCAGATCAGGAAACACCCTTGTGAGTGCTTTTGCAGCACCTGTAGTGGTCGGTACTATTGATTGCCCAGCAGCTCTGGCTCTTCTGAGGTCTCTATGGGGCTGGTCGTGCAAACTTTGGTCCGAGGTATACGAATGAATCGTAGTGATATAAGCCTCTCTGATGCCACATAAATCTTTGATTATTGCAATCATTGGCGCCGCATTATTTGTGGTGCAAGAAGCATTAGAGATAATTTGATCACTATTTTTTAAAGTGTGTTCATTAATACCCATAATAATCATAGGGATATTGTCTTCTTCAGGTGGTGCTGCTAAAATGACTCTTTTTACTTGGTCTTTTAGATGAAGGGATAGCATGCTTTTACGCTTGAATTTACCGGTGGCTTCTATAATTATTTCTGCTCCAGTATCCTGCCATGAAATTGACTCAATGGCTGCTTCATTAAACACAGGGACTGTTTTTTTAGCAATCATTATGGCGTGATCCAAGCCAATTACATCTGTGTCTAAGACTCCGTGTATGGAATCGTATTTTAAAAGATGGGCAAGGGTTTTTGCCGGGGCAAGATCGTTAATGGCTACTACCTCAATGGAGGGATGGTTAATTAAAAGGCGAAAGAGTGTTCGGCCAATTCGGCCAAAGCCATTAATACCTATTTTAATTTTTTTCATATAAAGTTTGTGCTGTTAGAGCATGTGTTTGTGTGCCTTGTAAGAAGACCGCACTAATGCACCACTTTCTACATGCCTAAAGCCCATTTCTAAGCCAATTGTTTCGTATTTCTTAAACTGTTCAGGAGTGATGAATTCTGTTACTGGTAAGTGATTTTTTGAAGGTTGTAAGTACTGGCCAATAGTCACTACGTCTACTTGGGCATTTCTTAAATCCCTAAGGGTCTCAATGACCTCCTCTTCTCTTTCACCAAGTCCTAACATAATACCAGACTTTGTTCTGTTTATCCCAGATTTTTTAAGGTAGGCTAAGACTTCCAGACTTTTCTCATATTTGGCTTGAATCCTTACGGCTCTTGTAAGTCTTTTGACGGTCTCCATATTGTGAGAAACTACTTCAGGATTTGCCCTTATAATTCTGTCTAAGTGTCTTGTGATTCCTTGAAAATCAGGAATGAGTGTTTCCAAGGTAGTATTAGGATTTAATCTACGAATGGCACCCACTGTTTCTTCCCAAATAATAGATCCCATGTCTTGAAGGTCGTCTCTGTCTACTGAGGTAATTACAGCGTGTTTTATACCCATTATTTGAATAGAGCGTGCCACTTTCTCAGGTTCTTCCCAGTCTACTGTTTCAGGTCTTCCTGTTTTAACACCGCAAAAGCCACAAGATCTGGTGCAAATATTTCCTAAAATCATAAATGTTGCCGTACCCTCACCCCAACATTCACCCATATTTGGACAACTTCCAGAAGTACAAATGGTATGTAAATCATACTTATCTACCAAACTTCTAAGTTGGGTGTATTTTTGGCCTGTGGGAAGTTTAACCCTCAACCATTTTGGTTTTCCAGCCTTAGGTTTGTCTTTGGTGGTAGTGATTGTATCGGTAGCCATCTTTTTTTTAACAAATATAATAAACAATGGGGATAAAAGCCTTAAATCGAGGGCTTGTTCCTAATCAATTCGGACAATAATTTTCTTGCTCTAAGGGCCTTAACTTTAATGTTATTTACGGGTTCTTCTAGTACTAATGCCATTTCAGCATAACTCATTTCATTAAAATACCTCAGGTTTATAACTTTTTGATAAGCAGGCTTTAGTTTTTTTATTTCTGTGAGTAAATCTGCTAAATTTTGTTGCTGAATCAATTGATCTTCAGCAGTGGGAGTACTGTCTAAAACCTCTGATTCTCCTGCGCTGTTTTGGTAAGAAAAAGTATTGTTTTCTAGGCTTCTTTTTTGTTTTCTCAAAAGATCTATGTGTAGGTTTTTTGAAATGGTAATAAGCCAGGTTTTAAACACAAACTCTTCTTTATAGCTATTGATTTTGTCAAAAGCTTTAGAAAATGTTTCAATAGTAATGTCCTCTGCCTCTAATTCATTTTTTGTTCTAAGCAGTTGAAAACTATACACATCATTCCAAAAGGTATCCAAGAGATTACTAAATGCGAGTTGTTGACCAGATTTGGCGTTTTGTATGGTCTTTGATATGTTTTCGGGAGCTAAAATCAACGAATCTTTATTGGGTTATTTCATTTTTACAATCCTGTTCAGTAGGAAGCTTTCCACACATCCCACATGCCTCCCCTTCTTTATTTAAAAAAGGGCTTTGACTGGCACATGTTCCTGAGAATACACCATCCTTTTTGGCCCAAATTTTTATGGCAATACCAGCAAAACCTAATCCTAAAAGTGCAATTGTAATGAAAACTAACTTCATATATTATATTTTTTACAAAGGTACAAAATATGCCTTTGTGACACACTTATCCAATGGGAATATTGGCTATGGATTCTTTTGGATTTGGGTTTGGATTACCAGGTTTTTCTTCAATGGTGATATATATGATTCCTTTTTCTTTAAAGGGTATTTGAATTAATTGTTGTTTGTCAATTTTTGAAAGCACCCCAATATTCTCAATTATTCCATTGCGACTTACCCATATTTGGAAACACTTGTTATCTGGTAGATTGGGTAAATTATCGAATTGCAGGAACCCCAATCTTTTCTCTTTATTTAGATAAGAAGAAAAATTAAAGGAAACTTGATTGTATTTAGACTCATGCTCTTTTTTCTCAGTTTGAGGGCTTTGAAGAACTATAAACTGATTCCTTAAGTCTTCTAACTTTTGGTCAAAATTTGTAGTGAGTTCTTTAATTTGATCATTGACCACAGACTGCTGGGTTCTCATTCTTTTCGTTTCTTGAAGTACATAAAGCGCAGTCATTAAAAAAACCACAATTGCTAACACAATAGAAACCCATGAAAATTTAGCCAATCGTTCAATTCTTTTTACCTGTCGTTCTATATTGGCTTTTAAAGATTTTACAGGTGCTTTTTTGTATTGACTACTAAATTCTAAAAGATTGTTTTCTAATAGGTCTAGGTGTGCTTTTAAATCAGGATTATTTTCAATGAGACTTTCAATGCGAAGGGCCTCTTGAGGATCAAGACTTCCGGATACATATAATTCAAGATCACCAGATGCGATTATAGCTGCTGTATTTTCTTCCATTTTTTATTGCTTAAACTGATAAATAGTGCCCAGTTCTTTTAATCCAATTCTAAGCCTAGATTTAACTGTTCCCAAAGGAATGTTTAAAAACTCAGCCACTTCTCTTTGCGTCATGCCAAAGAAGAAAATAGCTTCTAGTACCGCTTTGTTTTTAAGGGCCAATTGGTCCATATGATTCTGAACATCAAGGTGGTCACTGTCAAATCCTTGGTCCCTAATATTTACGGTATTAATCCCTATTTGGACTTCTAAGGGTTTTGTTTTGTTTGTTTTCCGATATAAATCAATAGCAGTGTTGCGTGTAATCCTTAAAATCCAGGTAAATAATTTCGCTTTTTTTTGATCGTAAGTATGGCTATTTTTCCAAATTTTTATAAAACTATCCTGTAGGGCGTCTTCTGCAGCTGAGCTGTCTTTTAATATTTGAAAACAAACCCCATAAAGCACCTCTGAGTAATTGTCATAGAGTAAGCTAAGGGCTTTTTCATCCTTAGCTTTTAAGAGTCCAACAATTCTCGTGTCTATACCCATCAATGTTGGCTAAATGATATTTACTTCAGGTTCTAAGTGTATGGCGAATTTTTCTTTGACTGTTTGAATGACTTTTTGAGCCATAGCTAATAGCTGTTTTCCACTAGCATTTCCGTAGTTTACAATGACCAAAGCTTGTTTTTCGTGAATTCCAGCGTCATTTTCTCTGTATCCCTTTAATCCAGATTGCTCTATGAGCCAGCCAGCAGGGATCTTGTATTGATTTTCAGTAATCTTATAAAATGGTGCTTCTGGCCATTTAGAATGAAATGCATTAAAAATATCCTTTCCAACCGTTGGGTTTTTAAAAAAACTACCACTATTTCCCAATATTTTTGGATCGGGTAGTTTTGATTTTCTAATACTGATAACAGCATCCGAGACATCCTTTATGGTTGGATTTTTATCTGTATTATTTTCTTTTAAGACCCTTTGAATATCACCGTATTGGGTGTGTAGTACATGGGGTTGTTTTGAAAGGCAAACCCTAACATTGTAGATAATATACTTTCCTTTGGCCCTTGTTTTGAAAACAGATGACCTGTAGTCAAACTCACATGCTTCTGCAAGGAGCGTTTGTGTTTTAAGTGTTTTTATTTCCAGTACCTCACAGGACACAAAAACATCTTTTAACTCTACCCCATAAGCGCCAATATTTTGAATTGGTGCACTACCCACACAACCTGGAATTAGTGATAAGTTTTCAAGCCCACCGTAATCATGTTCCAAACACCAAAGTACTAAATCATGCCAATTTTCTCCTGCAGCGACGTCTAAAACAACCTCATTTTCAGTTTCAGAAACCAAATGAATTCCCTTATGACATATTTTTATAACATGGGCGTTTAAGTCTTTAGTCAGTAGGAGGTTGCTCCCTCCACTTAGAATAAAAATATCAGGATGACAGCGATTCAATAAAAGGTGTTTTAAATCTTCTAAATGGTGGCTCTCTGAAAAGTAAGCTGCTGAAACATCTATACCAAAACTGTTGTGTGATTTAATGGATATGTTCTTAGAAATATTCATTAATTTGGATAAACCTCCAAAGCTTTTTTTAGAATTTCTATGGCGGTAATTAATTGCTGTTCTTCTAACACATAGGCAATTCTAATTTCATTTTTACCTAAGCCAGGAGTCGCATAAAAACCAGCTGCAGGGGCAACCATGATTGTTTTGCCACCTTCAGAAAAAGAATCGAGTAGCCACTTGGCAAAATTATCTGCATCTGCAACAGGCAAAGCTACTACACAGTAAAAAGCCCCTCTTGGATTAGCAACAGCTACCCCTGGAATTTTTTTTAGACCAGAGATTAACACATCCCTTCTTTTTTGGTATTCTGTGTTTACTGTTTTAAAATAGGACGTAGGGGTATCTAAAGCGGCCTCTGCAGCAATTTGAGCATAGGTGGGAGGGGAAAGTCTCGCTTGCGCAAACTTCATGGCCGTATCAATAAATGCTTTATTTTTTGATACCAAACAACCTATACGAGCACCACACATACTGTATCTCTTAGATACAGAATCTATGACTATAGCGTAGTCTGCTATTCCTTCTAATGTTAAAATAGAGTGGTGTACAGCCCCTTCGTAAGTGAATTCCCTATACACTTCATCTGCAATTAGAAAAATATTGTGCTTTTTAACCAAGGCAGACAAGGCTTCTAGCTCTTCTATTGTATAGAGATAGCCAGTTGGGTTTCCAGGATTGCAAATGACAATAGCCTTTGTTTTTGACCCAATTAATTTTTCAAAATCAGCTATGGGGGGTAGGGCAAAATTTTCGGATAGGCTAGAAACAACAGGTACTACTCTAATATCGTTGGCAGCTGCAAACCCATTGTAGTTGGCGTAAAAGGGTTCTGGAATAATGATCTCATCTCCTGGATCTGCCACACTGCCCATAGCGAATGACAAGGCTTCGGATCCCCCAGTGGTTACAATAATATCTTCTTTAGTGATATTTACATGGTGTAGTTTGTAATACTGCGCTAATTTATCTCTATAGGTGTCAGACCCTTCCGTTCTACTATAAGCCAAGACTTCAATTTTAGCATTAGATACGGCATCTAGTGCTATTTGAGGTGTTTTAATATCTGGTTGACCAATATTCAAATGAATTACTTCAATACCCTTCGCTTTGGCATTTTCTGCAAAGGGGACAAGTTTTCTAATAGGGGATTCGGGCATAGAAAGCCCTTTTTTAGACAATACTGGCATGGATTTTTTTTTGCGAAATTAGGAATCAAAAACAAGCCCAGCTTGTTTTTTTAAAAATTATTCTTCTTTTTTAACCATTCCCTTGATTGTCAATATTTTAGTAGGTGTCTCTGCATTAGATTTAACCGTAACGGCCTTTCTGATAGGGCCTACTAAAGCTGTGTTGTATTTTACCTGAATTTCTCCTGTTTTTCCCGGTAAAATAGGCGCCTCTGGTTTTTTGGGAATAGTGCAACCACAGCTGGAGCTTACTTCGGTTATTATCAGTGGAGCGTCTCCGGTGTTGGTGAATTCAAACACCCTAATTCCGTCGCTATTTACCGCTATTGTTCCATAGTCGATGGTTTCAAATTTGAAGCTTATTTTTGCCGTTTTTTCTTGAGCTAAAACAGTGTTTTGCATGAAGATTACCGCAAGTAAGAAAAGTAAATTTTTCATTTTTTCTTTAGTTTAGAACTATATCAAATATAATTCTTTTCATAACAAGGGACAAAATTCTTTCAAGAGAGGCAGAGTATCCTTATTTTTGTATCTTATTATTTCCTAATAACAAGCCTAACTACTATATTGTATGGAGACTGCTTCCAAATATTCCCCCCGACAAATTGAAAACCAATGGTATGACTATTGGATGAAGCACAATTTTTTTGCTTCTAAGCCAGATGAGAGAACGCCATATACCATAGTCATTCCTCCACCAAACGTCACTGGAGTTTTACATATGGGGCATATGCTAAACAATACCATTCAAGATGTACTGATCAGAAAAGCAAGATTGCAAGGTTTTAATGCATGCTGGGTACCTGGAACGGATCACGCTTCAATTGCAACAGAGGCCAAAGTTGTAGCAAAACTTAAAGAGCAAGGTATTTCTAAATCAGACCTGAGCAGGGAAGAATTTTTAGCCCATGCCTGGGAATGGAAAAACGAGTATGGAGGCGTTATTTTGGAGCAACTCAAAAAATTAGGCTGTTCTTGTGATTGGGATAGGACCGCTTTTACTATGGATCCTACTTTATCAGATTCAGTGATCAAAGTTTTTGTAGACTTGTTTAATAAAGGCCTCATTTACAGGGGCAATAGAATGGTAAATTGGGATCCTGAGGCACTCACCACACTATCAGATGAAGAGGTTATTTACGAGGAGAAACAGGGTTTATTGTACTACATTTCATATCAGGTAGCTGGAAGTGATCAGAAGCTCACGATTGCTACTACGAGACCTGAGACTATATTTGGAGATACGGCTATTTGTGTTCATCCTGAAGATGAGCGTTTTATGCACCTTCATGCTAAGAAAGCCATTGTACCCCTTTGTGGGAGAGAGATTCCAATTATTGCAGATCCTTATGTAGATATGGAATTTGGAACAGGCTGTTTAAAAGTGACCCCGGCGCATGATCTAAATGACAAAGCACTGGGTGAAAAACACCACTTAGAGAGCATCGATATTTTCAACCCCAATGCTACTTTAAATTCTTTTGGTATGGGCTACGAGGGAATGGACCGGTTTGACGCTAGAAAAAAGGTTTCGAAAGATTTAGAAGCCCTAAATTTTTTAGTAAAAACAGAGCAACACCTTAATAAAGTAGGCACTTCTGAGAGAACAAAAGCCGTAATAGAGCCTAGATTGTCCGACCAATGGTTTCTAAAAATGGAGACTTTAGCCCAGCCTGCTTTAAAGGCGGTATTGGAGGACAAAGAGGTGAAGTTATTTCCCAAAAAGTTTGAAAATACTTACAGACATTGGATGGAAAATATTCGTGATTGGAATATTTCTAGACAATTGTGGTGGGGACAGCAAATACCTGCCTTTTATTTTGGAGATGGAAGAGAAGACTTTGTCGTTGCTGAAAATATTGACACTGCATTAATACTCGCCAAGGAGAAGTCTGGTAATTCAAGCCTAACTTCCCAAGATTTAAGACAAGATGAAGACGCTTTAGATACTTGGTTTTCTTCCTGGTTGTGGCCTATGAGTGTGTTTAATGGCATACTCGAGCCAGATAATGAGGAGATCAATTATTACTACCCTACCAATGATTTGGTGACCGGTCCAGATATTTTATTTTTCTGGGTGGCGAGAATGGTTGTTGCGGGATATGAATTTAGGGGAGAAAAACCTTTTTCTAATGTATATTTCACCGGCTTGGTTAGAGATGCGCAACGTAGGAAAATGTCTAAATCTTTAGGGAATTCACCAGACGCCCTAAAACTTATAGAAGACTATGGTGCAGATGGTGTTAGGGTAGGTCTCTTATTGAGTTCTGCTGCTGGAAACGACCTCATGTTTGACGAGGCATTGTGCCAGCAAGGAAAGAATTTTGCCAATAAAATTTGGAACGGTTTTAGACTCATTCAATCGTGGGAAGTAGCAGATATTCCACAGCCAGAAGCCGCAAAAAAAGCCATTGAGTGGTATACAGCACTGTTTAACAAAACAGTGTTAGAAATAGAAGATGACTTCAGCAAGTACAGAATTTCAGATGCGCTCATGGCCACTTATAAGTTGTTGTGGGAGCATTACAGTTCATGGTTTTTAGAGTTAATTAAACCGCATTATCAGCAGCCTGTAGACCGTACGACAAAAGCTCAGGTAATTGCTTTAATGGAGAATAATTTAAGGATTTTGCATCCCTTCATGCCGTTTTTATCAGAAGATATTTGGCAGCAAATTTCAGAAAGATCACCAGAAGAAGCCCTTATAGTGAATCATTGGCCAAAGGTAAGTCCCTTAGATCAAGCAGATTTATTAGCTGGTTTTGAATGGGCCAAGCAAGTGATATCTGAGGTGAGAACGGTAAGGAAAGAAAAGCAGATTGCCCAAAAAGAAGTTTTAGACATGTTTGTAATGCATTCCTCTAATCCATTGTCTTACTGGACTGCTGGAATTGAAAAATTAGCCAATTTAACACCAGTTCAACTTTCAGACGCACCCATTGAAGGCGCGCTTAGTTTTAGGGTAGACGCTTATGAATACTTTATCCCTATTACTGGGGCCATTGATGTGGACGCAGAAATAGCTAAAGTGACAGAAGAGTTAAATTACACCAAAGGATTTTTAAGCGCTGTAGAAAAGAAACTTTCGAATGAACGATTTGTTTCAAATGCGCCAGAAACTGTTTTGGCTTTAGAAAAGAAAAAGCAGTCAGACGCCATGGCTAAAATAGAAACATTAGCGCAAAGTTTATTATATTTGAAAGGCTAGTGAATTTTAAAGCACAAGCCTTATTGAGTTATGGAAGCTTATGCGAACGCTTTATTAATTGCTATACCTTTATTTTTACTGCTCATTTTAATTGAAATTGGGTATGGGTATTGGCGAAAAAAAACCACCTATGGTGTATTGGACACCGTATCTAGCATCAGTTCTGGTATCACAAATATTTTAAAGGATACCCTTGGTTTGGGTATTGTATTAGTGTCTTATCCAACTATATTGTCTTTTTTTAAAGTAGCTCCTTTGGAGGTGCATTGGTGGGTTTGGGTCATAGGTTTTATCTGTATAGATTTTGGGGGTTACTGGAACCATAGGTTGAGTCACAAAATCAATATTTTTTGGAACCAA
>Ga0181607_10005859_pt1 | contig 10340 bp, 10 predicted proteins | sample 041ome_9_FD_132420 | JGI IMG/M metagenome (GOLD analysis project Ga0181607, IMG submission 132420) | Coastal salt marsh microbial communities from the Groves Creek Marsh, Skidaway Island, Georgia - 041413US metaG (megahit assembly) | ecosystem: Environmental > Aquatic > Marine > Intertidal zone...
GCCTTGGAAGCCGGCTCCTGCTCTCGATAACTTTTGCCACACATCGACATTACCTTCCATGGCGCCGCCAACTTTGTCAATCGCGGTACCAAAACTGCCTAATATGCCTGGCAGTTTTGGAAATAGTGCAAATGTATTTTTAATTGTAGGTGTTCCATGAAGAAACACTTTAGTCGTGTCAACAAATGCTCCGGTGAGTTTTTTTGACTCCTCACGTAACCTTTTATATTCCGCTGCTTGTTCCGGTGATATTGTAACTGCTTCTGCCATGATTAAAACCCAAGTTTATTTTGTTTCATAAATATAATACACAATCGTATAATATATTTATCAAGGAGATAGCATGGCTGAAAGTCTAATGTCAAAATATAAAAGACAACCAAAATTGCAAATAGACTTACCTAGTAAAGGTTCAGGGTATAGTCAAGGTACTTTAGGAAAATTTGAAGGTCTTGATGTATACAGCATGACTGCTGGAGATGAAATTGGAATTAAAACTCCAGATACGTTGTTTTCGGGTTCAGCAACTGTCAAGGTAATAGAATCTTGTATTCCTGATATTAAAAATGGTTGGCAGATTCCTTTAAACGATTTATATACTATACTTTCTGCAATTCGTATGGCTACTAGCGGAGAAACTACTACGCTAACATCAGCGTGTCCAAATTGTTCAGAAGTAAATGACTATGAGATTTATTTTAACAATATTATTGAGCATTATCAGTCAGTATCATTTATAACAGAAATTAGAGTTGATAATGTTATTATTAATACTGCACCATTGTCTTACAAAGATTTAACAGAAATTAACAAACAAACCTTTAAGTTACAACGACAATTAGCTCAAAAGATTCCTAATATTGAAGACGAAACCGAACGTGATGCTGAAACACAAAAACTTTTTGATCAATTATCTAACTTACAATCATCAGCAGTTATACACACAGTTAAGTCAATAGAGATTGACGACTTTATTGAACAAGATTGGAATAAAATTAATGAGTTTATTAAAAATGCCGACTCAAAAATTTATGATGCGTTATTAGAAACACACTTAGAAAATATGAGTAATTTTGAACTGCCAAATAACAAGTTGCAGTGTCCTAGTTGTAGTCACGAATATGAAACAGCATCTGAGTTTGATTGGTCAAGTTTTTTCGAAACACGTTAATTCGCACCTCTGATTCTGATATACCGGAATTATCAAAGTCTTTTGAACTAGATATTAAGAAACTTAAACACGAAATTTATCAGTTATGCTGGTATATGCGAGGTGGAGTAAGTTCAGATGTTTTGTTCTACGATACAGACATTGAAGATTTAGAAATTATCAATAAAATTATATTAGAAAACATTGAAGCAACTAAAAAGTCAGGAATGCCTTTAGTTTAACGGTATTCCTAATCCTTGAAGGAAATCTTTAGCATTGCCTTGGGATTTGCTTTTATCCGGATTATATGTAGACGATGATGCGTCAGGATCAACTTTTAATCGACTAGCAGTCTCGGCACCTGCTTCAAAGTTATCAGCACCTTTTTGAATTTCAGGATCGGCAATTTTGTTATCAGCAGCCTGTTTCCAGTATGAATCAAAGTTACCACCTATAAAATTAAGCAGGTCAACAAATACATCATAGAAAAATTCCTGAGACTTGTCAACATACTTAGGAAATCCAGGACCAAACCAATCCATTGCATTTATAACTTGTTTTCTTCCTGTTTCGGTTCCTGCAAAATATGCACCAACTACACCGCCGCCTATGTATGCTATCCACGCAACCTTTCTCTGTTTTTTTATAAGTTTATCAACACCAGTTTCTTTTGCTGCTTTAGCAAGTACTACTCCACTTAACGATTTAATTAAAAATGAAACTGCTACTGTAACAGCAGCGCCTGTAAAGGTTGTTACAAGTATTCCAAAAAATGATGCACGTATTCTTTTTATATCCTGTCTATATGTTGTGTCATCAATCAGTCCAGCAGCTCTTTGTTCATCAAGTGCAAATCTCGCTTCATTAGCAACTGTCCAGTAATAAAAAGCAGGTCCCCACAACAGTGCCATTCCGCCTACGTGACGACCAATGCCTCTGACTTTTCTTTGCCATTTTGATCTATCGGCTCTAGACCCCGATACAACATATTTTTCATATAATGCATCTAAATCTTTCCAATCACCTTTATCTCTAATGTTTGCTTTTTCAGCATCTACAAATGCTATAGCACGATCTAAATCATATTTTTTAACTCGGTCGCTCTTAATCCAACCCTTTTTAGAAAGTGCTTCTTTAAATCCGTCTCTATAAAACTGTTCAGTTCCTTTAGGACTAAGATTACCTAACGGCATTTTAAATTTAGGGTCTTCTGGATTATACCACCGACCGGACATGGAATCCCAACGCATCCAATAACTTTTTCCGTCGCCGCCTTTAAACTTTACATCCAACTTGTTAGGTATTGCACGAGGATCAGGTTTAAAGTTTGCCCTCTCATAATAAAGATATAATTCTTCAAGTAGAAGTGCGCCTACCTCTACAGCAGCAAATGCAGCAATAAATCCAGCAGCCGCTATCACAATACCAGGTAGTACTTCATCTAAACGGTCTTCATATATAACTGGATCACGATATTGTGAAAGATCTCTAATGTGCATTATAGTTAATAGTCCTTAATAGTATTATTTATGTTAAGAATTGCTACTGCGTAGCAATTAGTTTTCGCTATCGCTCAAACTATTTTATTTAATTTAATTATTAGCGCATTACGAAGTAATGCGTGTTATACTCATGTAGATAATGTTTGGTCAGACGGAACCTGTTACGGTTCCATCAAAAAATTCTCATGTGAGTAAAGCTCAGCCGAGACTTGGAAGTAGGTGTTTGTTATACTGCTACACAATGGGCTCTGACCTTTCCCAACCTACGTCGACATCGTGTACTATATAGGGTGCATAAGACGCTCTTATGCTTTCTGTATAATACATTACCCCCCGCTTCGTTCCTAGTGCTAAGGGTTTTTATGTGTAATGTGCAGTTTTTTGACAGCCAACAATCTATCTACGTCAACCAGTGGGCCCAATTCTTTTGATGGCTTCCTCACAGTGGTGGTCGATCAACGTGTTACGTGTGCTCCGATCAAGGATGCTTTTTCCACAGCGGTATTTCTAAACTGGCCCGCCAACCTTAAGTGTTGGATTGTTTTGCCTTGATGCTATGTTCTAGCAATGCCTGTCGTAGTTTGTCTGATCCGCCAACTCTAACATTTATAATTCCGTTGTAATAATCGTCCGTCTCTAATACACGGCGGTCAAACTGTTCTCTTGCCTCTATGTAGGACATTTCTCCACGGCCTTTGCAAAGATATAATATTTCTCTTGTGAAGTTTTCTGGGCCTAGTGCCTGTACATCTGCGTTTAATCTATCTGACGATCCCCAATAGTCTTGCCAGTCTGATTCTTTATAGCCTCTGCGTTTATTCTTTTTGCCTTTAAGTGGTGGCTTAGTTGTTTTAAACTTTGCTAGTTTCTTGCCTATGTACTTTTGCCCAGTGGTAAGATTGGTTATGAGATAAACAAACCCTTCATACTCGTCTGGTATGGTGTCGATTGGTTTGCCTTCATAAGTCCACTGCATGAGTGTACTTATTTTGGCTCTTGCTTTTCTGCCTCTTTCTTGATTTGGTAGTCTTCATGAATCTCATCCATACGCATCTTAGCAAGGTCGCGAATTTTTCGCAGCCAACGTCTGCTTGATGCGTGAGTACGATGAGACTTACGTGACATATATGCCTCGTTTGCCTTAAAATATTCTAAGTATGCCTTAGTTAATTGATCGTGAACGTCGTCTTCTATCATTCTATAATTTCAATATCGTTTTCGTAACTAGTAAAGCCGTTTTCTTTAATGACTCTCATTACGTGATTGACTCGTCCTATTAGTTCGTCCTTGTGTGAGATTAAGAAAACATTTTTATCACGTTCCCTACCCATCTTTTTAAGAACACTAAGTGAGTTTTCAACACCTGCGGTGTCCATACCACTGTCAATCAACTCGTCAATAAACAACAAGTTGATATTTTGATATAAACTTTCCCAAACATCGCGGAATGCAAAGCTCATACCAAGTATAAGTCTGTTTCTTTCACCCCTTGACAAGTTATCAAAGTCTAGATCCTGTCCTAGTTGTGTAATTTCAACTGCAAGGTCGTTCTGGAACACAACTTGATGAGGTAATCCTAATCTATCAAGATAGTATGTTAAACGATTGTTGAGATATGCAAGATTTTGATCAATAATCTTTTTGCGGATGAACGAATCTTTGTTTGTAAGCAGTTTTAATAAAAATTCTTGGTGTTCTTTAACAACAGTTAATTTATTAACACCTTCCCAATCAATTTCTTGAAGTCCTGTGCTTCGCAAATCGTCAATTTGTGGCTGGTAAGGATCATCTTCATTAGTTTTTGTTGCCAACGACTGTTTTAATGTTTCAAGATTGTTCCTATGCTCATATGCTTCTTTAACAGTTTCATAAAATGTAGTTGGTCTGCCGTTTAGATCACCTATATCATTAATACCTTTAATAACATCTACAAGTTTACCGTTTACTTCGGCCTGATAAGTAATAGCCTCTTCTAATTCTTTTGCTTTTTCTGCTAAAATCTCTTGTTTCTTATCTTCGTGTAGTGATTGTCCACAAGCATAACACTTAGCATCATCAAGTTCTAAGACATCTTTTTCTACTTTTTTAACACGTTTGTCTGCTTGCAGTAATGCTGCATCAAGAGTGCTTTTTTCTTTATTAAGAGCAGTCTTTGCACTGTTTAACTCAGTCCATTCAGCAAGTCTTTCGTGATTTTCTAGTTCAGCATCAATATCTAAGTGTTCTAATTCAGATAATCCTTGTTGTAACCTAGTAATGTCTTGTTGTTTTTTAGTATTCCATGCACTCTGTTTAGTTTTTAGGCTTTTGATAGTTTCTTCAATATGCGAGTTAGCGTTTTGAACAGCAGTAATTTTTAAATTTTCTTCTGTGATTTTTTCTTTAATCTGTCTAATATGTTCTTTTAAAGATTCTGCCTTTTCAGAAAGTATAGTAATACCAAGTAACTGTTCAATGATAGCACGTTGATCATTCTGCCGCATATTTAAAAATGGCTCTGTGTAGGTGTTTAATGCAACAATATGCTTAAACATATCGTGGCTCATACCTAAAAGGTCATTAATTACCTTTTGTGTCTCTCTGCTATCGCCTTGACTTTCGTCTGTTACCGCTTGTTCTTGACTATCAATATAAAATTTTAAGAACGTAGGTGAACGTCCGCGCTCAATTTTATATTCAACGCCATCTTTTTCAAAGTCAAGAGACACTATCATGCCCTTACCATTAGTTTTATTGATAAGGTTGTTTCTCTTAATATTAGTTAGTGCTTGGCCATACAGTGCATATGACAATGCATTAATAATTGTTGTTTTGCCTGTACCGTTACGAGAACCTGAATCATCACCTCCTTGATCGATGTTTTCGCCAAGCACTAGTGTTAACTGTTGCTTATTAAAGTCAACAGCCTGGGTCTGATTGCCCACACTCATAAAGTTTTTTACGGTTAAATCTTTAATTTGAATCATTTTATTGGTCTAATCCGTTGTAAATGTCTAGTAGCATCTTCTTGTCGTAGTTTGTAGTGTCTAGTTCTGCAATTTCTCCGGTTACAATTTGATCTACACTCTCAAATTGTGCAATATCTAGTTCAGTTGAAATTTCTTCAATTTGTTTTTGAGGAATAAGTGTTATTTCTCTGCAATCATACTGTTTAATGAAGGTTTCTTTGATAAAACTTGCTTCTTCATAACTTATTGGTATATCAATTGTAACACGCAGGTACATTTTAGGTTTTATAATGTCTGCGGCTGGATCTAATAGTTGTGATAGTTTCACTGTACGATATTTTGGACAGTTTGGCCAGTTGATGTATTCAGGTTCCTTACCATTTTCTTTGTCAAGTATCATCATGCCACGCTCATCATCCCACGCATCTGCATAGTTGTGCGGAAATGCATTACCAATATAATGAATCTTACCTTGTACTTGGCGTTTGTGGAAGTGTCCACTGAACACATAGTCTTGATGCTGAAAATGTTCTACTTTTAAATCACCGTGGTCGGGCATTTGTACCATTGCATTCATATAAAAATGCGGAAGTTCAAAATGACCAAACATATATTTGGATTTAATACCTGAAATATTCTTCCATTCGTCACCTACAAGCCAAGGCACAAGTGCTACATCATCTTTTTCAATAATTTCATTTATAACTGTAACTCCAGGGATATGACGACCAAACTCAACAGAGTGTACATCGCGTTTATCCTTGTAGTACAAGTCATGATTGCCTGGAAAGTAAAAGAACTGATCAAATGCTGCTCCTAATTTTTCTAAACTAGTAATAGTAGATTTCATAGTAGTCACATTTAAACTATTTCTGTTGTGATGCCAATCTCCGCAGAAAATTCCAGTCTCACAACCGTTCTCTTTTGCGTTACTAATAAACCAATCAATAAATTCTTCACAATCATCATTATGAATTTTTGAGTTTGATTTTAATCCAAAATGTATGTCAGTAAATACTGCTGCTTTTTTAAACAAAATGATTACCTTTCAATTCTTAATAGAGTATAACGTCAACTTGAACAAAAGTCAAGTTTTTAATTATTCACCTTCAGTTGCACCACGCTCACGCTTCATAGCATTTTCCCATTCGCCTTGATGCATTCTAGTATAACTCGGATTCATATCGTTCATTTCAAGGATGTCGTCTCGTATGTTTTGATTTCTTTTTTCAAGATTAATAACTCGGACAAAGGAATTGGTAACGGCGGCTGTGTAATATGCGAAAGGATTGTTAGATTTTGATTCATCAAACTGTAAGCCAATTTGAGCAAGTTGTAGTATTGCTTGTCCTCGCATTTCGTCATTGTACGTATATCCTCTCACGTTACCTCTAGTTGCATATCTTTCACACAATTTCATCCACATAAGGGCTAGTTTATTTGTTGCTTGTCCTTTTTTAGGATTAAAATGTCCGTTTTCCATACCACCTTCCCAGTGGCTTTTACCAACACATATTAATTCGTCGTCTTCGTTAAATTTATAGTGCTGAAAGGGCGGAAAATTAAGTTTAACTTTTGTTTCTGCTATTGTTTTTGGATTCTTTTTGCGTCCAGGTTCATCCGGAATATGATCAAAAGTCATAATACGAAAGATTAGTTCTTCTTTTGTGATCTTTTTGTAGTCAACTTCGCAATCTGCTTGTTTAACTTTTTCACCTGCTTCTTTTCTTCTGGCATACTCTTCTGTGCTTAGTCGTTTTGCTTTGTTTCGCTTTGCTTCAGCAATAGTTCGTATGTTTATTTTGTCTATAGATGGCAAAATAATGTCATAATTACCATATTCAGGTTGTATATAACTTGAAAATGTATTTTTTGACTTGTGTATTTCAGCCAATATGTCTTTGTTGTTTAAGTAATTTATTTTTTTCATTGTATCTCCGGGATATGTTTACTATTATAATATACGCACATAAAAAAGTCAACTAAATAATACTAATAAGGAGCAAGATTTATGTCCAACATATTTGATGACGCTGGCGGTGCATTTAATAGAGCATTAAACAACGCAGGTAACGACATTAGAAAAGTTGTCGGCTCTCCAGCGGACTCTGTACAACAGTTCTTAGGTAGTGCTTTCACCCAAGCAGGTAACGTGTTAGGTGCAGTGGCTGATGGCGTTAAAAATACTATAATTAATGACACAGGGTTTGGTAAAGCTCTAAGGGCATTAAATCTCATAGATGGTGCTAATCCTACTAATCGTACAGCAACGGCTGCGGTGTTTAATGGACAAGGTGCTGATTGGAGAGTAAGACTATCATTACCATATAACTTTTATGACTCACCAGTGCTTAAAGCTCTTATTGATACACAAGGATTTGTATTTCCGTATACACCGCAAATAATGGTAACACATTCAGCACACTACAATCCAATTGAACCTGTACATAATAATTATGCATATTATGCCTATCAGAACTCCAGAGTTGAATCTATGACGATTACCGGAGAGTTTTTAATTGAAAACTCTTTAGAAGCAGAATACTGGTTAGCCGCAGTTCATTATTTAAGAACAGTTACAAAAAGTGCCTATGGCGGAGATTTTGGCACTATAGAACAAGGTTCGCCGCCACCAGTTGTTAAGTTGAACGGCTATGGAGATTTTATGTTTAAAAATCTTCCTGTTGTAATTACACAATTTAACGTAGAGTTAAGTCAAAACTGCGATTACATATCAGTTATTCATGGACCTAATAAGAGTTGGGTTCCAACTAGCAGTAATATTTCTATTTCAGTTACACCAATTTACAGTAGATCTAAAGTTGCACAATTTTCTTATCAAAATTTTGTTAATGGTGATTATATTGACGACGGGAGCGGGTTTATTTAATGGCTACATATAACACATCAAGTCCTTGGCACAATACTGCTATAATTGACAGCGAGTATTTAGATTTCTTAGAGATAAGAGCAATACCTGCAGAAGCAGATGATATCTTATACACAATTGAACCTCAATATACATATAGACCTGACCTGTTAGCATATGACTTATACGGCGATAAAAATTTATGGTGGGTGTTTGCACAACGAAACATGGATGTAATTAAAGACCCTGTCTATGATTTTGTACCCGGGACTAAAATATATCTACCACAAGGGACTTTACTTACACAGGCACTAGGAAGTTAATATGGCTAGTATTGTTCGAGACGGATCTGGCAATCCAGTTAGAACAAGTACCGGACAATTTGTTACGTCTGGTCCAAGTGTTCCAACAAAAATTCCTAGTACAGTACCATCACCAAATATCAATGTTAATGCTGATAAAAGTGCAGTTGCTACTTTTGCGGAACAAATTCCTAAGGCAGCAGCATCTACAGTAGAACGAAAACTATCAACTCGAAATACAGCATTCACACAACTTTTTAATGCAGCCTCAAATAAAACAGGGTTTGGTCCACCTCCTTGGCCAAACGAACTAAACGATTACGCTAGTTATGCATATAAGTTTACTTTATCTGTATTAACTGCAAACGAGCTAAACAACCCAGACACAACTTACAGAGCCGGAAAATACGGAAAAGATACAGTAATTTTACGTAACGGCGGATCAAAAGATAAAGTTACAACTTTTGCTGAACAATTAATTGGTAAACCTGTTGAGTTGTATATTGACGATATACAGTTACAAAGTTATATGACACATAATATGGGAGCAAAACAGGCTGCATTGGCCCAAATACAATTTAAAGTTTATGAGCCATATAGTATGGGTCAATTTATAGAGTGTCTGCAAGTTGCAGCATTAAAAGCAGGCTATGCAAATTATATTGAAGCACCATACCTTTTAAAGTTAGAATTTGTAGGCTGGGACGATCCGACACAAACCTTTGAATCGATACCCCTTAATAAAGCGTTTGCAACAAGGTTTATGCCATTACATTTGGCTGAAATTGATTTTGAAGTATCTACACAGGGCTCTGTTTACAATGTTGTAGGATATCCATATAATCATACAGTGTTCACTGACGTAGTACAAAAAATTACTACAGATACTAATATTAAAGGTAGGACTGTAATTGAAGCACTGCAAACAGGCGGCGAAAGTTTAGCAACTATTATTAATACCGCACTTCTTAAAAAAGCAGAAGCAAAAAAAGTTCAAGCAAATCAGTATGTGTTCTTATTTCCAAATTTTTCAAGTTCACGACAAGCAAATATTTTAGGCAGTGGATCAAATTCTACTGGTGCAACTACGACTGGAACTGTTAAAACAATTTCTGACAAACAAAAACAAAAAATTTATGAAAGTATTACAGGAATAGTTGGTCAAAAACCACCACCAGACTTTGATGAAACTTTAAGTAAAGAACTTGGTATTGTTATTACTAGAAGTAATATTGGCGAAACACTTAGAGCATATGCTGAAAAACCTGAAAACATAAATCCAATAGGAAATTCTACTTTTGTAAAAGAAATTAATGATTCGGGTAACGTACCCGTTGCAGCACCAAATTTATCACAAAATAAAGAAAAGACCGGAATTGCAAGGTCCAAGGTACAGATACCAGATAAACTTAGAACCTTCCAATATAAAGTTGGAATGAAAATGCAAGATATAATAGAAGATCTTATTTTATCAAGTGAATGGGGCCGTCAAGTAAAAGAACGACTAAAACGTCCTGATAAAAATAATATGGTTGAGTGGTTTAAGATAGATGCACATTGTTATGATAA
>Ga0181607_10005864_pt1 | contig 10334 bp, 6 predicted proteins | sample 041ome_9_FD_132420 | JGI IMG/M metagenome (GOLD analysis project Ga0181607, IMG submission 132420) | Coastal salt marsh microbial communities from the Groves Creek Marsh, Skidaway Island, Georgia - 041413US metaG (megahit assembly) | ecosystem: Environmental > Aquatic > Marine > Intertidal zone...
AGCAGCAGCAGCAGCAAGATTGATTTCCGAACGCGTCGGGAGATGAGTCTATTAGCGACGTTGACCCGAGCCGCGTGGGGCGACGACAAATACGACGAGATGTTAGCGAAGGAGATTCAATTCTCTCGAGAAGATGATGAAAAGAAGGAGAAGAAGAAGGAGGAGAAAGATGAGCTTTAATTTTTTATATTCTACATGTTTGTTATTATATGATACACTACTTATTACATCTTCCAATGCTTAGAGGACGCCTCGGAATACGCTTGCAAAATCTCTCTGACTTTCTTCCGGTACCGCTTCGCCTCTTCCATTCGTCGCGCAGACGTCGAATCTCCAGTCCCGTCGCCGTTGTTTTCCTTCTTGCCTAATTTCTCTTCTTCTTCTTCTAACTTTTTTTCGGTTTCATCTAATTTTCTCAAAGCGGTTTCAACGGCACGCTTTAATCCTCTATTTTCCAAGCGTCGATGGTCGTGGACGATTTCATCCGCGTCGACGTTATTTTGTGCGCCTCCCCCACCGAACGAAGAGAACAACCCTCCCGATCGCCTCCGTTGTCTCGCGCGTTCTTGTTTAGACGCTCTTTCCGCGGGCGTCAACGTCAGCGTTTCTTTCACCCCTAACAACGCTCTCAGCTCCATCGCTAATTGCTCGCCTCGCATGCCTAAAATCCTCAACGCCTCTCGCACTTCCGGATCGCCGGAAAACGTGCTCGCGCCTTTCTTGGCGTTTTCCAAATCTAACTGAACGATTTTCGGTAACCGTTTCAACTCTAAGCAACTCGCGTGCGCTTTCGTGTCTTCGTCGTCGTTCCAAACGAACGGTAAAATCGTGCTCGTCGCGTCCTCGTCGACGAATCCGTACGTGAAAAACGCTCGCTCTAAATTTTCAATGCCGTAGGAAATTTTAATCTCGTCTTCGCTCGTTAGTTTATCTTCAATTTTCGAAGGCACGCGTAATTCGACGGACTTCATATCGCTGGAAAGTTGGTAGCGCGCGTTTGGTCTCTTCGTGGAGTGATTGCAGCAGTCTATCAGCGGCACCAACGCTTCGACGATGACTCGGCCGTTATCTACGGGAATAGTCAAAGCTCTCGTCCAGAACAACGCCTTCGCCCACAAAAATTCCTCGTAAGAGAGCGGCGCGGTATCGTTGGCGCCGTTTCCTCCAAACACGCTCGACAACACTTTCAAAGGCGAGGACGACGACGGTATTATTTCTCTCAGTTTTGGTACCACGTGCATATCGAACGCGTTTTTAACCACACTTTCGTATTCTTCTCGCAATCGTTCCTTCTGCGTCTTCACCATCTCGTACAAAACCGTCCCTTTCAATCCTCTCTCGACCTCTCGCTCCGTCCAAAACACCGGCACCACATCCATCCTGCGCGGTAAGAAATCCACGTACGCTTTCCAACCGCTCTCGCTCCTCAACCGCCTCTGCGCTAAAACAAACATCTGCGTCGCTTGCCTCGTGTCGATTCTCGACGCGTCCAAGAGCTCCGTAAACGTCTCGCCCAAGTCGGCGTCGCTTGCGGCCGTGCTCGCCGATACGATGTAGGCATCCGGAACGTTCAAAACGATCGTTTCCCCGTGTTCTCTCTTCATAGTCGCGTGTTTCTCTTTCCTCGATATCGCTCCATCGCTAAAAAGTCCAAATTCCTCAGCGCACGATGAAGAAGAAGAAGACGTCAAAGGCTTCGCGTGCGCTAAAATACGTCCAGACTCGCCCACGAACGCGTGCAATTTTGCAATCCTTTCGTGCGGATTTAAAGCCAATCGATCGTCTCTCGGATCTTTCGCGATGAAATTCGACGACGAATCGTTCTCATCTTCGTTCGGTAGCGCGTAATACGCCAAGGCGGAGCACGACATCGCCGCCAGCGCGAGGAAAGAAGAAGAAGAAGATTGCTTTTGAGTTCCATTTTTGGAAACCGTTGAAGAAGAAGAAGAAGAAGAAGAAAACAACAACGCGCGACACCTAGGAAGAGTGCCGGTAGTGGTACCTTCTCTCCTCCGCAGAGAACGAAGAAGAAGAAGAGAAGAAGCTGCGCGACGAAAAGACATGTCGTCGCTTTCCGGGGGTGGGGGGGGCTCTCTCGTCAGTCGCGCGGCGTTGTGCCGGTAAAAGTCACCATAACGAGCGCCGGCAAAAACTCAAAACTCACTTAAACCCTAAACTAAACAAAAGCAAGTTTTAGGGTTTAGGGAAGATGGTGGGAGGGAAACGAGCGCCACAAAACGTAAAAGAAGATAAAGAGGGAGAATGTTTGGCGCGTCGATTTTGAGCGCATCTTCTTCCTCCTCCTCCTCTTCTTCTTCGCGTTCATGGTGTTGTTGTCGTTGGCAGCAAAAGAGGAACGCGTTGGCTTTTGTTCTGCCACCGCCAGAGCTGCCGCAGAAGAAGAAGAATGGGACGGTGATGATGCATCAGTCGAAGGGGCGGCGACTCCCTTTTCTCGTCGTCGCTAGGGGTTGGCGCGACGACAGTCCGATCGCGCCGCGAGAAGGAGCGAAGAAAACGAAGAAGAAGAAGAGCGCGAAGAACGAGAAGAAGAAGAAGAACTTTGTTGAGACGGGGAAGAAAGGTTCGGCGGCTTCGGCGTCGTTTAAAACCATCGATCTCGGGAGAGGCAAGACGGTTGAGATTTTTTGCGACGACGAAGCCGAAAACGTAGGGGATGTGGATTTTGCGGCAAGCGCGGAGGAAGGGATTTCTTTAGCGCAACTTAACGGCAACTTGTACGGCGCGGGAGACGTGATTTGGCCATCGAGCGAAGCGCTCGCGAGGTTAGTCGCGCACGTGCCGAGTTTGGTCAAAAATAAGGATTGCATCGATATCGGCGCCGGTCTCGGGTTGGTTTCGGCGGCGGCAATCATGAGTCAAGCGAAGAGGGTGTTGGCTGTGGATTACGACGCGCAAGTTTTGGAAATGACGATAAAGTCGGTGGAAAAGATGGTATCTTCGGTATCGTCGTCTGATTCTGCGAATAGTATTGATTTCAACGGAGCAGAGGTTAAACAATTAGATTGGACATGCGTTGACGGGGAATGGCCGAAACACGAGTTCGACGTGGCTCTCGCGTCGGATGTTCTTTACGACGAAAACTGCGCCCAGTGCGTCGCAAATGTCATCGATCGAGTTTTAAAGAAGAAAGCTGCAAATGGTGACGATGAAAGTAATATAACTGCGCTTTTGTGCGATCCAGCGCATAGACCGAATAGGGAAAAGTTTAGCGAGATGTGCGATAAGTTAGGTTTGGAGGCAATCGACGCCGAGTATCCAGGAGACAAAAACATGCGTTTAGTCCAAGTTCTCCGAAGATAAAAAATGTCGGACAGGTCGCTGCTCGTTCAATATAAATCCTGTGTTGTTAATTGTCGCGTGTTGCTATGTAATAATAATAAGAACGATTATAGAAATACAAACGCTAAAATGAGAACTTTTTCGTCGGCGGTTTAGGTTTCTTCTTCTCTTTCTTCGGTTTCACCACAAATCGCACGCCGTCTCTCGGTGATGCTCTCCTGCCGCACTCGAACCGTAAACGCGTGGTTTCGATCTTCTCCTTGGCTACTTTCCCGCGCATTTTTGACCACTTTTCGCTTTCTCTTCTCGTCTCGGAAACGATTTTAACGAGATTTTTCTTCAAACTATCGATGGTAACGCCAGTCGGCACGTTCTCAACCAACTCGGCGTTGAACAAAATCGGCGGCTTTTTACTCTTCTCCGAAGATTTTCGTTGAAGCAGAAGAGCGAAAGACGATGAGGATGAAGATGAGGAGGATAGCATCGCTTCTTTATCGCTTTTTTGCGCCAACTCGATTATTTTCCTCCAAAATAGCTTCTTTTCCTCGTCGGTGCACTCTGCTGTGACGGCATTAACCAACTCGCACGCGCCTGAAATATCGCCGAGTTCGGTGACAATCACGTCCAGTGCTTCCAGCACGCGTCCGTTCCTGGCCAGCGCATGCGCGTAGGCGTCTGGGATGTAACAGTACGCTTCGTTTGGATCATTTAAATTTCCAGAGAAGAATTTTTTCGTCGCGGCGTCAAAAATGTCTTGCTTCTCTCTTCTCGAAAGCTCTAAAGGTAAGTGGTCCGGTATAAACCTGGCGGATTTTACCAATCGCGACAACAACTCTTTCGGGTTCCTTTGCGCGGTAAGTCGACATAATGCTTCGTGGTGCATGTGATACCGATCCGGATCGAGGTCGCATAAGGCCTCCAGGTACTTCAGTTGTGCGTCTCGTCGCTCAGATTCGTCGGTGAACTCATCGCAACGCTCGAGTTCGGCCAGCACAATGGAGTCTGGGATGATGGCATCTTCCTCCGCAAATTGTTTATCGTTTGCATCACTGCTATAATTATGATGGCCCGAATGATTGGCCTTGCATTCGCACGCCGCGAAAACTTTTGCCGCTTTCACCGCATCGGCCACGAACAGTTCGCCAATTTTGTCGATTGGGACTGAGCCTCCTAAATTTCTTCGGTCGATGAAATCCAAAGCCGAAATCGTCGGCGGTCGACCGTTCGAGAGATACGCTTCCAACGCTCGATCGACTTTACCATCCATGACGTAAAGTTCTGCCAAAGCTTCGTCTAGTATCGATTGCGTCTCGCCAATCATCGTGCAGTAAGGCATGACGTTGGATTCCTCAAAGTTACTCAAGGAAGACGCGACTTCTTGAATAGGATCTTCTTTGCCGCCTTGACGATAATGGTGATGATGCTCGTCGTCCAAGAATCCACCGACCGATTGTGCTGATATCATTCGCCTCACCCTTGCTGCTTTGATGCGAACCTCTCTCGTCAAAGCGCTAACGTCAAAACATTTCGCCGGCCACGTTTTCACTAATGCTAAAAACGTCGGTTGCGTCTCCGGGTCGCTCAAAGTCGCCATCAAGATGAGTTCGTACGTAGATCGTTTCAAAGGCGCTTCCCCATCCGCATCGCTACCAACAGAAGTGACGGGAACATAAAACGCTAAATCGCCGAGTTTTTTCACCGCGGCAAATTTTTTTGCCCAAAAGCGCCACTTCTCTGGATCTCTCGCCAATGCGCGCGGGCATCTTTTGGCTGCTAAGGCGTAGTTTTGAGCGTCGAACGCGCGCGTGACGAACGCTTCTGCGACAGCTAACGCAGCTCCTTTTCGAAGTTCACCCAAGCGCTCGTATTTTTCGCACATATCTATCGCTGAATCGTCATCGTTATCCTTTTGTCGACGGAGCGCGTCGAATACGGCGTCTTGCGCGGACCGCTGTTTAGCGATTAAAACAACCTCCGAAGACGCGACGAGGTACTCGTGCTGCTCCGCGGGTTGGTAATGTGTCATGCTCACCGTGTTTGGCGATTTTACGGGACCAAATACATCCGCACCCGAAGATGATGTTGTCAAAGGCAAGGCATCAATCCAAGACGCCTCGTCGCGCCAATCCGCGATGCGGAGCTCGACATTCGACGATGACGATGATGATTCGTCGTCCTCGTCGTCGACGTCTACGCTTGTATCTCCGTCTTCGTTCTCTTTGTTATTTATAGGAGGCCACCAAGCTAAAAGTGCCAATTTTTTGCTCTCATATGGCGCTATACCGCACACCAAATACGGCGTTTGGAAAGTTGCGCAGATCCCCACCCGTTTGACTGTATTCTCGCTCTTCAGAGGAGGCGTTCCACTTCTTAATAATCCGCCGGCTGCGTTTTTGCTGTTCCCGCCCGAACTGCTACTTCGCGCTATGCTCTCTATTAAAGCAGCCGCTGCGTTTTTACTACTGCTCGCGTTGTTACTATTGCTACTATTATTACTATTTCCTGCTGTTGAGTTGGCTCCGTTACCTCTTCCGCCTCCGTTACTACTTTGTCGGATCCGAAACACGACCACGGCGTCCGCCCACGCTAGCATTAACTCCGCAGACCCTTCTGTCGTGACGGTCTTATCATTCCACGCGAAAACTGGGTCTCTTTGCGCGAACCTCGCTTTTGATCCTGGAGGTTTCTCCCACCTCGCTAAACCAACCGGCGAGGTCGCGTCTCGCAGCCGCACCCCCGCGTTTGAGGCCCACGCCAAGACGTTGTGACGCCAAGCCACAGCTCTGATTGGACCATCGTTCTTTTGTAAAACAATCGTCTTCGCTTTCGTCATTTGCGAGGCGTTTTTCGTATTCGCGAAACAGTGTAAAACCAATTCCGATGATTGATGACCTCCAAACATGACGAACCGGTTCCTTCGACTGGCGAAATTCGGGTCGATGACGCAACAGTTCACGGAAGATTTGTGCGTGACGATTAAGCTCTCGCCGTCAACGTCGTCGTGCACGCGAATGATTTTTTTCTTTGACTTCTTTTTATTGCCATTATTACTCACTTTTGGTGTCTTTGGAGCGCTGTCATCTTCATCGTCCTCCTCCTCCTCCTCCTCGTCATCGTCGTCGACGACCACCACGTGTCTAACTTTCACCGTCCCGTTCGCCGAAGAGGAGCACAAAAACGTCCCGGTTGCATCGAACGAGATGCACGTGATGCGGTTACTACTATCAGCGTTCCCATTTTCGGAGGAAGAGGAATTCGCCGCCTCTTCTTGAAAAAGCGCCACCCGTTCGCCCGTCTTGGCGTCCGCGACGAGCAAGTCTCCGTTGTCGAAACCAAACGCGCACGCCGCGCCGTTTTGCGCCGCGCACGTTATCGTCGCTCTCGTACCGCTCGAAGAAGCGGTGGTGAAATCATCGCTTCGCAACGCTCTCGCGTATTTGAACGGTCGTCGTCTTTTAGTCTTCTCCACGGCTTCTTCTTCTTCTTCTTCTTCTTCTTCTTTCACCGTTTCCAACACCTTTAACTTCTCATCAACCTCAACTTGGCTATTGTTGTTACCATAACCGTCGCTGTCTCTGTCGTTGTTGTTGTTCGAAGAAGAAGAAGATAGCATCAAACTCCGGTTCGTCGCGTCTCTGATCGCGTTCAGCTGTTTCAAAAGCTCCATGTTGTTGTTGTTCTTTACTCAAAAGCGCGCGCGTCTCTCCAATTCTTCTTTAGGTGAATGAATCGCATCATCATCTTCTTCTCTCTTCCAAAAAGCGAGTGTATTCTGTGCGCACACTTTTTAGGACACGTGCACGAGAGAGAGAGAGAGAGAAAGCCACGGGACGACAGAAAGCGAACGCGTCCGGCTTCTTCTTCTCGCTCTCGCTCTCTTAAATATACGTACGTATCTCTCTTCTTTTCGCGCGTCGTGAATTTTTAGTGCAAAATTTTCCCCTCACGAGTAGTTGAAAGAGATTCAATTTTTAGGGTTTCGTCTAAACCCTAAACCCTCTCACTTCTTCTAACGGTGAGGTGTTGTGTTGCCGCAGAACAGAGATGAAGAAGAAGAAGAAGAGAAAGAGCGACGAGGTCGACGAGAAGGACGAGAATACCACGAACAGGAAGAATGACGCCGATGATGAGAAGCACACCACCACCACCTCGCAAAACAACCTAATCTTCGTCCCGAATAAAGAACAGGAACGAGAACGAGAACGAATCAAAGCGCACCTCTCCGATTCCCGAACGTTTCCAACGATAATCGAAAAGCGACGAGGACGGACGGTAAACGTGTCTCGCTTTTCGAGCGAGTGCGAGGACGTTTTGCGAGAATTGAAAGAGAAAACAGAACGCCTCGTCGAAGGCGTGGAGGAGAAGCGGAGATTGGTTTTGAGCGAGAGTCGTTTGATCGAGTCGGAAAGAGAAGACCAAAAGAAGGGGAAGACGCTTTTCCAATTCCCACTGACTACGATCGAGGAAGATTTTTCGAGGCAGCAGTTTTCGACGACGACGACGAAGCGGAAGAAAGGGAGGAAATCGGAGGAGGAAGAAGAACGCGCGGTGAAAGCGAAAAGCAACGGCCGCGGTGGTGGTGCGAGTGCAAGTGCGCAGAAGATAACGACGACTTTATCCATGATTAAAGAGCACACGAAAGTTATGCCGCCTCGATTGAGGAGGGAGATCGATTTGGCGAGCGTCGTCAGGCAACCGGTGCGGGCGAAGCGGAGAGGGAAAGACGAGGACGCAGAAGAAGAGGAAGAAGAAGATGAAAACGCAAAGACGAAGAAGAAGAGAGGTAAAAAGAAGACGGGCGAGAGAGAGAAGGAAAAGAGTAACGTCATTCTTCAAGTGGAAGTGTACGATAACTGTAAACAGTTCGTGAAGTATCCTAAACTGAACTGCGAGGTGTTGGTGCACGGAGACACTCGATTGACGCAGTTGAAAGACGAGATCGAGTGTTTAGCGGATTACAGGCGAGCGGCGGTGAATTACGGGTTGGTGAATGATTTGAAAAAGAAAAAAAGCGACGACGAGGACGAAAAAAAGGACGATGGGAACAAGAGCAACGGAAAGAGAGCGAACAAACGATACATCGGTGCGAAAGAAGCGAACGAGGCAAACGAGAGCGGATTTTTCTTTATCGAGAACGTGTTTCACGACGATTTGAGGAGCAAGAACAGCGTCAGTTTATCCAAAAGTATCGTAGACGCGTCAAAAAAATACTTCATTCGATGTCCTGGGATGAAATTAGAAGATAGCGATGATGATGATGAAGATGAAGACGAAGAAGAGAACGGGAAAGAAAACGGCGCGTCGTCGCTACAGAAAAAGGAGAAACTCAAACCGTCTAATTTTACGAGCCGTGATATGCGCGAGACGACGTTTGGCGATTTAGAAATTGTCCCGGGAAAAGCGTATCTGTACAGACACCAAGGAACGTGCGATCACATCCTTCGCTTTCGCGACGTGCGAATGGCACACATGGACTCGGAAACTGCGAAACTCTCTGGTGAATACTATCCAATCGTCATCTCCGAAGCGAGAACGGTGCGGAAACAGTGCATGTGTTGCGAGACTCACGACGCCACGGTGACGGCGTACGGCGACGAAATGGCGGTATGCTCGCCATTTTTTTGGTGCGATTCGTGTTTTGACGTCGCGCATCCGACCGAAGAAGAGAAGAAAAGTACAGAAACGTACCCGTACTTCTTCGAATAGAACTCATTTAGTTTAGTAAAATATTTTAAAGTAGCGTAGCGATTTTGTAGTTTTTGCAAACGTAGCACTTCGTAAGGGAAAAGCGAAACCGGTCTTTGCACCATTGCCTATACAAAATTTTTTACTTCGCGTCCTCGATGTCATAATTTCCCTGATTGTCGATCAAACAAGGCGTCGCGCGAGGTTTGTGCGGTTTAATCCCTTCATCGGCCGCCACTGCCACCAAACCAACATTTTCGGTTATCCCGCAGTTCCCGTGCGACATGCCCGCCTTGGCGCACATCGATTTGGAAGAAGCGCCAAGTTGTACCACGCTTATAAACTGTACTTTCACGTCGTTCGGGTGTAAACCTGTCGCGGTACCAATTTTCCTCTTCAAATCGTTCTTCGAATCCGCCTCGTTCACGTCGATTGAAATGAGAGTGCCTTTATCGCCCCACGGGCCTTTGTGAATCATCTGCGCGTTCGATTGAACGAGAAGAAGAGAAGAAGAAGAAAAAAAACGCTCCTCATCAATATCGACCGGCGGTTAAAACGCGAGATCTTTCCATCCGCGCGCGAGCGTGAAAAAAAGAGAGAGAGATTTACCCCGCCTCCTCCCCTTCGCATCTCGGCGATATCGCAAAACCCATCATCCCGCGCTCGTCGCCATCATCATTCGCATTAAGCAAAATCAAAAACAAACGCGATGTATCGGGGAAAAAGAAAAAAGGCGTTACATCGAAAAAACACAAAAAGAGAGAGCGCACCTTAACTTCTGTCTTCGCGCCCATCTCTCTCTCTCTCTCTCTCCGCTAGCTTCCCGAGCAGCAGGACCTCTCTCTTCTTCTCGACGCGTGCGTGCGTGCGGGGGGGGTGCGTCTGCTCTTCAAAAGTGAACGCGATTAAAATGTCTCGATTGATGATCTCACGAAAAAAGTGTCGTCGTGTATTTTTTACTTTTTTTTTTCTTTTCAAAAAATTCTTCAAAAGAAATGACGCGCGTCGTCCTTTTCAGAAGAACACAAACTCCTTTCTTTTCGAAATCGTCGTCGTCCTCGACCGCGCTGCTCCTGAAAAAGACGACCACTAATAATAAGAGTAGCCAGAAAAGAGTTTCCTACTGTTCTTCTCCCGCTCGTTTAACCGGCGTCGTCGCGACTGCCGCTGCTGCTCCCAAAAAAGCCGCCGCAGCCGCGAGTGGGGGAATGATGATGTCGTCGAATGCGAAATGGAAGTCGTTGAACACGACGAGAGATGATTTGAGTTTAGATCGAACTTTGCCGACTGGTCAGTCGTTTCGATGGCTGAAAGTGAACGGTGGTGGTGATGAATGCGCGGAAGAA
>Ga0181607_10005865_pt1 | contig 10332 bp, 10 predicted proteins | sample 041ome_9_FD_132420 | JGI IMG/M metagenome (GOLD analysis project Ga0181607, IMG submission 132420) | Coastal salt marsh microbial communities from the Groves Creek Marsh, Skidaway Island, Georgia - 041413US metaG (megahit assembly) | ecosystem: Environmental > Aquatic > Marine > Intertidal zone...
GTTTAAAGCCTCTTCATATCTTTCTAATTCTTTAAAAGTCAGTCCTAAATTATTATAAGCTTCAGCAAAATCGGGTTTCAAAGAAATTGCTTTTTTATAATTTTCTACTGCTTCATCAAATTTTCCAATATCATCGAAAATGATTCCTAAATTATAAAATGCTAGAGGATATTTAGGATTTAATAAAATAGCTTGATTTATGTTGTTTAAAGCCTCTTCATATCTTTCTAATTCTTTAAAAGTCAGTCCTAAATTATTATAAGCTTCAGCAAAATCGGGTTTCAAAGAAATTGCTTTTTTATAATTTTCTACTGCTTCATCAAAATAGTTCAACTCTTTAAGAGTATTGGCTAAATTATAATATGCTTGATAGTAATTGGGCTTTAAACTAACAGCTTGTTTATAGCTTAACAAAGATAGGTCTAATTTTCCAAGCGCTTTAAAGGTTAAGCCTAAATAATAATGAGCCTGGGCAAAATTAGGCTTTAGTGAAACGACTTTATTAAAATTGAATAATGAGTCTTCATATCTTCCCATTTGTCTTAGTGTGTGGGCTAAATTATTGTATGCTTGAATATATTTATTATTTAATTTAATAGCTTTGTTATAACTGCTAATTGCGTCCTCCAATTGGCCTAGAGCTTTAAGCACGTTGCCTAAAGCAAGATGAATTTCGGGATCCTTTGGGGATAAAGCTAAGGCCCTTTGATTAAAATTTAAAGCTTCGGGAATACGATTAGTTTGCTCTGAAACAGCTGCTAATATTTTCCAAGCATAAGGATGGCTAGGATATTTCTTGACAAGAGATTGGGCTAAATTTTCAGCATCTAAGAATTGATTTTTTTGATAAAATGATAAGAGAGTTTGTAATTCATTTGTATTGGGTTTCAATGGTTTGTTTTTAGGAAGCATTCTTTTAAATTTTTTTCTTAAAAAGAAATAATATCAATCAAATAGCATTATTCAAATTTGCATGTTGTAAAATATGTTTTCAATACTATTTCTATAATATGCAGTTTATTTCTGACATAAATCAAGATCAATTCGTACAAGAAGTTATTGAAAAATCAAAAACAATTCCGGTTTTGGTTGACTTCTGGGCCCCTTGGTGTGGGCCGTGCAAGCAACTAACTCCTGTTTTAGAAAATCTCGTTAATAAAAAGAATGGTAAAATTGTACTTGTTAAAATTAATGTTGATGAAAATCAAGGCATTGCCAGCCAATTAAATATTCAATCTATTCCTACTGTTTATGGTTTTGTAGATGGCAGGCCTGTTGATGCCTTTCAAGGAGCTCAGCCCGAAAGCAAAATCGAAGCAATGATTGATAAGTTAATAGAAAATGCGCCAGGTAACGAAATCCCCAAACTTCTTGAGGAAGCTAACGACTTATTCAAGGAGCAAAAATTTGAAGAATCCCAAAGAGCGTATGAGTCTTTAATAGCTTTAGATCCTGGCAATACCAATATTGTGTGTGGTTTGTTAAGAAGCTTAATACGGTTGAATAAAATTAATGAAGCAAATGAAATTTTATCATCTTTAGATGATGAGGCCCTTAAAAATGAGGAAATTTTAAAAATTCAAAAACTACTTAACTCTCAGACTGATGAAAAAGGGTCAAGCCTAGATGAGCTGGAGTCTTCAGTGGCTGAAGACCCTAAAAACCAAGAAAAAAGATTTGAACTTGCCGAAAGATATCTCAGTTTAAATAAAACTGAACAAGGCTTTAATGAGCTCCTTTATCTCTTCGATCAAGATTCTAAATGGAATGATGAGGCCGCTAAAAAAAAATTGTTAGAATATTTTGACCTGCTTGGATTTAATGATCCAAACGTTTTACAAGCCCGAAAAAAATTATCATCATTAATGTTTAAATAATATGGACGATAATATAAAAAAAATTTTTGAAGTAACCCCAGAAAATATTCCAAATAAAATACCATTATTTCCACTAGATAATGTTCTCCTGTTGCCCTTTGGAAAACTTCCGCTAAATATCTTTGAAGAAAGATACATTAATATGGTTTTGGATAGTCTTCAGTCGCATAGGATGATTGGCATTATCCAGCCTAAAAACAATAATAATGAACTCTTTATGATGGGATGTATTGGAAAAATTACATCTTATATCGAAACACAGGATTATAGATTGGTTTTAAATTTGGAAGGAATTTGTCGTTTTATTCTGAAAGAGAGAAACTTGACTTCTAAAGGTTATTATCAAGGAATCATAGATTCTGATAATTATTTAGATGATTTGAATGAAATAGAACCCATGTTAGATAGAAAAATCCTAATTCAAAAATATACAAATTTTTTTAAAATGAAAAAATTAGCAATCGATCAACAAATATTATCTGAAACTTCTAATTTGCAGCTTTTGTCTACTCTAGCTATGTTAGCTCCATTTAATAAGATTGATAAACAGGCAATCTTGGAGTCTCCTAATGTTAAAGATAGAATTGATACTATTAATTCCATTCTTGATCTGAATACCTTTCAAGTTGTAAGCAATAATTCAAATCAACTAAATTAGCTTTAGACGTCCCATTGCTTGCTGAATAAAAACATCTCTTAAAAAACTAAGGTTTTTAAAACTATTATACGCGCTCTTAACAATTAAATTAGAGAAGGGATTTCTATTTTCATACATATAATTAATAATAGTTGTAAATGATAAATAGCCGGCACTTTCTATTGTTCTCAATTGTGAATATTTTTTTACTAAATCTTTATCTGATAAATTATACCCATCAAGTAAAGAGCTTAAGGTTTCTATGTCTTTGATGCCTAGGTTCCATCCTTGACCGGCCACAGGGTGAATGGACCTTAATGTATCTCCAATTAAAAAAAATTTATGGAGTGTGTCTTTGGTTATATGAGGTTGTATCGAAAATTGTCCCGCAAAATTTTTAAGATGAATTTTACCATGCGTCTCAGTAAAATTTTTTTTTATAAGTGTAGAAATATCGCTTGAGGATAATTTATCTTTGGTGGAATAAATAAATGTTGAAGAATTTGTTTTTTTATTAGGGGAGGGTAACACGGCCAAAGGCCCTCTTTGGGTAAAAATTTCATATGCTATTTGATCATGGTTCACACTATGATCAAAGAAACCCACAAAGGCATGATGCGAGCTAGGAAAGGAAAATTTTTTGATTAAATCGTTATCACTGAAATTTTTTCCAAAACTCAGAATGACGTGATTAAAAGAATAATTATTATTATTAATTTTGACGACTTTACTTTCAAATAATTGTTTTAAATCGAACATCTTTATTTCAATCAAAGAATTAATTTTTTTTAATTGTTTTCGTGCTAAATCTAAAAGTTCACTATTGAAAATCACATTGCCCATTTCTTCTTTTTTATTTTCAAAGATTAACGGATCTTTGTTCATGAAATCTTTGATAATTATTTTATTAATTTTTTGGGGGGTATTTCTTAATTTTTTCCAAAGGCCCAAATTCATTAAAAAATCTTTTGAATTTGCATTAACTGCCAACGTTCTCTTATCATTAGAGCGCTGAATATTTTTCTCAATGACTAAAACTTTATAACCTTTTCTTCTGAGCTCCAAACCAGCAAGTGCACCAATTAGCCCTCCCCCTATAATTAAAAAATTATATTTATGTATTTTATTTGTCATTTTGATGCCTATATTTAATTTAGATTATGAACAATAAATTTTTTCCTAATGTGTTAAAAGATAAATTTACTTCTTTTATTAAATATCTTTATGGCTCATTCTTTTTTTTCATATCCATAACACTGACTCTATCTCTTATTAGCTTTAATCTTGAAGATAGATCCTTTTTAACCATCACAAACAATGAGACAAAGAATTTTATTGGCGTTCCGGGATCATACTTATCTAGTTTTCTTTTATATACGTTCGGTATCATGAGCTATTTGTTAACAATATTTTTCATGATTTATTCAATGTTGATATTTTTTAACCAAAAACCAAAATACTTTTTTATTAGATTATTGTTGTTTACTATTAGTATAATTTTAATTCCTCAAATTCTAATGTATTGGAAATTTCAGTTTCCTTTTATGCCTAATTTTAGCTTATATGGTATTTTTGCATCAAAAATATTTGATATTCATCAAAATATTTATTTGAGCTATTTGTTTTCGATCATTGGAGTAATTTTATTTTGTGGTTCTCAAAATCTACTTAAATTATTTAAAATAAAAAAAATACAATTTAAAAATTTATTTCAATTTAAGAATAACCAGCAGATCAATGATAACATTATAAGAAAAGACCCCATAATTAAAAATAATATTCAGCGCCCAATTGATATTGAAATAAAAAATGAAGAAAAAGAAATTTTATCGAATGATAGTTTTATGTATTCATCTCCCTCTCTTGATATTCTAGACTCTAAAACTGCAAAAACAAACAAAGCGGATTATAAAAATATTGAAGAAAACTCAAGATTGCTTGAGAGTGTTTTTGCAGATTTCAATATTATAATAAAAGTTGTAAATGTAAGACTGGGTCCAGTAGTGACTCTTTTTGAAATTTTGCCCTCTGCTGGAACAAAAATAAATACTATTATTAATTTAGCTGGAGATATTTCTAGAAGTATGGGTGTCGGCGCTGTTAGGGTTGCTCAAATATATGGAACCCAATATCTTGGCGTTGAGGTTCCAAATTCAAATAGAGAAAAAGTAACTATAAAAGAGTTGTTAAGCGATCATAACTTTAAAAATACTGTTCATAAAATACCTATATGTATTGGAAAGGATATTTCTGGGAATATTGAAGTTATCGACCTTAGCAAAACCCCGCATCTCTTAGTAGCAGGTACGACGGGCTCTGGTAAATCGGTATTTATTAATACTTTGCTGGCTAGTCTGCTTTACAAATTTTCACCCGAAGATTTAAGGTTGATCTTAATTGATCCTAAAATGTTGGAGTTGAGTGTTTATAACGATATTGCCCATTTGCTGACACCAGTAGTGACGGAACCCAAAAAAGCCATTATTGCTCTAAAGTGGGTTTGCAAAGAGATGGAAAGAAGATACTCCCTAATGAATGAAGAAAATACGAGAAGTCTTGAGGGCTATAATCAAAAATCTTCAGAAAAAATGCCCTATATAGTTGTTTTTATTGATGAAATGGCAGATTTGATGATGACCGCTGGTAAAGAGGTAGAGCACTACGTTCAACGATTAGCTCAAATGGCTAGAGCATGTGGTATTCATTTGGTAATGGCTACACAAAGACCAAGCGTGGACATTATAACTGGAAGCATTAAGGCCAATTTCCCCTCAAGGATTAGCTTCCAAGTTGCTAGCAAATATGACAGCAGGACAGTTTTAGGAGAAAGTGGGGCGGAACAACTATTAGGAAATGGCGACATGTTAATGTCGAAAAATGGAGCAAATTTAATTCGCTATCAGTCTGCCTTTATCTCAGATAATGAAGTTAATAAATTAATCAAGGAAATTAAAAATAGTCAAAAGGTTCAATATTTAGAAGAACTCGATGAGATTATTAAAAATAACAATGAGGGTTTTGATAGTTTGAGCGATGAAGATGAAGAGTTGATTTCTAAATGTATTAATTTGATCCAATCAACAAATAAGGCTTCTACAAGCTTTCTTCAAAGAAATTTTCAAATTGGATATAACAAAGCAGCAAGAGTTATGGAAGCATTAGAGCAAAGAGGTGTTGTTTCTCCTCCCAATCATACCGGCAAAAGAGAAATATTAATCAACGCTGATATAAATTAGACCCGAACGACTAAAAAATAAAAAATTTATATTTATCTTTTCTTTTAAATGATTTTTTAAATTCGTTAAATGGGTATCAAGCTTATTTAAATGCAAATCTTTATCCATAGGCCATATGTTATTATATAACTTCGTCTTATCGAGCCCCTCATCTCTGTTTAGCATGAGTTGGCTAAAGATAATAAAATGAATATCTCCCAAGTAAGCCTCTTTCTCTTTATAAACTAAAGATCGTTTTAAGGGATAAAATTTTACACCCTTGATATCCAAGTTAAAATCAATAAAAGATTGGGATATATTCTTTATTAAATGATTTATAGTTGTTGGCGTTTCTATTTTTAAACTATGGGTGGTACTTTTAAGCTCAAGAAATTTATTTTTTTGAATTATTTTTAGTGTAAAGAAATATTTTTCTTTTTTTTCTAAGGTATGAATAATTTCTTTTTGTTTTAGGATTGAAGATATCGAAGAAGCCAATAACAAATTATCTGACTCTAATAAAAACATTAATTAAATTTATATTCTAAAAAGGGATTGTGGTTAAAATATCTATTTGGGATTTGAATTTTTTGACAATCGTTAAAATAAATACTGACTTTAACATTTGGTGAATTAATTAAAATTCTTTTAATAAAATCTCCAACTAAAGCTTTTTCGATTTTTATGATTAAATCATCTGATATATATTCTTCTTCTATATTTGGATATTGTTGAGAAAGGCTCAATAACTCCTCAATAATTTCAGTATTTTGATTAATTTTATTGACTATTTTTTGATCATTATTTTTTACAAGAAAAAACTGGTCATAATTATGAATGATCGTAAACAATTCTTTTGAGCGATATTCGTATCTTAACTTTTGATCTTTAATTAAAAAAAATCCGTTTTGAATAGAGTTATCGGCATATACTTCTTCAAAATAACATTTTAACTCCAAAGAATATAAATTTGAAAAAGAAAACAAGAGTATAAAAAATAAAAATTTAATCATTAAAGATCAACGAGCCTATCCTGATTAAATTTGATTGATGCTCTAAAGCAATTTGATAGTCATTACTCATACCCATACTAAGTTTAAGAGTAGGATTGATTTTTTTTCTTATTTCGTTCATTTCACGAAAGTATTGATTGGTATTGGTATCATTAGGTGGAATGCACATTAATCCTTCGATATTCAAATCTTTTGCCAATGCATAATGATAAAAATCCTTAAATTCGGATTTATCAACTCCAGATTTTTGGACCTCAGAACCAATATTAATCTGTATATAAAATGACTTGGTTTTAATTTCATCATTCATTTTTATAAATTTTGAAATTTCGTCTACTAATTTTTCTCTATCAACAGATTGAATGGTATTAAACAAATGAAGTGCCTCTTTTACTTTGTTTGTCTGTAGTGGTCCTATTAAATGTAAATTGATTTTAAAAAGATTATCTAACTCTTGAAATTTTTTTTTTGCTTCTTGAACCTTATTTTCCCCAAATATCTTATAACCTCTATCGATTAGAGCTTTTATATCATCTAAACTTTGGTTTTTGCTTACAATAAGTAGTTCAGTTAATTTGTAGTCTTGCATGTCAATCAAGACTTTTTGAAGGTTATTATAATTAATGGTCAAATTTGAAAATTAAAACGATCTAGTAAATTTTCATCAAGATTGCTTAAAAGAGTTTTTTTTTCTTTGTTTGATAATTCAACATTCAAAGTTTCTGCTTCAAAAGGGTTGGCTTGAATATATTGATCTATTAAGTCATAATTCATCTCTATTTTTATTCCTGCCTGAATTAGGTGGAACAGTATTTTGGTAAATGTATTGTGGGGGTCTTGGATAAATTCATCTTGGGCTATTGCTAATCCTCTATATGTACTTAATACATTCGGATCATTCCAAGAATTGGTAAATATATTCCATGACTGTCTATTCTCGTTTATTTTGTATGAACTATTAACATCCTGATTGGATACAAGCGTATTTTGAAAATTAAACATTACATTTAATGCCTCTTGAGAGGTGGCTAATTTCTTTTTTAACGAAGAATAAACAGAAAGCGGGTTTTTATAAATAAAGAAATAAGCTGCAGTGGTGTTGGGATAAATCAAAAAATTATTTTCTCCAGACTCAAAAAAGGCACTATTTGATTTTAAAGAGAAATTTTTATCTTCTTCATTTATTAGTAAGGAACTAAAAAAGAACTCTGAGTACTTAATAAAATGTTGAAACTCGATTGTGTTTGGGAAAAAAGGTAAATTTAACTTTTCAAGATCGCCGGCAATCATATTCGCCAAACTATTGCTTTCATGGCTCAGTTTAATTTGATCAAAATAAAAAGAAAAAAAGTTGGAAAGATAATTACAATCATCTAAGTCAAAACTGTTAATAAGAAAAACTTTATTTTTGAAAAAATTTCCTTTTATCGAATGATTTCGGTATTTATCTATCGAATGCATTAAGAGATGAAAATATATCTCTTGGTTTTTAACTTTAGTTTCTTTCAGTAAAGATCGGGCCTCTTCTGATTTATTATTTAAGACAAAGTCATCAAAGAGTTTTTGATTATAGTTGATTTTGAACTTGTTAATAATATTCATAGGTACTATATAGTTAGATTATGGTTAGTAATTTGTCAAAATTAAATGAACTCATTAATACCGCAAACTATACTAAAGCTGAATTTTATCTCTATGAGTTATTAAAACAAAAGCCCAGCGACTACAATCTCAACAAAAATTTAGGAATGGTGTTATTAGCACAAAATAAACACCAGGGTGCCCTAAAATCTTTTGAGAAATGCTATTTTATTAATAACCAAGATACTGACATTCTTCTTAATCTTTCTTATCTTTTTTTAAAAGTTCAAGATCACGCGCAATGTATAAGATTTTCTGAAGAAGCGCTTAGTATTGATAATAGTTTTTCGGGCGTCTATCAAAATCTTGCAAATTGTTATTTGGAAATGCTTGCGTTTACTAAAGCTTTAGATTTTGCTGAAAAGACTATAAAAATCAGAGGCGGAATACACTCTGAAGAAATGTTGAAATATGATGACTTTCTTTATCTATATGCAGATATTCTTCTTGCTATAAAAGATATAAGTAAATTTATTATTTTTTGTGAGGGTGTTTTAAATAAAAAATTTGTTCCTGAAATATTTTTAAAACTCCTAAAACAAGACTCTTCAAAAATAAAAGAAGAACATATCGAACTTATCAAAAATACTATTAACGATTACAATGATATTAAAAATAATGTTGAGAAAAACGCTAAGTTAGCTTCTGCCAAAATATGTCTTGCGGAATACTACAACAAAGACAAACATCAATCAGAACAATACTTTATCAAAGCTAATGAACATATTGCAACTATGCAAAGAGCACCAATCTATATTCGACAACAAATGTATTTAAATTTAGTTAACTATTTTAAAAATTTTGATGATGATCAGATTTCAAAAAAAATTAATCCCAATAAAGGCCAGGGTTTGATTTTTATCGTTGGAATGCCAAGATCGGGGACAACTCTAACAGAGTCTATTTTGTCTGTAGCTGATGATACTGTTGCCGGGGGGGAAAAAGTTTTTTTTACTAATAATCTTTGGTCGGTTTTCTCTGATCTCTCTCCAGAACAACAACTCAACCCTGATTTTATTGAAGAGCTTGGGGATCGCTACTTAGCTATTATCGACCTTCATCGTAATGGAAAAAAGAATTTTACAGACAAGATGCCGGCAAATTATTTGTATTACAAATTTATAAAATTGGCCCTGCCTGCATCTAAATTTATTCATGTCTATCGAAACCCATGGGACAATGCCATCTCTCTCTTCAAGGCTAACTATCAAGATACTATTATTTACTCCTCAAGTTTTTTTGGTATCGCAACTGAATATTCGAATTATTCTCATTTAATGAAATTTTGGGAAAACACTTCAGGCTCAGCCCCTTTTTTAAATGTAGCCTACGAAGATCTTGTTTCAAATACGGATGAAATGATCAAAAATTTATGGGATTACTGCAAACTGACAGGAAATTTCTCTTCTGAAAAAAGAAAGTCTCATTACGCCAATACCGCCAGCCAACAGCAAGTATCTCAGGACATTTATCAAACTTCTTTAAAAAAAGAGGAATTTGTTGGATTTAAGGAGAAATTTTATTCTGATATGGCGCAACAGGATAAATTTTGGCAAAAACTTAATCTTTTTTAAGCTAGCATGTTGCAATATTGCAACATTTGAACGAATATTTGATAAAACTTAAAAAAAAAGTCCCAATTCAATTAAATTTGAGTATTTTTGCCTTAGTTTTTAATTAAAAACTCATATTTAATTAAGAAAGGAATAATTATTATGAAAAAACTAACATTAGCACTTTCTGCTCTTGCAGCAGTATTCGGTGCAGCCTCTGCGAAAGCAGAAGTAAGCGTATCTGGTTCAGGTAGTGTCGGTTATACCGCCCCTGCAGGAACTGATGCTGACGGCTTTGTGACTGTTGGACAATTCGTGTCTTTCGGTCTATCTACAACTACTGCTTCTGGTGACAATTTCTGGTGGCATGGGTTTATCAAACACTCCAACAGTTAA
>Ga0181607_10005867_pt1 | contig 10332 bp, 8 predicted proteins | sample 041ome_9_FD_132420 | JGI IMG/M metagenome (GOLD analysis project Ga0181607, IMG submission 132420) | Coastal salt marsh microbial communities from the Groves Creek Marsh, Skidaway Island, Georgia - 041413US metaG (megahit assembly) | ecosystem: Environmental > Aquatic > Marine > Intertidal zone...
AATCTAAACAGAACTGTGTTTTTCCAACACCTGATCTTGCTGTTATTGTTGTTATATTGCCAGGCCTCAATAAAGATCCATAAAGCTCGTGAAGTCTTTTGTGTGGGCCAAGCATTCCAAACTCATCAATTGGATTATTTCCCCTATCTTCAACGAGTTCTTCCATGTCGGCAAATAAATCTTCAGGAACATTCGATCCATTGTCATATAAGGATGTAGTGCTGTTATATATTTCGTCAGTAGACTCAATAAATTTATTGAAAGACTCATCTGGCGAAGCAGATTGAGCTCTTTGGCAAATTTTCTTACCACATTGATGAATCTTTCGCCTGACTGATAGCATTTTGAGATCTTGAGCCAAACCCTTTATGCTAGATTGATTAGTTTTCCTTAAAGATAAGCTTTGTATGTAATGACCTATGTTTACATCATCTTGGAAAGAAAAATTAAGGACATTGGCTCTCTCTGTGAGCATAACATAATCAATTTGCTCTCCGCTCTCAATACATCTTTTAAGTATAGAAAAAATTGTTTTATTAACCTGTGAATTTTCAGAATAAAAATCTTCTTCACTAATAAAGGAAGAAACTTCGATAAATGAATCTGGGTGGTTAATTAAAGTAGCAAGAAATTGCTGCTCTTCATCAAATGAATACATTGCCATAAATGTATGTAGTATACAACAAAAAAAAAAGTTTGTCAAGAACTATTCTTGATCGTCACTAATATCAAAAGGGGAATCTACGTTTTCTATTTCAATTAAATATTTCTCTAAAGCTTTCCTGATGCCCATGTCGACGATTTGACTGCCAAATTTAGAGTAAATCATCGGAGCTCCATTTTGGTCTGTATATGCCAGCATAAAACCTTTAGAAGAGCTATGAGAGTCTCCAGTGAGCTCATAAACTTTTTCCAAAAGATCCATTGGGAACTTAAATGATTCTAAATTGTTTGGATCTATTGACATTATCAATATAATTATACACCACTCACAGTAAAATGTCTAGCTTTTTAAAAAAATCTTTAGATAATTTATCTTTTTCGTATATTTCAACTAGCTTTATTCCATTTAAATCACAAAAATCATGTTTCTGGTGATCTCTTTTTAATTGCATTAAATAATTGTTTTTATATTTGCCGTGAAAAAATGGTACATATTTAGTATGCTGACCACCTTGAACCTCTATGGCTATTTTGCTGTTTGCATTATAAAAATCAAAAGTCATTCTTGTTCCAGCAACAGGAAATTCTTCAAATACAACTTGACGATTCCAATATTCAAACAAAAAATCTTTAACTGATTTTTGAAACTTGCTTTTGCTTGAGCCCTGCCAGTCTATATTATACTTATGTATTCCTATAACTTTTCGAGTAGATCCAGTTAAAGTTTTAAATTTCAACTTTCAATTCGTTCGTGAGCCTGATAGTGTTTAAATCGTTCATGGGTGACTGGAGACGCTAGTAAAACTCCCGATTTAATTTTACCAGATAAAGATTGTTGAAAAATATGAGACATCCAAGTTTGCTCGTAGGGGTGAGCCCATTTTGTTTCAATAAACATTTTTTTGTTGCCATCTCTGCTTGTAATATGAGGCCAATTAGCATAATATATATCTCCACTAATATAAGATAAGCCATTCAACACCTCAATGTGGTTAAACTTTGTTCTTGGAGCATTGGGATCAAGACCTGTAACAGGAAGCTGAGAATAATTGGGCCAAAGTTCTTCTCTGATGTGTTGTGGTACATTATACCAGCTAACTTGTATATTATTATCCATATAAACTTCAGTGTAAGAAAGCTTAAGGAAATCAAATTTATCTTTAAGCATTATTTGATGAAGTTTTCTATAAAGATCTGGCACATATTTTTGAAAACCATTTCTACATATGCCCTCATCCGGGTCAGATATGGTCATGTCATCTTCAAAAAATAAATAAAAATCAGAACCACTGGAATCAAAATGTTCTGCTGCAAATTGTCTGCCTCCACAAATACCAGTATTTTTGTTTTGTATCAAATGGTCAAATCCATAAGTTCTAGCTATCTCAGCATTACCTTGACGAGCTGATTCATTAGTAGAGTTATCTATGAGTATTTTTCGAGAAGGATGAGTAAGGAAATTGTCATGCTTCTTTAAAGACTCAATAGTATACAAAAGCTGCTCTGGGTAATTAAAGGTTAGGAAATAAAGGCTAGTATTAACGCCCGAAATATCATTAACAATTGCTTCAAATTTAGGTTTACATTTTGCAAAACTAGGAATCTCTTCAAGCTGAACTGAGTTGTTTTGCAATGCTTCGATAAACTTAACTATCAATCCATTTCCATCTAATGCATACCTCCTGTATTTCTCAGGAGAAATTTTAGCCATGATAGAAAAAATACTCTCTTCGGTTCCAGCATAACCAGCAGAGAGTGTGTTGTTTAATAAAGCATAGTAATCAGCATTAGCTTCACCTATGAAGTCTTTATGACCACCAAAGAGACCTCCACGGCAAACATAGTCTACCTGATCGTTTGCATATTTATTAATCGCAGAAAATGTAAACCCATGAATTTCAGTATCAGCTTCATAAGGATAGGAAAGGAATAAAAATGGATCTAAATATTCAGTTAGAGATTGAAGTGTTTTTGGTTCATAAAAATAGTTTTCGTAAACAGTTTGAGAAATGCCCGCATCAAGCCAAATAAAATAATCAGTACCAAATGGGTCGTGCACCTTGGAGTCATGTAGAAAAAACATTTTAGACATAACAACTGGATTATAATATTCATTCTGACACTGAGGACTATGCGGAAGCCATCCAGCCTGGTTTTGCCATAAAGGGTTCGAGCGAATGTTTTGCCATTGATCCCAAAAAGGTGAAAACATTTGAGTCTTTACATCTTCAAGTTCATAAATTTTAACAACCGTATGATCTCGAGACCTTCTACTCCAAACAAAATCTTCCAAGGATTTAGGAATCCATAGATACATATTGCATGGAATTTTAAGAAATTTATCAAAATGTTCTTCATATCTAGACCATTCCCTGCCAACCCTATCCATGTCCCATAAACCACTAACTATCGTTAAATTATTACGTGAAAATGTAGACTCCTCTACTGTAGTTTTCAAATCCGTATCAACATGAAGTTCGGATTCAGAATCTTGAACGGTAGGTGTTGGATTAATAAATGTACCCCAATCCATTAACCCTAATTCAGAATTATTTTTACGAACAATTAAAATATTACCACCAAAAAAGAATTCATGCTTGGATATTAAAGGGGTGATTTCATTTTGGTATTTTGAATAAAAGCATTCTCCATCTCCCCCACCCCCAATATCTTCTACAATATACAAGCCCCCATCTTTTACTTTATTAAAAAAGTTTTTAAAAGTTTCATACTGAGCATCAGCCGTATGCAGACCATCATCTATAATAGTGTCAAACAATGAATTGTTGAAATATTTTTCAGTAAAAACTGAATCAGTAGAACTACCCAAGAAAGTACGAATGCCTTCTTCTTGAATCATACAATCTGGAGCCACATCAATTCCATAAATTTCTGCATCTGTAAAATATTCTCTCCAGGCCCTTAAGATTGCTGATGGTTTGTAATATTCATAATGAGCATAAATACCACAAAAAGAAGATGGTATGCTAGGATCCAAAGTTCCCAAACCTATCTCTAGATGTTTTATTTTTTTATTTCTGTAAGGTTGTAGAACTTCTTGATAAAGATATGAGTACCCAGATTTAAATTTATCACTACCATGTTTTTGAATAATTTCATTCAAATTATCACCTTGAAATTGCAAGGGATCAGATTCTGGTAAATCTTCAATAGTGGACTGAGGCTCTGCCACTGCAGAGCTTTCATTAGAAGCATTCCACCAAATAGAGTCAACCGCATCTATATCTTGACCACTAATCTCATAAAGATAGTTATTAGACTCCAGCTTTGCAACGACTTGAGACTGCTCGTCTTCAGTTAAGTTCATATATTCCAATCTAATAACTTTGGGCCTATAGGAAGAAAAATCTAATTGTTTAAAAATTTCCCAATCGTGACCCTCTGCATCACAAATGAAAACATCAAATTTAGAAATGTTATGCTTGGCTAGTAAAGATTGGAATGTAATTCCATTAACCTCGATATTATGAGCTAAATTATCCTTAACGTAAATATCCCGTTCATAATCAGTTCCGAAGCCATTCTTTAATGGATAAAGGGCGCTCATACCTTTGTAGCCTGGGTGTAGATCGTTATCTTTAATAACGTTTTCGGGAACATTGAGCATCTGGATTGGACCATCGAGAGTAGTAATGGCGCTTTGTTCAAAAATATAATTAATTCGATCAGAAAAATTAGACTTTAGTTGATTGTAAATCTCTGGAATAGGCTCAACCAAAAGAGCAGGCCAAAGATACATATCCAAAAAACCTCGAGTATCATCAAAGCTAATGCCATCATTAGCTCCAATTTGAATAACAAATGCATTTGAATTTTCTTTGCCTAGTCTATGTAGGGCTTCTGATAATATTGGTTCGCTCATTATAATTATATTAAAATAAGTTATTTTGTTTTAGTAAATTGAATGTATTTTTAGCCATAACTTCCCTAGAAAAATATTGAGCAGCAAATTCTTTTGCATTATTTGATATGTTTTGCAAGAAAACTTTATCATTTTTAACCTCATGCCACTTACTGATAATAGATTCAGCCAAATCATTATGATTCGCAGGCATGCCATGCAACCTGCATCGCCGCCTATCAGAGATGACATCATGATCAACTGGAATGTAAACTTCATCTGGGACTTCTACTAGCATCTTGGAAGTGAATCTGGGCCTAATCGTTGGAATGCCCATCATGAAATTATCAATATCTCTATAACACATATCTCGAATACCTGGAGCATTAACCGCACATCTAGAAGCACACAGCTCTTCGGCATATTTAGGTGGCGGCATTTTACCTATCTTAATGTTAATCTCTGGATCTTCTGTATGGTTTTCTTGTATTATTTGTATAAATTGCCTAGAACCCTTAATAAAAATACCCCTAAAAAAAGCTTGGCATTTAGAGGGATTATATTGATTTCTAGTTAATATATTGCCCCAAAAATGAGGCCTGAAATACCAAGGACTAATTTTATCAGTAGAACCCCACTCTTGATTAACTAAAGAATCGTTGTAGTGACCCGCAAAACATTTTATAAGAGTTTCATTAAAAAAATTTCTATTATCACCTTTTAACTGCCTTAAATTATAAAAAGTACTAAAACAAATAGATTTATTATTTTCTGGATTAAATAAAATTAAATTATTGGCATTGATTTGAATGATGTGATCTTCGTATTGATAGACTTTTTGAGGGGGACGAGGATTAATACACTTGGCTTTGATGATTTCGAAATCTTTTTGCAAATATTCATTGACAAAAAAATGATTAAAACCTGGAAACCATTCTACTCTGCTATGTTTACTTGGATATTCCCCAAAAATAATTAATTTCATATTAAATTTCTAAATCGAGACCCTTGTAACATTGGTCCAAATAATTTTGATATAACTTTTGTGTAGCCTTATGGTAAGCATCTTTATCTGTAGACTGCCTACTTAAATTGCAGCCCTCCTTGGATCCGTGATCAGTATATTTAACTATAGGAAAAGTGTGTCTTAAGTGACCGATCCAGTCATCGTGCGATTCCCATTCTGGATCATCCGGATAATAAGTAACTACCCTGCCCCTTTTATGTTTAGCAAAATATGCAGAAACGCTAGTATCATCACACCAGGTCCCTTCTTCTTTAATAAATTGTTCAAAGTCATCCAGGAAAAATCTCCTTTTGTAAGAAATAGTTTTATAGGCTTGCAAAATATCTACTAAAGAATTTTTGTGAGTAGCGGAAAAATAGTGATCTCTAGAATCTTTAAAATGAGAACCAAAACTACCATCTTTATTTCTGGACCTAATGCCATCATAACCCACTAAATAATCGGGCCATTTAGCTTGATTCTTGACATGTTCATTAATTAATTCTGGATGATAAACCATGTCATCATCACAAGCAATAATAATTGTATCTCCATTAGTAATCCTATTAACTGTAGGTAGCAATTTAGTAACAGAACCGTAATCTTCAGTTCTAAAAATTTTTAAAAAGGAATGATTTGAAGACATTTCATTTAACCAGGCAGGAACCACATACTCTTCACCTGTAGCTGAATAATTGTGAGGAATATTAAAGTGAATCTCATATTCATTATGATTTAAATTCACTAAAGATTTAATTGCTTCTCTTATGTCAAATCTATAAGTAGTATTATGAAGCCTTGCTGGAATAGTTGTCAAAGTTAAAACTATATTCATGTTATAATGTCTTGGATTTAAGTTGATTCATAAATTCTTTATCTATACTATCACTAATACAATCAACAATATCTTGTGGGAGAAAACGAGTTTTACCTTTAAGATAATAATTTTCTGAAGATTTGTTATAATTAGGACTTAATGTTACTTTGGTGGGCAAGGGTTTAACTTTTTCTAGGGGCTTATCGAAAACTTTAGAAAGTTTATGCATTAATGCATTATATGTTTCAGGAATTAATAGATCTTCATAAGATACAAAATGAACATTCTTACCACTAAAAAAATGCATTTTAAGAAATTTAAAATAAACTTCAACCATACCCTCTACAGTAACTAAATTACTGACAAAATAATATTTTGCATCTATGGATTTAATGAATTTATTAAAATCTGGAATTTGTTTTTCAGTAGCATTATAAATATGATGACCATCATAAGGTGACCTAATTAAAACGGATTCTAACCATGTATATATGTTTTTATATATGACAATAGCTATAGAATTGTCTGGCATAGATTCCGAGCCAATAAAAGAATGCTTCCAAGTTTTATTGAAGTTAGTGTGATTACTTTGAGATGGATATCTTGGGAAATTTAAACCTATGCTAGATTCTAAAACATTAGTACCGCTTCTATGTAAACCGTATAAATAATAAGACATTAATCAATCAACCTTTCCACTCTTTCTGACCAACCCCTCTTTTTAGAATGACCCCAAAACACAATTTTTGCAGGCTTTTCGTCTGTGTCAAACATTTCTTCATAATGTATTGATTTTCCTTTTTGAATAAAATCATTAAGACGTTGACCTTCAATCGAGGTACTGTGTATCCCTACTCCATTACTGTCATCAAAAGCAATAAATATGGAGTCATAGTCATCTTCAGGCATTTCATGCCTATCAAGATTGACTAAGTGATAAAAAGAAAACATAAAGCTATCTTCCCAATCTTTTTCATTTTTATAGGGATATGGATTAGGTGGGAAACCATAATTTTTAGTATATTTTTGAAAAGCTTTTTTCTTGAAGTGTATTCCAGCATACTTTTCATAATCCCTGAGAGTCCTCTTGTTCCCTAAACCATATTCACCTAGATCGATACCATTATCTTCAACCCCAATTAACTGCCTTAACCTAGCCCTTGCAGAATCGTTTCCTTTCCACCACATAGATTCACCCCTTTTGCTTTGATCGTCCCATACTAATTTTCCAGCCCTCTCTTCTCTCATTGTAGCATGCCAAATAACAACTTTATGTGGGTGAAATAAATCATATCCACTTGTGAAGCTGCGAAGAGTAAGATTTAATTCTTCTCCAGCAAAAAAAATATTGGGGTCATGGCGAACTTCTTTAGCCCATTTATTTGGACCAAAAGCAAAATGGCCACTTAAAAAGCGAGCGGGATAAGGTTCTTTCAAGTTTTTCCAATTAGGTACCGCAGTAGGCCTAATAAAAATAGTACCATGTGGATAAAAACAAGCTGGCTCAGATAACCAAGGCTCTTGAACCCTATCTGCTGGGTCGTTAAATGGATTATAATAAGGTAAATACCCACAAATTATTGGATTTTTACCTTTCTTTTTTAAAGCATTATACCATCGAATTAAAGTGTCGTCCCAATTTTTTGTGAACCTGTGATGGGAATCTAATTGACAAACAAAATCTTCATCAGTTAATAATTCATCATTAATAATAGCTCTGGCTGTAGCTAAACCTTTAGCTTTTTCATAGTGCATGTCGTGAATTTTAAACCTAGGATCTTCACGATATTTATCTAAATTATCAAAACCATCACTAGGATGATACTGCCTACAAATACCAAAATGAACTCTTTCAGGAAATTTAGCTTGAGCTAAAGCATCTTCAATTGTGGGAATTAATTCTGGTTCTCGATAAGCGGGTAAATGTAATAAAATAGTTTTCATTCTTGCGGAATTTGACCTTCAACTATATCCATCCATCCTTTGGACTTAGAGTGGGGCCATATCAACCAGCCATGTGGAATTTCAGAAGTTTCAAACTGTCTCCACATTCTAACGAAATCGTCTTTGGGGTTTTCATTTAACAACCTTTTAACTTCTTCTTCTTCAGCATCAAGCCTAATCATTTCTTTTCCATTTTTATTCTTAAAAGCCATGACCCAAACATTATAATCTTTTTCTGGAAACTGAGGTTTGTGCAGATCAATACAATATTTAAAAACAGAAACAAACTTAGATTCAAAATCTTTTTTTGATTTAAAAGAAGAAGGTGGTGGAGTCCTGTCTAATGCATCCTGATGTATTTTTCTATCTTTAAATCGAATGCCGGCATAATACTCATAATCTTTTAGGGACCTCGTTTTTCCTAAGCCGTATTTTTTATAATTTATTTTTCTTTGGTTGTCCATTCCAAGAAGTTTTTTATAACGAATAAAACTTTTTTTATTCAATGAGGCCCATTTGTTTGAGTCATCCCAATGGCGCTTTCTTCCGTCTCTTGTGTAGTGATGCCAAACCCAAGGTTTATGTAAATGATATAAGTCCCAACCATGTGTGTATGCACGAACAGCAAGAGAGCTTTCTTCCCCATGAAAATACAACTCAGGATCATAAGGAACTTCTTTAACAAATAAACCTTCACAAAAAATAAAATGTCCACTAATAAACCTAGCTTTTTCAGGTTTATCTTTCTTCTTCCAGCCGTCTATGCTTTCAGGAAAAATAAATATAGGGCCTTCAGGCATAAATCTGTCAATATAAGTCCTCCAAACATCATCAAGCCTATTTTCGCCCTTAACATCTGGGTCGTATGAAGGTAAGTATGAAGACAATAAAGGTTTTTCTGAACCAGAATCTTTTAGCTCTTTAAGAGTTTTCTTTAGTTTAAAATCCCAATCTTTAACAAAGCGATGATGTGAATCTAGTTGAAAATAATATTCTTCATCATCATATAAATTTTGAATATGATGCCTAGCATCACAAACACCCAAGCTTTTTCTATAATCAGTCTCTATAATTTTAAAAGATTTTCTTTTCTTATATTTAGATAAATCATCGAAACCGTCAGACTTACAAAATTGCCTAGAAATACCAAAGACTAAGTTTTTAGGGTTTTTGGCATTGCTCAAACAATCCTCAATAGTAGGTATTAATTCGTCGTCTCTGTAGCTAGCTATACTAATAAATATTTTATTCTTTTTCATTTTCAAAAATTTGATTTATAGTATTATAAAAAAACTCTTTCAAAGTTCTATTAGATTCAAATAATTCTAATAATTTATTATCACCCTGCACTTTTTCTGGACACTCAATACCATTATTAGATAAATCTTTCAGTAGATCTTCATCAAAAGATATCCATGCCCCTTTCTTTTCGATATATCCCCAAAGATACATCATATCTATCAATTCTTTCTCTAACCATACAGAGTTTCCATCTGTTCGACCATAACGAATGGGGTAGCGAACTTGGGCTCCAGTTTTTTCGTTTACACTTTTACGAAATCTAATTTTACAGTAGTGCCCAATTGGGTTACCTTTGTCTTCAATTTTAGAAGCAGAAGGATTTTCCCACATAATATCATTAGTATATCGCTCTTCAAATTCGAGAATGAAATTAGCATAATGCTTGATAGCATTACCCCCAGCTTGTTTAACTTTAGGTCCACCTCTGGCCGCATATGGATTAGCAGCAACTTCCACTCTAACCTGAGATGTTAAAATCATCATGTGCCCCATCTTGGTAATAGGTAAAACCATTTTTTTTAAGAAGACTGAAGTAACTAATGCTCCACCAGCAACCTGCTCACTTTCGGCAAAAGGTTTATCCATGTCGTTCATTCTACAAAGAGCGTCAACACTATCTATGATAAACATATATTTCTTTTTATCTTCATTGTTAAAAACTAAATCTCTAATGAATTCAAAAACCTTTTCGAAAATATTGCAATCAAGAACAAAAAACTTTTCTGGATCTTGATCGAC
>Ga0181607_10005868_pt1 | contig 10331 bp, 8 predicted proteins | sample 041ome_9_FD_132420 | JGI IMG/M metagenome (GOLD analysis project Ga0181607, IMG submission 132420) | Coastal salt marsh microbial communities from the Groves Creek Marsh, Skidaway Island, Georgia - 041413US metaG (megahit assembly) | ecosystem: Environmental > Aquatic > Marine > Intertidal zone...
CTCAGCCGAGGGAAATCCGTCCCGGACGCGTAGGACCACGGATTGAACGAGCGACCGGCTGCCGTGCGGTAGGGCACCCGACCGATCGGCACGTAGGCGGCTCCCTGCCCGTAGTCGATGACATCGGCCGTGTGGTTCACCACGACGTCGACGAAGACCTTCATCCCGAGCCGGTGGGCGCAGTCGACCAAGGCGCGGAAGTCGTCGCGATCGCCAAGACGGGGGTCTGGTCGACTGAGATCGAGGAACCAGTAGCCGTGGTAGGCCGCACTGTCACCCTGCACCGCACGCTGGACGAAGGGCGGTGTCACCCAGATGGCAGTGAAGCCCAGGCGCTTGATCCGTGCGAGCCCGTCGTCGTTCGGGTCTGACTGATCACACGTACCGGTGAGCCCAGCCAGATCGCCTCCGTGAAAGTAGGCATCCGAGGCTGGATCGAATCCCGTGGTCGAAGCAGGCCCGTTGGTACCGCCCGTGTTGTTCGAAGGATCCCCATCGCGGTATCGATCGGTCATGACGAAATAGAAAGAGTCACTCGCGATCGGGCTGCGCGCCGACGGCTCGGCCAGTGAGGTCAGCGACTCGGCTGATGCAGGCCCGGCTACGCCCATTCCGAACGCGATGGCAAGCCCTGCACCCAACGTCCTAGCGAAGCGCAAGCCCGCTGTCCACATCGAAGAAGTGCAGCCGCGCGCCATCGACGTTGATCTGGACCGGCTCACCGGTGGTGAAGTGAAGTCGCGGCGGGAACACCGCCGTGCCCTGAATGTCGGCCGCATGGCTCAGCCGCCCGACCTCCTGCTCGTCCTCGTGCTTCAGGCCGCTGCCCAGGCGTGACTCGTCGACAGGGGTGCCGTGCAGGGCGAACGTGACATGCACGGATGAGCCGAGGGCCTCGGCGAGCACAACCTCCGCGTGGAGCGTCGAGAGCCCCTCCCGGTACTCGGGGTGGATGTCCTCTGCGCGGGCCCCGGTGATTATCTCCCGGCCATGCATCGAGCGGAGGGAAGGCCGGGCCGAGATGACGTCCGCGGGAATCCAGATCTCCTGCTCACCCACCTTCAGCCGGCCGGCGTCACCCTCGAGGGTGAATCCGGCATGGAACAGGGTCATCGGTGGTGTGCCGATGAAGCCGGCCACGAAGACGTTATCCGGGTTGTCGTACAGGTCTTGCGGCCCTGCCACCTGCTGCAACTCGCCCAGTCGAAGGACCGCCACGCGGTGGCCCATCGTCATGGCCTCGACCTGATCGTGGGTGACGTACAAGGTCGTCACCCCCATCTGGCGCTGAAGGCCAGCTATCTCAGCCCGCATCTGGACTCGGAGCTTGGCGTCGAGGTTCGACAGCGGCTCATCCATAAGGAAGAGCTCGGCATCACGCACGATGGCTCGCCCCATCGCGACGCGCTGGCGCTGACCGCCCGAGAGCTGCTTCGGCTTGCGGCTGAGCATGGTGGTGAGGTCGAGGAGTTTGGCAGCGCGTGCCACCTTCTCCTTGATCGTGCTCTTGGGCTCGTGCCGCAAGGCGAGGCCGAAGCCGATGTTCTCCCCCACCGTCATGTGAGGGTAGAGCGCGTAGCTCTGGAAGACCATCGCGATGTTTCGGTCACGCGGACCGATGTCGTTGACGACCTTGCCGCCAATGCTGACGGTCCCGTCGGTGATCTCCTCCAGGCCGGCGACCATGCGGAGTGCCGTCGTCTTGCCGCAGCCGGACGGGCCTACGAGTACGAGGAACTCCCCGTCCTCGACATCCAGGCTGAGGTCCTTCACAGCGTGGAAGCCGTTGTCGTAGACCTTGTCGACGTTGTCCAGAACCAGTTCGGCCATGACTACACACCCTCCACTCGCCACACGCCAGCACCTGCTGACGGGATATCGATGACGACCTGCTCTGCGACCACCTCGGCGCCGAAGCCGTGGAGCCGATGCACCCCGCTGCCACCGAGCTCGGCCAGTGACAGGCGCACCGGCGCCGCCTGCTGTCGGGACACCACGACGAGCAGGGACTCCTCCGGATGCTCCCGCACGAACGCGATCGTGTCGGTCCCTGCGTGCAGCCAGCGCAACCCGCCCTCGGCCAGTGCGACGCTGGATCGTCGGAGCGTCAGCAGTGCCCGATAGGTGTCGAGGGTTGTCAGGTCCCATGCGTCACGGTCATGCCACGGGAACGGAGTGCGGGAGTCCTCGCCCCAGAGGCCCTCCGCGCCGATCTCATCCCCTGCGAACACCATGGGAACGCCAGGAAGACCGACGGCGAGCGCGAGGGCAGCCTCCTGCCGCTCAGCCGATCCGACGACAGTCCGAATCCGGGCGGTGTCGTGGCTGCCGAGGATGTTCCAACTGGCCAGCAGGGACCGCCACGGAATACGGGCGTGGAAGGCCCGGATCGACGCGACCGCCTGCTCGCCGCTGATGATCGGCACCTGCATGGGAAGTCCGAAGAAGGTTCCCTCGAAATCCGGTCCGCGCAGCCACGACCACACCTGACGCGTGAAGCCGGCATAGTTCATCGTTCCGTGCCAGCCATCGCCGAGGAGGTCACCGCTCGCGTCATGGCCGTGCTCGGCCACGAGCAGGAGATCGTCCGCCTCGCGAGTCATCGCCGATCGGACATCGGCCGCGAACTCATGCGTGACATCGACAGCGCCCATCCGACCCGCCATGTTGGCAACGTCAACTCGCCATCCGTCCAGCCAAACCGGTTCACGCAGCCACGAGCGCACAGGAGACTCGTCTCCCAGCACCAGCCACTCGCGCAGCCGGGCACTCGTGTGGTCGAACTTCGGCAGGGTGGGCACGTTGAACCAGCACTCATAGCCGTGGTCCAGCGCATCGTCGAAACGGAAGAACTCCCGCTCAGGCGCCGCGGAATCCTGAGCAGCCACGAACCATGGGTGCTCGACACCGCAGTGATTCAGGGTGATGTCGCCGATGACGCGAGCCCCGCGCTCATGGGCGGCCGACGTCAGTCGCGCCAGCGCGCCGTCGCCACCGAGCAGAGGATCGACTTCGGCAAAACTGCTGGCGTCGTAGCGATGGGTCGACCTCGCGGGGAACACCGGGGTCAAGTAGACGACATCGGCTCCGAGTTCGTTGATGTGGTCGAGGTGCTGGCGCACCCCGTCGAGATCGCCACCGAAGTACTCATACGGGGTAGACGGGCCACGGCCCTCGACCGCATCGACCCAGGTTCGGGGTACCGCCCAGGAAGGCAGTTCAACCCCCGGGGGCGCCGCCGCCAGAGCCTGAGGATCGTCATGCGGTCGCGCGAAGCGATCCGGGAATACCTGGTAGACGACGGACCTGAACGTCCACTCCGGGGGCGCCGGCGTGGCAGACACGACGAAGTCGCTGGCATCCGGCACGTCATGCTCGACAAGCCCACCGGCAGTGAGCCATGCGTAGTCGAACGCTCCCCCAACGAGCAGCCAGCGGTACTGCGTGATGACGTTGTGAACAGTCAGGTGCGCGACCCACCAGGTGTCGTGGCCCACGGTCTCCTTCCGCTCCGCCATGACCACATGCGGCTCGCCATCCCGGACCGTCCGCAGTGCAACCGTCTCCGGCTGGTGCTCCCGTGCGATCCGCAATCGCAGCGTCAGGGTCTCGCCGAGCGCTGGCGCCTGACTGGAGACATACGACGCGGAGCCATCGTGATGGACGCGCGGGTCGATGGTGGCCATCAGCCCTTCACCGATCCGGCGGTGAGGCCGCCGACGATGAACTTCTGGAGGAACAGGAAGAGGATGACGACCGGGACTGCCGCCAGGAGAGCGCCTGCGGCAAAGGGCCCCCAGTTCTCCGAGTACTCATTGGCGATGAATCCCTGCAGCCCGACTGCCAGGGTCTTGGTCTCTGGCGTCTGGATCAGGGCGCTGGCGATGATGAACTCATTGATCGTCCCGATGAAGCTCAGGAGACCGACGACCGCCAGCACCGGCACCGCCAGCGGGAGGATGATGCCCCAGAAGATCTGCCCGTGGGTCGCGCCATCGACCTTCGCGGACTCGTCGATCTCCATTGGGATGGTGTCGAAGAATCCCTTGATGAGCCACGCGTTCACGCCCATCGCGCCACCGAGGTAGACGAGGGTCAGCCCCGCGAGGGTGTCAAGGCCGATGGGCGGAAAGACATCACCGATGTTGACCATGATGATGTAGATCGCCGTGAGGCTGAGGAACTGCGGGAACATCTGCACGAGCAGCAGGAACATGATGCCGACCTTGCGGCCTTTGAACCGGAAGCGACTGAACGCGAAGGCCGCCCCGGCCGCGATCAGCACGGTCAGGACCGCAGCGACGAGGGCGACGATCATCGTATTCAGGTACCAGTTCATGTACGGCTGGTCGGGATTGGTGAAGAGCGTCTCGAAGTTCTGGAGCGTCGGTTCGGTCGGTATGACTGAGCCGCTGCTGATCGACGGGTCATTGGTGAAGGCAGCACTGATCACCCAGAGCACAGGGAACAGGGCGGCGGCTATCGCGACCCAGGCAACCGCGTGACGCCAGCCAAGGGTGCGGAACCAGCCGCCGAACGTGCGTCGCTTGGCCTTCGGAACCGGAGGTGAGTCGACAGTCGTCATGAGCGCTCCTCCCGCAGGGCCTTGGATCGGGCAAAGGAGATCGCGGAGATGGTCCCGACTATCAGGAAGATGATGATTGAGATCGCGCTGGCAAGGCCGAAGTCATTGCCCTTCCCTGCGGCGAAGGCAATCTTGTAGGTGTAGCTGATCAGGATGTCGGTAGCGCCTGCGACAGAGGAGCCCTCCAACGCCGGCCCTCCGCCGGTCAGCAGGTAGATGTTGTTGAAGTTGTTGAAGTTGAACGCAAAGGACGCCACAAGCAGCGGAGTCAAAGCAACCAGCAGCAGGGGCAGGTTGACCAGGCGGAACACCTGGAAGTTGCGAGCACCATCGATGCGCGCCGCCTCCTGCAGTTCACTCGGGATGGCTTGAAGAGCACCGGTGGACACCAGGAACATGTATGGGACGCCTAGCCAGAGGTTGACGAGCAGTGCGGACACCTTGGCCCAGAACGGATCGAACAGCCAAGGGATGTTCAGTCCGGTCACGGAATTGATCGCACCGAAGTCGTCATTGAGCAGGCCTGCCCACACAAGGACAGAGAGGAATGCGGGCACCGCGTAGGGAATGATGAGGAAGGACCGGTAGATGCGCTGACCCCGCATGCCCGGCCTGTTCAATGCGATGGCCAACGTGAGGCCAACGGCAAAGGACAGGATCACTGTGAGGATCGCGTACGCGAAGGTCCACACGAAGACGTACGAGAAGGGTCCTGTCACATCCGGGTCGGTGACGATGCGGGCGAAGTTGCTCCAGCCGACCGTCTCTCGCCATCCGGGCAGAAGTTCATCATCGGGGTTGTCCGGATTGACGAAGGAGCCCTCACCGTTGTCGACGTAGACGACACCGGTCTGCACATTGGTGAATGTGTCGGTCGCAGCGTCGTACGTGACGATGGGAGTCAGCTCGATCGCCGAGGTGAAGCCCTGGGCCACGATGAACCCGCCGTTGGGGCCCGGGATCTTCAGGGCGGACAGCTGCTCGTCGAGATCGGGGTAGTCGGCCTCTGGCACCGTGGCGTAGCCCGTGACACCGGTCACGGTGCCGAATTCACTGCGCTGGACGTCCCCTGGATTCACCGGGTCGAGGCCCTGATCCGTGCCGATGTACGTGGGGGGCCATCCACCTTCAGGCTCCGTGACCGCGAGATTCATGTCCTCGCCCGTGTCGGCCGCAGTATCGGTAGCCGCAGCGGAGTCGCCGGCCGCAGGCTCATCAGAGGTGCCGTCGAACTCGAAGACCTCCGGTTCATCCCCGCCGAACTCGGTCTGCACGTCGGCATCCCCACCGAACTCGGTCTGCACGTCGGCATCCCCGCCGAACTCGGTCTGCACGTCGGCATCCCCGCCGAACTCGGTCTGCACGTCACCAGTCCCAGTGCCGTCGTCCGAGATCGTCTCGTCAATGACCGGCTCGGTCGGAACCTCGGTCAGTGCGACGACCAGACCCTCGGATTCCGTGTAGAGCGGCAGCATCTCGTAAAGGGGGGCTTCATCGGCCTCGGCAACGCTGTCGGACGTGATGGTGGAGATCGCCTCCTCCTTGGTCCCGATGTGACCTGTGGAGTAGTTCGTGAAAGCGATGGAGACCGTGTAGAGGATCGGGATGATCTGGAAGATCAGGAGCAGGACTGCCCCGATGATCACGTACTTGCCCGGGACGAATCGTCGACCGAGCAGGAAGAAGTCCAGACCCAGCGTGCACACGACCAGCACGCCAAGCATGAGATAGGCGCCATTGGCCAGCAAAGCGGGGATGGCCCAGATGGCCGCCCCGTTGATCAGTCCAAGAAAGACGATCTTGAGGATGAGCGCGGGAGTTCCCCCGAATCGGGAGATCAGCGTCTGCACGGGCACTCCAGGAGCGGGCGCGGGACCGGAAGGGAGACGTGAGGGGCGGGAACCACTGGCTCCCGCCCCTCACGATTGGAGCACAGATCAGCCGGCGGCGATGGCCTTCTTGACCGTCGACTGGGCCTGGGCGAACGCCTTCTGCGCGGGCATGGCGCCCTTGCCCTTGGTCGAGTTCACCCACGCACCACCGAGGGCGCCCCACACCGACGCCATCTGAGGAACGTTCGGCATGGGCACACCGCCGACGCCAGCGGCGGAGAAGGCCTTGAGCACCGGCTCAGACACCTTCTTCTGAGCGGCCAGGTTCGCCGGGGTGCGACCATCGGCCGCGGCCAGCTTCGCCTGGTAGTCCGCCCCAGCCATGAACTGGGTAACGAGGGCGTTCGCCCCGGTCTGGACGCCGTGCTCAGCGGCGTACTTGGTGACCATCGCGCCCTGAGCACCGAGGAACGGCACCGGCTTGATGCCGGCGACGATCGGGGGCACGGATGTCACGCGGTACTTGAACGGCAGGGCCTTGATCGCCTCGAGCTCCCACGGACCGGTGATCCAGAACGGGGACTTGCCGGAGGTGAAGGCCTCCTTGGCAATGCCATAGTCGACCTTGGAGTTGATCAGGCCATTGGCGTTCCACGTGTTGATGAGGGCCTGGTTCTCACGGAAGGTCTTGTTGTCCAGCCCGACGTTCTTGACGTCCACCGACCCGGACTTGTTGGTGCCGAAGACGTAGCCACCGAGGCCGCTGAACAGCGGGTACATGTGGTAGGCATCGCCATTGGCTCCCTGGGGAACGGCGAAGGGCACAGTGACCTTGCCCTTCTTCTTCAGGCTCAGCGCGATGGTCTCGAGATCGGTCCAGGTCTTGGGCTGATTCGGCACCAGCTTGGCATTGGTGATCATCGCGACGTTCTCGATCTGCGTCGGAATGCCGTAGATGCCGGTGCCGTACTTGAAGCCAGCAAGGGCGTAGGGCGACAGGGCCTTGATGGTGGCCTTGGGCACGTTCAGCTTGACGATCAGGCCATTGGCGGCGAGGGCCCCGGTCCAGTCGTGCGCACCCGTGATGACGTCGGGGGCCGAGGCCTCCGAGACGGTGGTGAGATCATCGCGGATCTTGCCGAAGTCCTTGGGCACAAGATTGATCTTGTAGCCCGCGTAGGTCCCGCTGGAGAACACATCGCGGTAGTTGTCGATGCGCTTCTGGTCGACCCAGACGGTGATGGTGTTGTCAGCAGCGTTCGCCACAGGCGCAGCGAGCAGCGAGCCGAACGCGACGGCTGCGACGACGGGCGCCGCGACGATCGCGCGCACGGTTCTGCGCATGGATGGTCCTTTCTCCTTGGCCTCTTGGCCGATCAGTTGGCCGCTCGGGGCGGGTGCCCCGCGAAGGTAGGGGGAGGCTACGCCGAGATGAGAGAAAATGAAATCGTTTGCAAACTCTCGGTTGCTTTCGTTACTGAACCGTTATTGAGGAAATCCATGTATCGGATTTCCCCTGAAACACGTTGCAGGGCAGGAGGAAACGTCCTGCTGGCGGGCGACGCGACCACTCACCCAAGGGGAGTCGTCCGCATGAGAACCGATGGGAGCCAGGGGGTCCGATTCCGGAATCCGTAACCGCTTTCCTCAAGGGCGCCGTGCCGGCCTCACGTGGGGCCGGACCAGCTTGGGAGAGGAGCCGGGATTCAGGCCTGCGCGCCGAGCCGGCGAGCAGACCGGGCCCGCTGGCGCGAGGAGCGCATTCGGCGCAGGCGCTTGACGAGCATGGGGTCGAAGGCCAGCGCCTCCGGATTGTCGATGAGACCGTTGAGGATCTGGTAGTACCGCGTGCCGCTCATGTCGAACAGGTCGCGGATGGCCTGTTCCTTCGCTCCGGCGTACTTCCACCACTGGCGCTCGAACTCCAGGATGCGGCGGTCACGATCGGTCAGGGACGTGACCTGAGCCTCGTGCGCGTGCGCGGCGTCCATGCAGTTCTCCTCCTCGTCGCCCGATCACCTCGGGCGTCCTCCGTGGCGACTCGCGCCATCGTACGGGGTGAATCCCATCCGTGTCATTCCCCTCCCCGGATCCGACGAACCGATGCCTGGCACCTTGTCGGGGTCCCTCGGCGAGGAAGGCCCCGACAAGGTGCCAGGCATCGGTCAGGCGGCGTCGCCGCGCTCTGCGCGCTTGCGGTCCAGCTTGGCCCGAACCTCCCGCCGGTGGCGTTCCCGCCGACGGTCCCTCGCTCGGATGAGCGACCAGGAGAAGGCGTAGCCGAGGCCGTTCGTCGCCCAGTGGAAGCCCATGGGGGCCAGGACACTGCCGGAGATCAGGCGGAGGAAGGCGAACAGAACGCCCGCGATCGAGGTGGTGAGGACGCTCAGCGCCACCGCGATGATGTTGCCCTTGCGCCCCTGGCCGGCGACGGAGCCCAGCGCCGGATTCTGCTCGTGGGTGCCGATGCTCGGCAGGATGTGCCACAGGCCGAAGATCAGGGAAGACAGCACGATCCCCCACACGAGGCCGAACCGCCGGATCAGCATGGACAGCAGTACGGCCCGGAAGGCGATCTCCTCGAGCAGCACCGTGCCGAATGGGACCTCGATAAGGGCCTGGAAGACCATGCGTCCGCCGCTGAGGTCGCTCATCCGCTCGTCATGGAACGCGGTGCGCGTCTTCCGGAAGGTGGAGCCGACCAGATAGACCGCGGTGATCAGCGCGATGCAGCCCGCTGCCCAGAGAAGTCCGGGCAGCAGATAGCCCCAGCCCAGACCCATGTCCGTCCAGGAGTTGCCATCCAGCAGACCGATGGCGAGCAGCAGCACCGATCCGCCGAAGGCCCACAACAGGTAGTGGGTCTGGGGGGCGACCCGGTTGTTGACCACGTTCAGCACCACGAGCAGCACGAGGACCAGCGCGACCGGCCACCAGGCCAGCCCCGTCTCCTGCGCGGGATACACCAGATCGAACATCGCTCATCAGTGTAAGTGCGTTGCCATACTCATCTCGTGCCCGAAGACCGCAGCATCCTGTCTCGACCGGGGCCTGCACCCGACACCCAGCAGAACTACGGTCCGCACCCCGATCAGGTGATCGACTGGTACCTGCCAGCGCGTCCGAGCGCGGTCCCTGTGGTCGTCTTCATCCACGGTGGATATTGGCGACCCGAGTACGACCGTGAGCATGCCCGCTCAGCGGCCGGGGGTCTGGCTGCGGCCGGTTACACCGCCGCCCTGATCGAGTATCGACGAATCCCCGGCGACCCGGATGCCATGGTCGATGACGTTCTCGCCGCGATCCGGCACGTCGCCGCCGAGGACCCTTCCGACCGCGACGTCCTGCTGGTCGGGCACTCCGCCGGGGGACACCTGGCCCTCGTATGCGCCGCCGACCCGGCTCTGCCGATCGCCGGATGCCTGGCCCTCGCCCCCCTTGCCTCCCTCGATCAGGCTGAGTCCCTGCATCTTGACGACAACGCCGTGCTGGACTTCCTCGGAGTTCCAGCGCAGCAGCGCAGAGACCTCGACCCCTGCTCACTGCCCCGGCCGACGATTCCGGTTGTCGTGGTGCACGGAGCTGAGGACGCCGTGGTACCCATGGAACTGTCAGAGGCCTACTGCCGGCACCACGCAACAGAGCTCACACCTGTCCCTGCAACGGGGCACTTCGAGCTGATCGACCCCGACAGCCGTGCGTGGGCACTCGTCGTTGCCGAGGTGACGCGTGTGGGTGACGACATCAACGGCCCCTGACCGACCGACACTCAGTTCCCCTCCTTCACCCCCGTCACATCCGGAAGGGACCGGGTGGGATTGCTCGGGGTCGGCGGAGGTGGCGGAAGGAACTCCGTCGCCGTCGAGGCACCCTCCCACCAGGACCGACCCAGCATCTGCATGGCGCAGGGACAC
>Ga0181607_10005870_pt1 | contig 10329 bp, 13 predicted proteins | sample 041ome_9_FD_132420 | JGI IMG/M metagenome (GOLD analysis project Ga0181607, IMG submission 132420) | Coastal salt marsh microbial communities from the Groves Creek Marsh, Skidaway Island, Georgia - 041413US metaG (megahit assembly) | ecosystem: Environmental > Aquatic > Marine > Intertidal zone...
CCTAACTTATATTCTACAACTGTAAGGTTACCATCGACGTCGTATGTGTTATTTATAAAATCATGAGCAGGAATACCCAGTGGATTTGACATATCGGTTTCACGGGAATATTTCTTTAACATTATTTTTTCCTTTTCTCTATCATAGCATTAATAAATTTTAAACCCAACGATCGTCGATACATGGTATTTACATCTTCTTTCTTACGCTTATCCCGTTTTGTAAAAAACATAGGACCAGCATTAGGAGCCATGTCTACTCCACCACCCGCTATGGAGTTTGCTGCAACCTCTTCAGCGTAATCTTTAAAAGATTTCATCGCTTAATCTCTCCAGGGTTAATAAAGATCTTTTGTCTGGTCCTAATATGTGTTACCTCATATATTGGGGATCCAAGAGATTCTCCTACAGGTACACATGACTCGTGAACTAGGATCTTAGTATTCTTTTTACCAATAACCTCTCCGGTTTTTGGTGATATGCAATCGTATTGTAAAGTATATACGCCAGGGTGTAACACATTGTTTTCTGTCATGTACCAGGTAGATTCAGATAATGTGTCATCGAAATTAACATCCATTTTGTTCAGAACTTTTATAATAGCTTTTTCCGACATACCAGTTTCTTCCTTAATAAGGAAGAGAGCTGTTGCCCATGATGCTAGCTTTGTTCTACCAAAAGGAAGCTTATTTAGCAATCTCTTTATATTAAAAACTAAACGATGGAATACAGTATATGCAGACTTTTCATCGGGAGTAGTTAACTGAGATGCTTTTTTTAAGACCTTTCCATCTTCATCTACAATGCCTAGGTTATAAGCTTCTGTTTTTTCCCAATCAGTAACCAATAGCTTAATAAATCTATAAGCATAGAATAAATCACCTGTTCTTGATACAATGCTCATATATTTCTAAGTCTCTCTACTATTAGTGGGTCTAACGATACTTCTACTTTTTCTGATTCGGTAATATAGTTTAGATAAAGTAGGACTGGCTTTATAATAGGCCAATCCTCTTCATTGATCCTAAACCATAACATTTTCTTAGCAGCTTCAATACCGAAAAGGTTAAAGATTACTACAATATGATTAATCAGTAACCTTTCCTGTATTTCCCCTGTTTGTAAATATCGGCTTATAAGCCTTTTAATATACTTAAACCTGTTGAGGTCATCATAAAATTCTTCTGCATTTACACATTGGTTATTTGTATAGTTTTGTGCAGCATACAGAAGAAAATTATCATTATTCAATTCATCAAAAAGCTTCATGCTATCTCCAATAAAATAAAGTCTTAGCTTTATTTATTAAAGATATCTTACTCGTCTTCTGAAACTTCTACTTCTACTTCTTCTACTGCTTCAACTTTCTTAGCTTTTTTAGGAGCTTCTTTTTTTACAACGCCATTCCAAGCATCTTGCTCCTCTTGAGTCAGATTACCACCTTTAAGCTTTTCACCCTTAGCTGTAAAATAACCATTTGCTTTCGCAATTGAATCCTTCAAGTATCCTTTTTTTGTAGCCATGTTTATGCCTCGTTATCGATTAAAATTAAATCAAACAAACCACCAGCTGCACAAGTATTCCCAGATAAAACCTGCAATTCAATGTCCGTCTTTTCTGTGAATACTAATGGTACTGGATAATTATATTCTATAGGAACACCAAAGGTAGCAAATAGTCCTTTAATGTTAAATGCCCCACCAAAAGGCTTAGCCATCAGTCTGCATTGGACATCTGTGCTTTTTGTTACGTTAAAATGCACTTTAAGAAGATATGCGGTCTTACCAGCTGGGACAGTATATAAAGCCATTAGGGTTTGGCCTTTGCCCTCTAGTATAGTAGCCTTTACAGCTCCACCAACAGTTGCAGTAATAAGACCAGCATTAGTGGTAACTATACCATCTTTAAAGATCATTCTAAAGATTCGAATAAATGTAGTTATACTCGAATTGCCTATTAAAACATCTTCAACAACAAGTTGATAGTTCTCATCTAGACCTTGGATTTCAACAGTTTTGCCTGAGTCCAAAGGATCATCTGACGCGAGTACTGCAACACCTGGAGTTGTTAAATAGGTGTATGCATCAGATCCGTCATATACTGTTTCCCAAGAGCCAGATCCAATCGTTGGATTAAATCCGAACTTATTAATATGTGCCCATCCATCAACTAATCCTTGAGCAATATTAATATTAGAACTAGCACCAGCGGAGTTAATGATGTTACCATCTTTATCAGACATCATTACCACTTCGTGAACATCAGAGTTCCCGGCGTGGTAATGAGCTTTACGATTTACGCTATATTGTGCCACTACATATTACCCCTATGAGCTATAGTCAGGAGATCTTTTAATTCTTTTGTTTGCCCCAGCATCTGCATTTTTATTGACTAGCTTATCTATAGCCCGTGCTTGGCCTTTCATTCGAGAGCCAAATCTACGCGATGCATCTTTAGCTTTTTCAAGATCTCCAGAACCTTGAGCTTTTTTTGCTCTATTAATCTGCGTATTGCTATCTTTACCCGATTTTTTAATGTAATTAGCAATGGTTGTGCTAGATATTTCATCGATATCGGTAGTTTCTTTAACAACAGTACCGTCGTCTTTTTCACCAGACTTTTTAGTGTTCTTAGTGTGCATATCTTTGAAGTCTTTCTCGCCTTTTGCTTCTGGCTCGGCTACTTCGTCCATTTCTTTTTTATCTTTCTTATCGCCTGATTCGCAAGCACCTTCGTGAACTTTGCCGCACTCTTCGCACACTTCAACTTCATCTTCTTCCTTGACGCTTTCTTTTTTAGTAATAGCATCAACAGTATCTTTCTTCATGGTGACCTTGTATTCTTTATCACCAAACTTAAAAGTCTTGTCGCCTTTCTTAGCAGCGTTAGCAGCAGCACCCATGAACTCAGCTGCACCTTCGTCAGTAATTTCTTCCGGGACCCAAGATGCACGTTCTACTACTTTCTTTTCGTACATTGCCACGTATGCTGCAGCAACTGGATTATTCTTATAGTCTTTCATTACTATCTCCTAAATTTATATTAAATATTGCACAGCTGCTGCGCCGGCAAATGCGGTTAAACAAATCCAAAACACTTTACCTATTACGCTTAGTGTTCCTTCATTCTTTTCTACTTTACTTTCTACTTTATCTATTCTATCAGAATGTTTATTTAATCTTTCAGCAATAGTAATCCGATCAGTTTCTAAAGAAATTAGTTTTTCTTCAGCACGAGCGAGAGAAACCATGGTTTCTGCTAGCTTATCGATTTTACTTTCAATACGATCTAATCTTCCTTCATCCCTGCTAATATGCTCTTGCATCTGAGATATTACCTCAGCAGCTGTTGGTCTTCTAGTAGCCATTTGATCCTCTGATTACTTTTATTTTTAAGGGGGATATCCCCCTAATTAGTCTATGATATACCATTTTTTGAATGGTGACTTCATCTTCTAACTTTAGCTCAAATGGCAGGCCATTATCGTATTGAAACTTCCAGCCTGATCCTTCCAAAACCTTAATGGTTCTGTCTTCTTTATCCCGATGCCAGACCAGATCTTCTTCTAAGACATCTATAGGAAATGTTCGATTATCCTCGCAATCAATATATGGCTTTACCAAAAGAAGTTTCCACCACCTGATAAGCCTAGTTGTTTAGCATAGTATGGTAATCTACAAGCCCAATAACCAGGCTTGGTTTTATCTTTCTTTTGATCGCACTGGTGTCGAGCTGCAAAAGATGCTCGAGCATCTGGATCGTCTATATTTACAGACATACCAGGTTGACCAAAAGATACTTTAATAACATTACCCTTGTCATTCTTAACGTAGACATAGAACTTTTTATTTCCCCCACGCTTAGGAGAGTTAAGCTCTACGTCTTTTTCTTCCTCGATCATTGGACAATCAAGTGGTATATGATTGTCTTCGTACATATCGTATAGACCAATATCCGTTTCTAATAATTCTTTGTCAATACCTTCGGGTATATACTTACCTTCTTGAATACGGCATCTTGCTTCGTTAAACAATTCATAATATGCTTCGGAACCTACCCTAAACACATTCTCGTGCAAAGGTATTCCGTTATCTAAATGATATTCGAAGTTTAGGTAAGATGAGAAGTTTCTCATTTTTTACCTTTTTCCTTTGCCATAAGATCGGCTAACTTAGAAAGCGTTTTCTTATCTTTTGATGAGATATTTGCTTTCTTTTTATCGTCCATAGACTTATCCATAGACTTACCGTATGCTTTAGTAGACTCTTCAGTTTCTTTCCCGCCTTTTTTTAATTTACGCTTAGCAGAAAGATAAGCAGCGATTGCCATATTACGACGCTCTTCTTTAGATTGGTCTTTAAACTGTGGTGCATCTGATGCTTGGAAGTCTTTAATCCACTGATCAAGTCCATCTGAAACCTCTAGCTTTTCTTCTAAGGCTTCTTCTTTTGTTAATCGATTCTTTAACTGGGTCATATGGGTCCAACCCTTATCGACATATTTTTTCAAATCTGTTTTAAGGACTTTCTTTATTTCTCTTGTTTTTGGATCCATAACTCTAGCGTATTTGCCAGCTTTAGACATATCAATTGCTTCTGAAATTGCAGATGCATTTTTCATGTAATCTGTTTTGTTCATCGAGCCAATACCAAAAGCCTTCATAGACTTCTTCAAAGCATCTTCAGGGCTATCAGCACGGACAGTATTAATATCACCTTTGTACTTAACTCGGTATGAGTCTGATCCACGATTAGCTTCAGTTGGCATAACTCGTTTGATCATAGCTTTCGCTTCGTCATCATTAACTTTAAATGCTTTCTTCAATGCTTCAATGCCTTGTTGAGCATTCTTAGTTGGGCCAAGCACTTTATTGATTTGTGTATCAGTTACTTTTGCTTCGGCAAGCTCTGTGGATTCTTTTAAACCAGCAACCATAGAATCAAAGTCTTTTTGATTCTCAGCACCCTTCCCACCCTTTCCACCACCTTGGAATAACTTCTTCCACATATCACCGTCTTTATTTTTTTGGAAATATGAGGTAAGCTTCTTTGCTTGTTGTGGTGTTATAGTAACAATTTCTTTATCGTCGTAACTTGCAGAACCTATAGCAGCTTTACCAGATTTTACCTGATAGTTCGCTTCATTAAGAGACTCTTCGACTGACTCATATTTGCCAGCCATTACAGCATGCATGTCTTTTGCTTTCTCATGGAAACCAGTAAGCTTATTCTGCATCCATTCAGGGAATTCGTTGTTACCCTGCAGATACTCCATGATCTCTTTAGATACATAGCCAATGAACTTAGCTTGGTCCATAGCCATACCAGCTTCATCTTGAGATGCTGGCTCGTCAGTTTGCTCTGCTTTAACTGCTTTCTTTTCCATTAGGTCTTTTAGTAGTTTGCTCATTTTTGGCTGGCCCTTACCTTATCTGCTAAATCTGAATCGTATTTTCCCCAAGTCTTATCACCTTTAGTTGCAAAGGCGTTTACTCGAGCCATACCCCATTGTGCTGGGGTTGCTCCTGGTCTGTGTCCTACCTTCCAAGCTGCTACGCCACGATCAAATACTTTTTTAAGAATTGAATACGGCATACCAGATGAATCTGCTTTTTTATGTAGGGTAGTCTCTACAGAGCTTTTAGCCTCATCAAATGATAGGTCTTCGCCATACATCTGCTTAAACTTTCTGGTATGTTGTGAAGGTTTAGTCTTAGACTTAGCATCACCAGGTATTGGCTTATAACCGGCTGGATCATCATCGTCTAGATCTTTTCTTTTTTGGAACTCTCTATCTCGATCAATTTTTGTAGATTTTTTTAAGCCTGTAAAAAACCTCTTAGTCTGTGACCCCTCTCTATCTTCAATATCAGGATCTTGTATAACTTTACGAGTTTTTTCAGTAACCATCTTGGCAAGTGTACGAGCATCTACACCACGAACCTGATCAGCTACTTTAGCTGCATACCAGTTAATGTCGTGGCGGAGAGGTCCTTCTTTTTTCTTACGATCTATAATCTTTTGAAGTATATCTGATGCTACCTTATATCCCTTAGCATTTGTATATTTGCCAATTAGGGTAGTAAACCAGTCTTCATCTATTTCCGTAGGAGCTGATTCAATAAGATCAACAGAAGATAACCATTTACGTAGTTTTTTGCCGTCTGACATTTCTACAATAACATAGTTAGCACCGAGCATAGTTATTTCGCCAACTTCTTCTGATTCTTTAATAGAGACAATATCACCAACAGAAAATAGATCACCCTGAACATAAGCTTCACGCTCTTCAGAGACTGTTTCTAGTTGGATATGCTTGGTAAAGTCAGAAGCTTCATTAATACCCATTCCTTTACGAATAGAATTAAAGAGGTCCTTTCCACCTTTAAAGGACGTGGGTAGTCCTTGAGAGAAAGAAGTAAAGTCGTTATCAGCTGCAGCAGCACGCATCTTAGAAGCAGACATACCTTCAACGCCTTCCGCATCTGGGTCACGTTCTCCTGCTGATACAACGTTAACGCCATCTTCAAAGTTATAGAAGCCATGACGTAACTTTTGTCCGTTGTACTTATTGGTAAGTGCAGTAAACTCATTAACGCGATCAGATCCAACTACCATTGTTACCTTAGTGAATCCCTGATCGTATAGCTGAACTAATACCTCTAGAGCATTCTTAACATTCTTATCTAAGATAATGTTACGGCCGTGCTTAGGAAACATCTTACGCATAACCTTAATCTTGGTAGCGTAGTCAAGAGGATTCTTTTTTGGATCTGAGGATTGAGATGCGTATATTCGGTAGTTATTACCCTTAGCAACGGAAGCTACTTTAGCAATAAGTTTTTCATGACCAACAGTTGGAGGGTTAAAACGACCAAAGGTAAAAACTACTTCCTTGGTTTCTTCCACTAGATAGTCCGAGAACGATTTAAAACATGGCATTATTTTTCTCCACCTGCCTTTGCTGCAGCTTTCTTTTCCCTGTCTGCAATTCGAAGTTTAGGTAGGAGTTTTTTAGCTATTTTTTTAATAGCAGCTTTTTTCTTATCTAGCTGCTTTTCTATATTGGTTCTTTGTGCAAAAGACAAATCGCTCTTATCTTTATCTTTGGTAATTTTCTTAATGAGGATATTACGAGCTGCTTTGTCTGCTCGTTTTTGGAGTTGCTCTGGAGAAGCGATCTTTTTAGCAGCTTTCTTTTTACCTAGAGCAATCTTAGCTTTATTCTTACGGAAGGTTTGCTTAGCCTTTTGGCGTTGCATATTTGTTAGCGCTTCGTCGAAGTCATCTTCGCCGATGTCGCCTGAAGTAGTATCTTGCTTACGTCTCTTAGCTTTAAGCGCTAAGAGCTCATCGCCGGTTTGAGTATAGTCTACAGCCAAGTAGTCTTTAAAAGAATACATATTTATTTCCCATTAGCCCCGAGACGGTGAGTCCCAGCCTTTTATAATATTAGGGTCGAAGTTATTAGTAGAGAATTCTAATCTATCTACTAACTTAACTGCTCCGCCTCCAATGCGGTCTATAGCAACAAAGCCTTCGTGGCCGGTTACTTTAAACCCCTTTTTCGTTTTTACAAATGTATTTATACTATTTAACTTATTAAGCTTATTTATAATAATTAGCTTTGCAGAGGCAATAGCTTTCTGCAAATCAAAGACTAATTTAAGGTTAGCCTTATTTTTAGGATTAAAGAACTTGAGAAGCTCGTCACGCTTAGCATATTGTGCTGACTTACCCTTATCAGTGGAACGCTTATCTGCTTCTTTCTGAAACTTAGACTCCACATATTGAATAAGACCGGTAACGTGCTTAGCTGTATTAGTAACCTCTGTCTTATTTCGAAGGAAGCTATTGTTATAGGTTTCAATCATACGGGCTAGTTCTTGATTAGACTCTATCTCTTTTAGTGTAGATCCAGCAATCTTTTGGAAGATTTTACCAGCTTGAGACAGAGCAGCAGTAACCTCAGCTGTGTCGGCTTTAGTAAGAGTAGCATTTCCAGATAGATCACGTAACTCAGCATCTTGTGCCCATATAGTATCTACATTATTAAACTTAGATACATCTACACCATAGCTGGCAGTCATAGTTTCGAATGTACCGCCTGAGTAAGACGTATGAAATACTATGCCAATCTTAGCTTTTTTAATCTTTTTAGCTTCTTCTGAGTCAGCATCAACTGCATAGGCAATAGTATTGGGGTGGAATGTTACATACTTCTTACCATCAATTGTTTCGGTTTTTACATCTGATCCAGAGAACATAACATCACCCTGGACTACACCTGTTATACCAAGCTTACTCATTTCAGTAAATGCAATCTTAAGCTTAGCTTGTAGATCACCAGACGTATCTGCTTCGATCTCAGCATGGTTTTTATAAACCATAGGATTCTTATTAAAGATACCTTTTTTAGCAACAAAGAATTGCCCGTCACTTGGATCAATACCAGCGAATACTGCTGGTGCGCCATCCCACTTAACTGTAACGTCTACGGCCTTTGTAGAACTGCCAGCAAGCATATCACGGAGGGAGCGAAGAGCTAGAATAGCATCGCGAGCTCCTTTAACACCACCATAAATCACCTGGTCTTCTAGGTGGGTCATATGGGTATTTTTTTGTTCGGTTATATAAGTTCCGAATGATATCATTATTGGTATACCTTTATAAATGCTGATGAATCTTCTGATTTAGATGCTGCATAGTTAACAATAGAGTTAACAAAGTTATTTGCTTTTGTTCCTTTATTTTTAATAAGAGCATAGCAAACCTCCACCGCTCCGAGCTTAGCAGATACCCAGCCGGCATCTTTTTGTTCTATTTGCTCAAGGAAGTAATCATAGGTAAGAGATTCGTCACAGGCCTTTGCTTTAATAAAGAACCTTTGTGTTTCTCTCTTATCTCCTTTTGCTATTTTTGTTGCAGCTTTTTTAATTACCGGATGAAGAGGTATATTTGCACCCATATAACGACGAGCTGCTTCTACAACAACACCCCATCCTGCTCCACCGCCTCTAGCTGTCTTACCCTTAATTTCTATCTTATTTGTTCCTAGATAGCTATTTGGTCTAATGTCCATTATACCTTCATCGTAAGTAATTGTACCAGCTTTGTTAGAAAAGAAGTTTCCCCGAGTAGATGATTTTACTGCAACTGATACTAGTTTATGAGGTGTTAATGATGATGAGATATTATATTCTTTAATCTTAGCCTCTTTTGTAACCTTCTTAAGAGATATACCAACAAGCTTACGATCGAGAAATAAACTGAGTATTGAATTATTGAGTGCTGCTACTGAACTATCATCCAGGCTATCTTTTATATAGGTCGGAGACTCAACTGCCCAGATATCGCCTGGATTCCATTTATCGTCTGATAATACCTTAAGCTCTGCATTCTTAAACGCTCTTGTTTTTGTAGCATATATCGCTATCATCCCTGGCGATCCGCGATGGAATCTATGTTTAGAGTTGACGTATCCTTCCTTGATTATCTTTTTAGCAGACTCGTATGCCGAGTATTGCCAAGATGAGTCTATATCCATCATTTCTTTAAATGTTGTTTTACCTACATCTACACGACTCATTACACCCTTTAGAATATCAGGTGTATAGTATTCAATATTCTGTATTCCATGTTTAAGCATTGCTGCTAACCAGAGGCATTGAGCTGATTCTGTAACTGCAGTGTTTTCTGTACCGCCTCCTGCTCCGCCACCACCGCCAAATAATGCTGTCTTAGCTAGCTGAGAAGAAGTAATCTCTTCTCCGGCCTTAGTAATAAGGGTAATAGGCTTTTGATCGTCAGCAAACTTTGCTATACGCTCTAGATTGTCGTGGGTATTTGCAATCTCAACTGTTTTTAAGTCAGTTGTAACGAGAGGCGTACCAGAAATGGTAGCTTTACGAAGAATCTCAATCCTGGATTCTCCCGTTTTACCATTAGGCTTCTTAAGCTCTGCGGGTCTTAAAGCAACTGGTGCTTCACTTATGACCTCTGGCTGTTCAGAAAGAAACTTAGTAAATTTTTTCATAGTGGTCTCAATCTCTTATTGATAGTACTATTTATGTGTTTTTAGGTACTCATCCTTGAGCTTTTCTTGTAATCGATAAGCTTCTTTTTCATAAGGTCTCTTCATATAAGCCCAATTGGTAACATCTCTATTTTTATAGATGGTCCTATATTCTATCTTATGTGGGTTGTAAATATTACGGAGATCGCCAAGTACATATTGCTTAACATGAACAAGCTCGTGGGCTACAAGGGTAATAAGGGTCTCGTAGTCATATCCCTTTTGCATACGAATAGTAAAACACCGTGGTCTGCTA
>Ga0181607_10005872_pt1 | contig 10327 bp, 9 predicted proteins | sample 041ome_9_FD_132420 | JGI IMG/M metagenome (GOLD analysis project Ga0181607, IMG submission 132420) | Coastal salt marsh microbial communities from the Groves Creek Marsh, Skidaway Island, Georgia - 041413US metaG (megahit assembly) | ecosystem: Environmental > Aquatic > Marine > Intertidal zone...
GTATAAAGGGAACGAATGTCAGTCATAACTGCCTCCGCTTTAGTGCTTTAGGCGGGATGCCAAGGCGCACAAGTTGGTGATTAAATGCCTATATTTAGAATACTAAAAATCTAAATATTCTCAAAGGAAATAATTTGAGATGCTCAAAGTGGATATATTGCTAAATATTTCTTGTACCTTGGCAGGATGGATATCTTGAACATCCCCAAAACATACCATATTTGCCTTTCCTTTTTCTCATTGGCGATGAGCAATGAGGGCAAGATATAACGTTTGATGTATTATTGTAGGTAGCAATTCTATTTGTAGGTTGGGATGTTTTCCGATTAGTGAATTTTGCTTCTGGTTTAATATTATTATTTGGGACATTTTGATGATGGTCTCTTTTATTAATTGACGGTTTTTTAAAATATACCCATCCCCCATAAGCAATACCTGCGATAATCAAAATGAAGATAAGATTTCCATCTTTTTCTGGCTTACCCCTATGATTATGATAAGTGCCCTTACAAGAACCAACATAACAATTATGCCCACCACTTTGGTCCAAACCTCCGCTATGAGATAGAACGGATGTTATTCCAATATAAAAATACAGTAATGTGATTGTAAGAAATTTTTTCATAGTATTTTGCAAAAATTAATATGATTAGCTGATAATCAACAACTTGAAAAATGATGATATCTTTAAATTAATAATTTTTATGAGTAAAAATGCAATAAAACGGTAATCATTTTGATGATGAAAGTAATTTTGAGCTGACCTATTCATCATCTCAATGATATTTTTGGTTACGAAAAAGTGAACCAATTTTTTGAGTCAGATAAATCCTAGGAATATTTAAAATGACTTCATTAGAAAAATATATTGATGCTTACAATTTTATGGGGTCTTCGGAAGAAGGGATATTTTTTATAGTCGTAATGATACTTGTTGATATAGCTGAATTCTTCGGAATATCATACGAATTGCTAAATATTATTATAATAATAGTTATTCCGTTATTATTTATTATTTTATTAACCTTGTTAATTGTTGAAAAATTAAAAAATAAACGTTTAAACTTTTTAATAAATAATATTACCTCTAATGAGGAAGAAAATTAGATAAATGCGAAATATAATAATTGCTATATTTTTTGTTTTGCTTAGTTCATCAGGCTTTGCATCTTCTGATAAAAATCAAACATATGAAATTTTTAAAGAAATTCTTAATGACAAGGGATCGACAGACGCAAAGAATTATTTAATTCAAGAAATCCAAAAAAACAATATAACAGCAATTCATTTATTGGCTAAAGTTTATATTGATGGAAAAGTTGTAAATAAAAATATTCCACTTGCAGTAGAAGTCTTAAAAAAAGGTGTGGAACTAAAAGATAGTAAATCTGCCTTTGCATTAGGTAATTTTTACTCTGATGGCAATTATATTGCTCCTGATTTGAAAAAAGCCCAAAGTTATTATCAGTTGGCATTCGATTTTGGCGATGAAAAAGCAAAAACAGTCTTGGAAAACCAATTTGGCCAGGAAGTAATAATCAACAACCAAAATTCAGGTCAGGCCTATCTTGAAGAAGATAATACTAATAATTCAACTGGCAGTGATAATTCGGTTAACCAAGTTAGTGTTTACCCAAAAGGATACTCAAATAAATCTCTAGATTGGATAGAAGATGAGATTGATTTATACCAAATCAGTAAATTTGGATCTGGGTTTGCAATTTCAGAAAATGGTTTAATTGCAACAAACGAGCACGTTATTTACGGATGTCAAAAAATATTCGTTGTTTATCAATCTAAACAGAGGTTGGCAAAAATTATTAACAAAAGTAAGAAAGATGACTTTGCTGTGATCAAAGTAAACGAAAACACCCCTTCATTTTTCTTTTTTAAATCAGATTTACCAGAAATAGGTGAAAATTTAATATCTGGCGGATTTCCTTCCCCGATGGAGCTGGGGTTTGGAATAAAAATCACAACAGGAGTGGTCTCTTCTGAAAATTTTCGTTTTGGAGAAATTTTTCAGCACAGCACCCCATCTCAACCTGGTAACAGCGGAGGTCCATTGATTAATTTAAGTGGGCAAATAGTAGGTTTAAGCACCGCTGTTTATGGGGAACAAATTGGAGATTTACAGCCACAAAATATAAATTATGCAGTTTCAAACTATACAGCTACTGAATTGTTGAAAAAATGGAATATTCCCTATAAAGTCGATAATAGTAATATGCAATTTCAGGCCAAAGATTTAGCAAAATATTTAAAATCTGCTGCTGCGCAAATCATTTGTTATTAGGTGTTTAAATGTCAAATTCTTATAGAAAATTTATAGAAAAATTTATTGATATACCACAACACGAATTACAAAATGCAATTAGATCAGGACAAATGGATGGTAAAAATAATAGGATTGAAAAAGAAAGTAATGAACTAGAAGGTTATATTGCTGAGATTATTTCAACATTTAAATCGCAGTGGTCAAAGTATAAATCTTCTTATCAAGATCAAAGATCTGAAATTAAAACTCTGAAAAACTCAGCTGAACATTCAATTAATCAAACGATTCCAGATGAAATTAGAAGTTTAGAAGATAAAAAAAATACACAAGAAGATGTTTTTTCAACAAAGTACGGGCGAAACTCAGCAGAATATGAGAAACTTGAAGAAGATTTAAGAAACTCAAGAGTTGATTATGATAGAATCAGATCAGAATTAAATAGACCTTTATTAACAAAATTTGAAAAATTTTATCTTCCATTTTTACTATTATTAGCTGTTGCTGAGTTGCCAATTAACAGAGCTGCTTTTGAATTATATTTTGAGGGTGTACCAGCAGTTTTATTAATTTTAGCACTTTCTACAGGCCTTATTCTTGTATTTTTTGCTCATACAATTGGGCATTTAGTAAAAGAAACATTTAATTCAGAAAATCATAGAACTAAGTTAATGCCAGTATTAGGAATTGGTATGACTTCAATTGTAACTTTCATACTTATTTATATTTTGGCTGTAATGCGTCAGGGATATGCAAATTTAACTAAAGGTGGAGATACCTTCAAAGGTTTAAATTTCTTTTCAGATAAAGTTGAAGTATTTCAAGATACTCTTTTACAGCCTCTAAGCAGTGAGGGAATTAGTTTATTTATAATTAATTTTGTTGTTTTCTTTGCTGGAATTTTAGCATCCTATTTCAGGCACGATGCAAATCCATATTACGAAAAAATATGCAAAAATTTTAATAAATATCGTGAAAAAATGGCAGACAAGAAAAATAAGATAGAGAAACAGCTTGAGACAATAAGAAAAGATCATCAAAAGAAATTAGATGCAATTGAAGTAAGACGACAAAATTTAAATAAAGATATTGATCAATGGAATGAAGAATTAATTCAAATGGATGAAGGCTTTAAAAATGATCATAAGATTATCTTGTCCAACCTCGATACATTAATACAAACTTACCAGTCAAATTATTTAGAAAATTGTGAAAAGACACAGAAACCAAAAATATTTGGTCCAAATTTAAAAAAAATCATTAAAAATTTGGAAACTGAATGATGAGGTTTATTTTAACTTTTTATATTTTATGTTTGTTTTTTGCAAAACATACTTTTGCTATAGAGAATATTGATTATTGTAGGATGGAGGGAAATAAATTTTCAGTTTATTTTGCTCCACAATCAGGCGCAAATGACAATGAAATTAATAATCTTGCTTCTGGGCTCAAAAATGTCTCTCTCGAATTAGAGGTGGGTGATAGATTAGATATCTTCCTTGCAACTTCAGAAGGGATTAATTTAGTTTTTAGCGAGTGTTTACCGGGTTGCCCTCCACAAGGAATTATGAGCCAATTCATTGGACTTGGCGGCAGTTGCAAAACAACTTTAGCAAGAAGGGATTTGAATTTATTCTATGAAAAATTCAAAATTACTGGTAGACAAATTATGCAAAATTCAATGCAATCTGAAAGGCAAAATCATCCTATTTTAGAGATATTATCTTCAATAACTTCTCATTTGGAAAATGATGAAGACTTTAACAATAAGAAAGTTTTCTTAATCTCTTCTATGAATGATGGTGTGTTAATATCAGATAATAAATATGATGAATTTTTTATTTCATCAGTTCAAAATTCTAATATTCCTTTAAAATTTCCTGAGCTAGAGATTACAGGATTTAATTTGAATGCAAAACTAATAGAGCTATGGTCAGATATTTATTTGCTAAATAATCAAATATTCAAATATAAATAATTTAACATTTTTTGTTGTGTAGTAGTTTAGCTTCATCAAAGTATTGGTTATTAATTGGTGCTTCAATCAAAAATTTATCTAAAATTTTACAGGCCTTTTTAGAACTGAAAAATTTACTTAATTCAAACTTGGCTTCTAAAAACTTACCACCTATATATCCTTCATTATAAGCTTGCCTAGCATAATTAATTGCTAAATCTTTTCTATTAAGCTCAAAATTTATTTCTGCAAGTTCTAGAAGGGCATCATTTGAACCATACCGTAATGCAAAATTAAATGGTTCCAATGACATTTCAAGGGCATCCTTTTTATTTAAAATGTTGCCAGTATTAGTTTTGTATAAGATACCTAACGCATAACAAGAATTCTTAAAATTATTTGAACATTGATTTTTAAAAAAACTCATTATGGAATTTGAGTTATCACGAGGAAAATTTTGATAAATTCGTGATAATTCAGTTAAATCACCAATGTAACAATCAACGGATGTCCCTATCAAATAATCTATAATTTTTGATGCATCTTCAAAATCACCTTTTTCATAAATGATCAAAGAAGGAGAGCAGTACCCTAATTCTGATAAATTTTTGGCTCTGCTAACTAATAGGTTTATATCTTCAGAATTATTAAGGAAAAATTTATTCTCATATTCTGAAAACCATTTTAGTAAGTTATCTTTTGTCTGGCTATTATCATTAGCATCTGTAAATATATTTAAAGAAACTTCAAAAAAATCATCTTCAGGCATTAAATTTTTGATTCTAGAAAAAAGAATATTTTCAGTATTTTCTGAAACTTTTAAATTATGACTACTAAGTCCGAGTTTTAGTGCAAGTATTAAATCTTCTTTAATGTTTATATTTTTTGAATATTCAGAAATAATAATTTCAAGCGTCTTTGAAAACTCAATATCATTTAAATCATTGAATTGTTCTGTTAGGGCAAAGTTTATTAGTTGATTTCTATCAGTAGAATTTAAATTTAGTTTATAAATTAATTGTATAGCGTAAGAAGGATTATAAATTTGATTATTTTTATCACTTAAGATTTCAATAATTGCTTCTGCATTATCTTTTTCATAATTGATAAAAAAATACTCAAATAAATAATTGTATTCTGCAACATCTAAACTTTCATTTTTAATACAATTAATAGCACTAAAGTAGTAATTAATATCACCATTAGAGGCTTCTTGTAATATAAATGGGCAACTATCCTGGCCGAGATTTTGGGATAAGATAATTATCTTTTCTTCAAGATTTGTTATCCCCATTTCTCTAGCTTTGTTAAAATATTTTAATGATAGTTCAAAGCTTTTTGGAAAAAATACACCACTTTCATATTCTTTAGCTAAATATAATGCTGCTTCCGTATTTCCCATTTCTATCGCTATGTCTAAATATTCTCTAGATTTATTCAAATCCACTTTTGAAGATCCTAGTCCTTGAGAGAGAATTTTACCAAGGATTACATAATCAATCTGGTTTGCAGGATTCTTATCAGTATGAATATTCAAATATGCATCTCTAAATGCAGCATCATAATTTTTATTAATATAATTTTCATTCGAATCCGCAAACGAATTAAATGATAAAAAACATAAAATAAATATAATTTTTAAAAAACTTTTTAACATTTAACTCTCTAAAATTATCTTAATTAAATTATACAGCTTTCGATGCAACAACAAGGCTTCTTATTTTGATGTTCAAATTAATAATTGTCGTCATTTCAGTTGTAAATGTTAACAATTATTATTTTACCTTTGAGATTTTTTTAGCTTATTCAAATACTGGATCAAATTATATTTTAGAATAAATGATTAGTAAATTAAAGATAAGATCTAAATTCTATCTCTAGCAAGACATTGAGCTAGTGAATTGCCCGTATCTAAATATTTATCCTAGGACCCAATTAGGGGGTACTTAACTTTACGACAGTCGCCCGACGACACCCCCCTTATAGGGGGGGTGGTGTCGTCGGACTAGCAAGACTCAGAATTAAGAGATATTTTATCACCGTTTTGATTGAGCCGATTATCTCGAAGGCCTCTACTTATTGCGTCATTAAATGACTGAACATTAAATCTACTTATATCCCTTTCTTCATAGTAATCCGCAGCAAGCTTTTTAAGATCATCTTTTGTTAGATCCCCGTGTTGTTTTATCAGCTTTTGAATTAAGTCAGGATTCGATATCTTTTCGTTGGCATCCGTGAGCTCTTCTATAACACAAGTGGAAACATCCTCATCATCGATCTGAATTATGACTTCTTTTGATTTAAACCTTATTTCGAAATTATCTGGTGCATCTTTCTGCTTATCAATAGAAAGTGATATTTCGTCCGTTTCCTTGTTACGCTTTAAATGAATTACAAAATCCTGATTTGCTAGTTTTGCTGATGCACCTCTAGCACCTTTTGCATCCTTGCCAGAATGGTCAATAAATAAGACGCAGCATTCAAGATCTTTAGCTAAATCATCTGCCGACTTAAGCGCGGAAGCTATTTCAGAATTTGAGTTTTCATCAAGGCCAATCATCGACTTAACCATTGGATCAATAATAATCAGATCAAACTTATGCCCTGAAGACTTAAGATGCTCAATAACCTCACCATTTGTAAATGATAAATCCTCAAAGCTTATACGAATGTTTGATGCATCAAATTGATGGTGCAACATACTTGCTTTAATGCGCTTATAAAGCCCGCTGACGCCCTCAAGGGGTAAATATAAGCACCTGCCGGCTTTAACCTCTAAATCCCCTACAGGCCTTCCAGAAGACACACAAAGGGCCATATGCAATGCGACAAATGATTTGAAGCTTGCTGGGGCGCCATAAATGGTTCCTACACCGACTTTGGGTAAGAGATTATGAATAAGCCACTCTTGTTTTGGTAACTTAGCTAGATCATCAACTGAATAAAGCTTAAAGCCAAAGTCCATATTTTCAGGACTTAATAATATCTGCTTAAGCTTCTCTTTTGTATTATCTGGATTGATTAGCCAATCAACAATATCACCCTTTTTTTGCAGATCTGGTAATTTTATGCATTTAACACTTTTGGCGTGTTTTAATAACTTTGATCGAACTAGCAAGGCGTGACGCTCTCCAGCTTCATCATTATCTGGAAGTATGACTACATCCTTGCCTTCGAAATATTGATTTAACTGGTCTGACCATTTACCTGCACCACCAACATTGCAAGTAGCAAGTATGCCCAATTCAAAGAGAGCGTTAACACATTTCTCGCCTTCAACAATGACTACACTATCAGCATCCACCCATTCATCTAATCTGAAAGGGATGTGCTTGATGGCTTCTGTATCACCAGTTTGCCAAATTTTTTTATGGTCTGGGAAGTCAAGCCGATGAACAGCCCCTTTTTTGTAGTTGAAAATAGAAAGAGTAGACTGGGATGATTTTGGAACACCATAGTCCTGCTCCAAAACATCACTAATATTCCTGTCTGGATTACGAAGCTTCAGGAAGTCGGCGACCCCACCACGTTGATTATTCTCGAAATCACACCATACAGCTTTTTCAAGATTTACCGCAAAAGAGCCCTTTGATCTCCAACGCCAGTGTGTGGAAGTCTTTTTTGTAGGCTCACCAAGATATTCCACAAAAACCTTTGGCGATAATGATCGAAAGTCAAAGTTAGACATTATATCACCTAGTCAGTTTCAACTCTTGATAAAGACAGAAGGTGATCAATGATTACATCTTCATACCATTTTGCTTTTCCACCGAATATCACAGGTTCCGGAAGCTTACCTGCTCGACGGTATTTCCAAACAGTTGATTTAGATATTCCATAGAGGTCTGCAACTTGAGTAGCATTTAACAATCTAGTTGGTCTTGGAATTTCCATAATAGTCCTCATAAATCAGTTGCGATTCATTAGGACTGTAATTGTTTGATATGGATTGAGGGTTCAGGGTTAGGGGTCAAAAACTCGTTTAACCCTAAATTAAAGAATAAGTTATTTATGTACCATTTATGTACCAATTTTTCTATGAAAGGTATTTTTTATAAATTATTCAGTTACTTAAATAAAATAAATGGCGGAGGGGAAGGGATTCGAACCCCCGGAAGGAGTTTCCTCCTTCAACGATTTAGCAAACCGCCGCCTTCAGCCACTCGGCCACCCCTCCGCATGATGGGTATATGGGGTTGCCCCCAACACGGCGTATGCAACCCTCATCTAATCAAAGATCAAGCATTTGTCAAACCATGGATTGCAAGATTTTCGAATGGCTGACATAATCAGCGGCCTAACGCCGAAAACCAGCTAATTCTTGCATTACGATTGATACTTTCATGCCCATAAAACTGATAATTTTTGACAAAGATGGGGTTCTTCTGGATTTAAGCCAGACATGGGCTTCCACTATCTTGAATATTGCCCGTTATACCGAAAGCCTGATTGATGGCCGCGTCCATCATCGTGACTTGCTTCGAGTCATCGGGGTAGACCTTAGCGCTGATGGCCAGCATGGCAAAGTGCTGGAAAATGGGATTTTTGCATCTGGAACCTATGGCTCGCTTGTGCCAGCATGGGGCCAACTTGATGGCGCTTTGGTTGATATTATGAACGCCCCTGCCTATCTGGATGAAATGATGGCAATTTCCACCCGATCAGTGCGTGGGCAAACGGTCCCGAAGGGCGAGGTGAGATCAGCACTAACAGAACTCAAATCCGATGGCTATTTATTGGGGGTGGTGACTAATGATGGCGACCCAACGACGTCAATTAATCTTGATGATTTGGGATTGGCACAATTGATGGATCACGTCGTCACCGCAGATAGTGGCCATGGACGAAAACCAGAACCAGGCGGTATTCTGGCGCTATGTGAAAAGGTGGGGGTTGCCCCTGATGAGGCCGTGATGATCGGCGACACCTATGCGGATCATGACGCCGCTATTGCCGCGGCCTGTCGCCATATTATTGCGGTTACGACAGACGCGCCAGAAATCCCAAGTTTTATGCCTAAATCTAGTTTTGCTATTACTGAATGCGCCGCCCTGCCCGCTTTGATGCGGCAGATTAATGGCTAAGATACAATATTTTCAATTTTGAGTATTATAGTGCTCAATATCAAATTGCTACCCGTCTAGCTTTTGCTTAAGCAGACCATTCACTACCCCTGGATTGGCTTGACCTTGCGAGGCTTTCATCACCTGCCCAACAAAGAAGCCGAAAAGCTTATCCTTACCGCCGCGATATTCCGCGACTTTATCTGCGTTTTCCGCCATGACAGCATCAATCATCGCCTCAATCGCTCCGGTATCGGAAACCTGCTTAAAGCCTTTTTCATCAATCACCTGATCAGGATCAGCGCCATTTTCCAGCATTAGGGCAAAAACATCCTTAGCAATACGCCCGGAAATAGTGCCATCGGTAATGCGGCCAACCAATTTGCCAAGCTGATCCGGTTTTACAGGGGAATCCGCTAAATCAAGGCCCATTTTGTTAAGAGCGCCAAACAGCTCCACCGTCATCCAATTTGCCACTATTTTCGCATCTTGTCCGGCGGCGGCAGTTTCGTAATAGGCAGCAACCGCACGATCCTCACTAATCAAACTAGCATCATACGGCGAAAGCCCATATTGATCCAACAAACGGGCACGCAAGGCATCAGGCAGCTCAGGCAGAGTGTCCCGAATATGATCAACCCATGCCGCGTCCAGTTTCAATGGCAATAAATCCGGGTCAGGAAAATACCGATAATCATGGGCGTCCTCTTTGGAACGCATGGTGCGTGTCTGGCCTGTGGTGTTATCAAACAGGCGCGTTTCCTGAACAATGGTGCCGCCATCTTCGAGGATCTCAATTTGGCGCGCCACTTCACTATTGATCGCTTGTGCGATAAAGCGGATGGAGTTTAAGTTCTTGGTTTCTGTCCGTGTGCCTAACGGTTCACCCGGGCGACGCACCGAGACATTACAATCAGCCCGTAATGAGCCTTGTTCCATATTGCCGTCACAAGTGCCCAAAAACCTAACAATTGCCCTAAGCTTGCTGACATAGGCGGCGGCCTCTTCGGCAGAACGCATATCAGGTTTTGA
>Ga0181607_10005877_pt1 | contig 10321 bp, 5 predicted proteins | sample 041ome_9_FD_132420 | JGI IMG/M metagenome (GOLD analysis project Ga0181607, IMG submission 132420) | Coastal salt marsh microbial communities from the Groves Creek Marsh, Skidaway Island, Georgia - 041413US metaG (megahit assembly) | ecosystem: Environmental > Aquatic > Marine > Intertidal zone...
CGGTCGGCGCGCGCGTCGATCGACCCCGAAATCGCGAGGTTCGATCGCGCGCGTCGAACCTCGCGCGAGGGTCGTCGACGAACCTCGATCGCGCGATCGCGCGGTCGGCGAAGTCGGCACTGCGCGTCGCGCGGGGCGACGACGCGACGACGCGTCGTCGCGCGGGCGGGCGCGCCGGGCGGGCGGCGCGCGCGCGGTGACGCGCTTCGGCGCGCGCGGCGCGCGACGAGCGGGCGCGCGGGACGGGAACGAGGACGACGCGCGGCGTCGAAGGGATCGGGGCACTCGGCGCGACGCGCGAGGGGGGTCGAAACGTCATGCGCGGCGCGTTCGAGGGCGTGCGGGGAGGGGCGTGGGGCGCGGGAGCGCCGATGCCGACGGTGCCGATCGCGCACGCGCGCGCGCCGGCGCACGCGACGCGGTTCGTGGCGGTGAGTGGGTTGGGATTGGTGGCGGTGTTGTCGACGGCGCGCGCCGCCGATTCGATCGTCGTCGTCGCGGAGATTTTGGACGATGAAATGCGCGAGGCGTTGATCGCGACGCGAAGGGACGCGATGAAGGCGATGCGAGAGCGCGAGATGGCGATGTGCGCGGCGATGGAGGCGAGTCGAGTGGCGGCGGGGATGCTGATGATGCGAGGCGCGGGATCGGCGTCGCCGACGCGAATCGGCAAACCGACTCGGCGAGGGGCGACGCGGAGATCTACGTCGAAAAGGTCGTCGCCGAAGAAGAGTCACACGTCGGGTTCCGGACGTACCGTGATGGGATGTTCTTCATCGCCGTCTCCCGGGACATCGTCACCGGATACCGCGCCGCCGTCGCCCTCGGCGCTGCCGCAACCTTCGTTCGCCGATTCGGCGGCGGAGGAGGAGTATCCCGCGCTGCCGAAGCCTTTGCCGGCGACGCCGTCGATCGCTTTGGCGCCATCGCAAAAGCAAGACAAGTTGCCGTTGCCACCGCTAAAGTGGATCGACATCGCGACAAAGCCGAAGCACACCGCAAAAGGTAAGGGTAGACGGTTCATTCGTCGCAGAGTCGAACGCGTCGAAAAGGCGCACTGGGAATTGACTTTGTTCATGTCTAATTCGCACGAATCGCTCGACGCGCGCTGCGAAGACGCGACGAAGGCGTTGCGTGACATCATGCGACAGTATCAGCGCAATCGTCTGGATCACGACGTCGGTTTGGAAACGCACAAAGACGTGCTCCACTCGGTAATCGATCATCCTAATTCGCCAATGTACCACTCGTGCGCGTGCGAAGAAGCGCTCAAACTTCACACCGACATCGACGGCATTGTGGGCTACGATTTCTTTGCCGAAACGTGTTCGTGTGAAGATTGTTTGAAGATGTACGTGTACTTGTTGTGCGATCGTCAATGCGTGTGCCCGAAATGTTTCAACGAGGCGACGAAAGAAGGACATGAACGAGCCGAAACGGCTCGACGATTGTTTGCTTCAAGCGACGACGCCACGAACGTTCCCGAAAAGTGGAGCGACATCGCCACCCATTTCGGTCGACTGTCATCGCAACGAACGCTTCGCCACATTGAAGAATTACTGCAACGACTTCGGAAACCGGTTCTCGCCCTTCCGCCGACGCCTCCGTCACGGCGCCGCAGGAAACCGCCGCCAAAGATTGAATTGCATCTCGACGGTGCGACCGCGCCTCTGGGCTCGTTGCCACCTTCTTCGCCGTCCGCCGCGTAACGTATTTTATGTATTCGCGTGCTCCAAAATGATTGTTACGCCTATGTTTGTATTCAAATCCTCTAATGTTCTGATTTGCCCAGTCACATTACCAGTCGTCATCGCTCGCGCCCGCGTTTTGGTTTTGTTGACTCGCGACGCCCCACCCATCGTCATTCACGTTCGTATCCGGAACGGGCTGCGCATCGCCAGCACTCCACCCGTCGTCATCCCAATCTTCTATGCCATCGTCATCGAATTCGGCCCACATATCTTCCGCAGTTTGTTCAACGCGGGGGACAGGTTCTGGGTCAATTTCGACGACGTCGGGTTGACGAGCCGGTCGCTGGACGGAATCATCCAAGCCAGCGTCAGAGCCGTCATCTATGAAACTCGAATCATATTTACTCGAAGACCGCGTTTCGCCACTTCCACCCCATCGTTGGGTCGGGCTTGGCGTGTCTTGCACAGCGTGCCGTTCACGTGGTCCCAACGCGGCAAAAGTCTGCGCCAAATCGACTCCAGCTGGAGCATCTCGCGTGACGCGTTGCCATGGCGCTTCATCGGGAGTCGCTTCGGCGAAACGCGCTCCCGGATGCTCAGCAATAGCGTCGTCTCCCTGGGAATTTGCGATGAATCTCTCGTCGCCGGATGACATATCGCCGTCCTCTTCGCCGTCCTCTTCTTCGCTCGCATCCGCCTCGTCGTCGATGAAACAGTTCCGCCTCTTCCGAGGGTTGAACGCAGGCTGTGCGCGCACACGCTGCTGACGACGCGGGCGAGAAGCGGGTTCCTCGCCGATGAATTCGATGTCGTCATCGTCGTCGTCTTCGCCGCCATCGTTTTGCGCTTCCTCGGGACCGTCGCCGATGATGGGTGAAATTTCTTGCGACATGAGCACGCGCGCGTTGGTCTTACGCACGTGACGCTTGAAGTTCAGCTCGCTTCCACCTGATGATTGCGCGGCGTCGGACGCCTTACCAGTGCTCTGAGGTGTCATGCGAGGCGGAGGCGGAGGCATCGACAGTCGATCTTGACTCTTGCGTTTTTCTTCGACTTTGTCGCTGGAAGAGCTGAGTCTCAGTTCGCGCGCCAATCTCTGCTGCTTCTTGGTGAAGAGCATGTCACCCAACGTTTCTTCGTAATCATCATCATCGTCATCACCATCATTTCCATCGCCCTTCGTATCTTCGAGCTCTTGCGAGTCGTGCGGGGATGAGTCGAGAACAGATGATTGCAAAGGTCGCTGCGCCGGCGAGGCGCTGTGCATGGAAATGCGCCGCGGAACCGCATCGCTCAACTGCGTGAATTCCTCCAAAACTTCTTGACTCGTTTTGATCGCCGCCTCGTACGCAGGACCGTCTTGTGATGTTGCAGGCCAGTCGTTGCCCCAGTCGTCTTGGAAATCGTCATTGACGGGGAATTCTTCGACATCAATTGCCTCAACAACAGTCGGCGCGTTCGACTCGTCTCGTTGCAGCTCTGGCTCGATCAAGTTTGGTGCTGATGTTTGCTTGAGCCGACTTTCGGCGCATGGTCCATTCAAAAGGGCACTCCCAGTAGCATCGACGCGTGGCATGTCTTGCAAATCCGCCATCACACCGATGAACGCGCGGGTCAAGTCACTATGCTCGATTGCGTACACCGGATGCGGGCGCGAAAGAAACGGCGTGGACGCCGAAATATCGAGATCTTCCATCGCACTTCCCTGGTATTCGTACGCATAAAGAATGGCCTTGCTCGCCGCATCAAGAGGAGTATCGTTGAGCTTGTTCGCCGCATTCAAAAGAGCTTTCGCACCCATCGCTTTCTTTGGCTTCTTTGGCTTCGCCACTTCCGCTTGTTCGCTCATTTTGGACTTGGTCTTCTTCTCCGCAGGAGATGGTTCGATCATAGCGAGTTGACATACCGGTGTCACGCCATCTGGAACGATGCGAGGACACTTTTTGTCGAGCCGAAAGTGCGTTTCTGGCATTCGTAGGCACGTCATCAAAGTTTCGTACTTTTTCTGCTCGCTCGTAAACTTGGCGTATTCTTTACCCTCCGTCGCGAGAATGACGACTTTGCCATCGCGCGCTCGACCAGTTCGACCCATTCGTTGAATGGCACGAATGGTATCAACGACGTCAAAGAAAAAAATCAAATCTACGCTCGGAATGTCCAATCCCTCTTCTCCGATGGATGTCGCCACGAGTGTGTTCAGCGTTCCGGCTCTGAAATCGTCCAGCGTCTGCTTTTGTTCTTTTTGCGTCTGTCCCTTAGTACCGCGCGAGGTAGCACCAGGCGCCCGTTTCTTACCCGTCGCGCCCGTATCGCCCTGACCGACGAACTCTGCAACTTTAATCTTGCACGCGGTATCCTCGCCAGCGGGGACCTCGCGAAGGGCTTGAACGATGTCCTTGACGCTTTCACGGTACGATGTGAAAATGATCACTCGCGTATCCGCCGTAGCGTCTCTGAAGTGTTGCTTTAGAATCGACGTCAATCTGTCGAGTTTTGGCGAGTGATGTGCGCCGTTTGACGACATCGAACGAATCAAATCCACCAACTCTACTGATACTGGGTCGCTGCGATGAACGAGCGTGTTGCTCTTGTCTCGACCGCGCTTATCGATGTAATCGTACGCGCTCTTGGCGCCGTACTTGAGCAAAAGCTCGTACGCCTTACTGAGTTCCATCGCGGTCTCGAGCAAGCCTAACGCTTGCCCTCTGGCGCGCACTTGGTGCTGATTTCTATATATCGCCTGCTGTGCGGATTGCAGCGTGAACCACGCCGGTGGTTCGACGCGCGATGCCCCGTTTGTGGCTTTATTTTTAATAAACGTCAACATTCGAAAGCCCGCTTCGCCGAGCGCGCCCATGTTGACGAGTTGCGCGCAGCACGGGCGCAGTAGCTCGCACAGCATGTCCTGCACGTGAGACATCGCCTGATCGGGCTTGACCTTTTCCACAGTCATCTCGCGCTTGTGCGTGTAACGCGAAACATCGGGGTCTTGGTCGCTTCTGAAATCGATACGTCCGATGCGCAGCGTCTCGACGACTTTTTGAACTTCGTCCAATCCTTGCCCCGGCGTCGCCGTGAGCGCCAATAAACGAAATCTCACTTTTCGTTCGTGAAGTAAACGAAGCACTTCCGCGGAAGCGTACTGTCCTCGCGCGTGGTGCGCTTCATCGACGACGACGCACACGATTTGTTTGGCGTCCAAATCGCCGCTTTCCAAATCGTTCGCTACCGTGTGCGGGGTGCAAAAGAAGAGACGTTTCTCTCGCCAAAAGTCTCGTCTCGATCCGCTGTCGTCCTTCTTCGTGCTTCCCATCAATACGATGGTGTCAGAGGCGGGAATCCCCACCACGGTGTGACACGCTGACATCTGTTGATCCACTAAAGGTCGCGTGGGCGCCATAAAAATAATCTTCCCCGTGGGAAACCATCGGTAATAGTTGTACATCACCACCGCCGCGATGAGCGTCTTGCCCAAACCCGTGGGCAGGCATACCAGTGAGTTCGTCAGCAGGGCGTTACGCGCCATGTCAAACTGATAATCACGCCGCGAAATCTGCGCCGGATAGACGTACGTTTGAATCGCTTCCGGATCCATGGGCAACCCCTCGGGTCCGCCCGCGGAATCGCACCGCGTCAAGCCCGAAGCGTCTCTCGCGCCCAGCGCGTCCGGCGCCAAATTCGTCATCAACGCCTCCAGCTCCCGGGCCTTGTCCGGACACTTACGAATCATCAACTCCTTCGGCAGCGTCCCCTGATGCTTCCTCTTCGCCGGCGCGCTTTCTTTTCGCTTCTTCTCCCGCCCGATCCCCGTCGTCGTCGTCGTCGCCTCCGGCGCGCGCGCCAACCGTTCCCGAACCTCCCCGAGCACCGTCGTCGGTCGCGCCCGCGCCCCCGCCGCCGCGGCAAACATCGACGTCACCGTCAACTGATTCCCCGTCCCCTCCTCCCGCGCGTTCGCGCCCGCGCGCATCGCGTCCCGCCTCGCCGCCGGCGTCGCGTCTTCGTCGCGCCCCGCGTTCTCCTTCGCGTCCCATCCCTCCCGCCGTCGTCCTCCTTCCGCGCCCTTCCCGCCCGCGCTTCCCCGAGACGTCGCGCGCGTCTCGTTTGACGCGTCTCTCGCCGCGCGCGCGCCTCGCACGACGCTGTCGACGTCGATCGCGGCGAACGCGTCGTCGTCGTCCGCGCCGTCGTCGAAATCCATCGCGCGCGCTCGTCGCGCGCGCTCGCCGCGCTCGATCGTCGCGCGCGCGCGCTCGCCGCGCGTCGCGATTTTACGTCACCGCGCGTCGCGCGTCGGCGCGCGCGCGCGTCGCGCGCGCCGTCGACGCGCCGCGAAGTGCGCGCGTCGCCGGGCGTTCGAACGCGTCGCGCGTGTGCTCGAGACTGGACGTCGAACGTGTTTCTATACGATGGTAGGTAACGTATACAGATGGCGTGCGTGACTATGTAGTGATACTTTGATGGTGAAGACACACACGGACGACGCCACGCGCATTCGCCGCGACGCGCGCGCGCGCGCGCGACGGCGCGAGCGCGCGACGCGCCGACGACGACGACGGCGACGGCGGCGACGGCGACGCACTTCGGCGATCGAACGCGCGTCGATCGAGCGGCGAACCGCGAGAGGCGTGCGTGAGGCGAACGAATCGCGAACGAATCGCGACGACGCGATGGGCAAGGCGGCGGCGGCGCGCGCGACGCGCGACGACGACGTCTCGGCGCAGATGCGACGGATGCTCGAGCGATTGGAAGAGCAGAGGCACTACGTGCGCGCGGGAGCGGAGCACAACGCGAACGTGAACGAGGTGGCGTACGGGGGGGCGTACGCGAGCGTGGGGAAGGATTTCGCGTTCAGCGCGGAGCGGTTTCGAGAGACGTTCGCGCTGACGCTGACGACGAGCGACGAGGAGCGGTGCGTGTTCGAGCTCGAGGGGTGCTCGCCGGCGTTTGCGAACGCGTTTCGGAGGATCATACTCAGTGAGGTGCCGACGATGGCGATTGAGAAGGTGTTCGTGGTGAATAATACGAGCGTCGTCGCGGACGAGGTTTTCGCGCATCGACTCGGTTTGGTGCCGATTAAGGCGGATCCGGCGATGTTTGAGTATCGAGGGGAGGGTGACGCGGCGAACGAGACGAATACGATCGTGCTGAAGATGCACGTGCGGTGTCATAAGGAACGGAATCCCGACGGCACGCTCGGTGAGGTTGTGAATCGGTCGGTGTACTCGAACGCGTTGACGTGGTGTCCGGAGGGGAGTCAGCTTCCGGAGGAGAACGGGGCAAAGTATTCCGATTTTAAGCGCTCACAGAAGGAAGTCGTCGGCGATCAAGAGCTTGGATGCGTGCACGACGATATTTTGCTCGTGAAACTCGCGCCCGGTCAAGAGGTGGAACTCGAATGCCACTGCGTCAAGGGCATCGGACAGGAGCACGCGAAGTGGTCGCCCGTGGGCACGTGTTGGTACAAGATGGTGCCGGAGATTACGATTTTAGAGCCCATCACGGGCGCGGACGCGGATGAGTTCATGAAAAAGTGTGCAAACTTTAGCGAGACGCACAAGTGTTACGCGTGCGAAGGAAAGGGTGATAAAAAGACGGTCAAGGTGGTCGAGTCGCGCGGGTGCGACTTTTGCATCGAGCGCGTGCGCGAGCTTACGGGTGAACCAGGGTGGGCGGATAAGATTGCCGTGCGCAAACGTAAGGACCACTTCATTTTTACCATCGAAACGATCGGGCAGATGGCGCCCGGCACGATTTTCAAGGAGGCTGTGAAGATCCTGGCGTCGAAGGCGCAAAACGTGTTGTCGACGCTGTGAGGCAAAGTGGAAAAATAGCAGTAGAATTAAAACACCAGTCTCTCAACTAATAATTAAATTTACACGTCGATGATGCGAATGGACTCATCGTCTTCGTCGTCTTCGTCGTCTTCGTCGTCGTCGTCAAAGTCATTCAACGCGTCCTCGACGCCGTCCAGCATCTCGTCCCACACCGCGTCGTCGTCCATCCCCCATTCCGACTCATCTTCATCCTCCACGTCCCCCCGTTCCGCGATCACGTCCTCCACCGACATCAACGCGTCCTTCCCGTACTTTTTCGCCGTCTTATTCCTATTCTCCAAACGAATCTCATCCAACAACGCGCTCACCTTTTGCCCTCGCTCGAACGAGTCGTCGTAAATGAACCGAATCTCCGGCGTCAACCGCAAGCTCATCCTCCGTCCGATCTTCCTTCGCACGTACTGCTCCATTCGTTTCATCCCCTTTATCGCGTTATTCTTCCCTCGCTCGTCTCCCAGGATGCTCACGTACACCTTGACCACTTGCAAATCGTTGCTCACCTCGACGTCCGCCACCGTCGCCATGACGCTCAGCATGTGATCCACCCCCATGCGTTCCTCGGGCGAGATCATCGCTCGCAGGTTCTTATCGCTCTGCATCATGCTCGAAATCTCTCGTCGCATCTGCTGCTGGACCTTTTGCACGCGCCGCGGGTGCGCCATGGCGACGACCGTCGCCGCGCGTCGTCGCGGGGCGGCGGCGGCGCGACGAAACGGCGTCGCGTCGCGCCCGCGCGCGCTCGCGGCGCGCGCGCCGACGCGCGCGGGCGCGGTCAACGCCGCGACGCTCGCCCGGGGCGTCGACATCGCGCGCGCGTCGCCGGCGCGACGTCGGGTCGCGCGCGGAAGTGACGGCGACGCGCGTCGTCGCGCGCGCGACGGCACAGCGCGTCGCGCATCGCGTCGTCGCGCGCGCGGACGCCCGAGCGCGCGCGCGGGATGACGACGCGTCGCGCGCGCGCGTGCGCGGCGGCGCTCGACGCGATGGCGGCGCGAGGGAGCGGCGCGAGCGCGTCCGTGGGGACGACCGCGCGGGCGTGGATCGCGGCGTCGGCGACGCGCGCGGCGCGCGCGGACGCGCTCGGACGCGGATACGCGACGAAAACGACGAAAACGACGACGAAGTCGACGTCGGGGGATGGCGCGGCGACGGCGACGGCGAGGGGCGGTGGAAAGGGGCGGGCGAAGGCGAAGACGGGGACGGGGACGGCGCGCGCGGCGCCGGCGAAGGCGAAGACGTCGAGGACGAAGAAACCGCCGATCGGGAAGATTCGCGCGGTGCCGCACGCGGCGGCGAAGAAATTTCCGCTGCATGAATCGGTGTTGGGGGATCCGAGGACGTATAAGGCGACGATGGGGGACGCGACGGCGGCGGCGCGGGCGACGGCGCGGGCGCGGGCGACGGCGGCGCCGCCGCCGACGAGCGGCAATAGGGTGATGCCGCACGCGAAGGCGGCGACGTTTCCGCTGCATGAATCGGTGTTGGCGGAGGCGAAGTCGATGGCGACGAAAGGGACGGTGTTGAGGGAGCCGTTATCGAAGCCGGCGGGCGCGGCGGCGACGGCGCCGCCCGCGGCGGCGAACGCGACGCCGACGGAGGAAAGCGGGTCGAATCGCACGGCGCTTCTAGCCGCCGCCGGTGCTGGGATCGCGGCGCTTTTAGCGTATTCCATGAGCGTCGTGGACGAGGAAGATAGGCCTCCGCCGCCGCGACGGGCGAAACCAAAGGCGGCGGCGGCGCGGAAAGACGTCGAGGTGCAAATCGAAATCGTCAAGCAGCCCGACGCGAAAGAGTTGACGAACTCGAAGAAAGCCACAACCGAGTCGAAGAAGGATGGCAAAGAAACGGCGAAAGATGAACTGTCGGACGCGTTCAGCGCGACCGCGGACTTCCTCGCCAACGTAGAGGTACGCAACATTTCGTATTTTTGTGACGCTTATTCTCGGGGCCTTATACTCATCTGTCGCGGCTTCTCGGTGCCGCGCCGGACCTATCAAGGGCCAACATTAAATGCTAGCTTGGCGCGCACGCATGCAAACCGCGCGTCAAGCGCCGCTGGAGTTCTAAGGCTCGTGGCTTTACCTCGCCTCGTTCCTGTGAGCCAGCCGACATCTTTCATTCGCAATTAACTCGAAGATTTACTCGTACTGACGGCGCGTCTTTCGCTCGCAGGTGCCGCAAGACGAACCGGATCAAAAGGAACCTGAAGTGCTCGCGAAAGTGAACGTACCGAAACCGCCCGCGCGAGAAAATGTCAGCATTATGAACGCTTCGAAATCTCTGAGCGCGGCGCGGCTGCTCGAAGAAGCCGTCAAAACACTCGGAGAAACTCTGAGCGACGACGAAAAGGCGGCGTTAAGGGACGGCATGAAGGTTCAATCCGAATCCGACATGAAAATTTTCAGCGAGTTATCCTCGTCGATGGTTCAAAACTTCGAAACTGTCGTCAGTGCCGAGCGATCGGTTACGGACGAGCTCATCGCTGCGATCAACGTCTTGGAGCAGCGCGCCGAGGACGCCTCTCGTCAACTCGAAAGAGAAAAGGAGCGCGCCGTCGTCGATAAAGAACGCGCTCTGAAGACGCAAGAGAAAAAATTGAAAGCAGAGCACGTAGACTTTCTGGTCGCTGAACGCATCGAGCGAATCAAGGCGCTAGATGAAGAGCGCATCCGCATGGGAGCTTTGAGACAAGTGCTGACGAAGCGCCGCGAAGCGCTCGAGCGAGCGCACGCAGTGCAAAGCTTTGAGCTCGCCGTCATGGATTTCGGATCTCGCGTGGAGAACGGCGAAGCC
>Ga0181607_10005886_pt1 | contig 10318 bp, 10 predicted proteins | sample 041ome_9_FD_132420 | JGI IMG/M metagenome (GOLD analysis project Ga0181607, IMG submission 132420) | Coastal salt marsh microbial communities from the Groves Creek Marsh, Skidaway Island, Georgia - 041413US metaG (megahit assembly) | ecosystem: Environmental > Aquatic > Marine > Intertidal zone...
ACCGGGCATGGTGACCCTTGTGGCAGAACCCTAACATCGCACCCTTTGGTGGCGCGGGTATCATTTACCGGCGGCCCCAGCGCGGCGGCGCATGTGATTCGCAACACGGCCGAAAATTTTGCCGAAATATCACTCGAACTCGGCGGCAAGTCGCCCTTTATTGTGTTTGGTGACGCTGATTTGGAAAGCGCCGTTAATGGATCTGTGGCCGGGATTTTTGCGGCCGCTGGACAAAGCTGTGTCGCCGGCTCGCGCCTGTATCTGCATGAGTCTATTGCTGATGAATTTTTGGACAAAATGGTCAAAATTGCGCGCGGCATCAAAATTGGCGACCCGCAGGCTGAAGACACCGAAATGGGACCGCTATGCACCCCAGCCCAAATGGCCCACATCGAAGCTCAGGTTGCGTTGGCACAGGCTGAAGGTGGTCAGTTGCTAACTGGTGGCAAGCGCGTTGATGGCCTTGATGGATTGTTTTTTGAGCCAACCATAATCGATTGCCCACGCCACGATATGACAATTGTCGATACCGAATTGTTTGGCCCGGTGTTGAGCGTCTTGCGGTTTCGTGACGAAGATGAGGTTGTGGCTCATGCCAATGCGTCAAAACACGGTCTGGCTGCCGGCATTTTTACTCGTGACAGTGCGCGCTCTATCCGCATGGCAAGGCGTATGCGGGCCGGCATTATTTGGGTCAACACCTACCGGGTGATTTCGCCCATCGCGGAATTTGGCGGCATGAAAACATCTGGCTATGGCCGCGAAAGCGGTATGCAGGCCGTTTATGATTACACCCGTCCCAAAACGGTTTGGATGAATTTGAGCGCAACACCCATCGCTAATCCGTTTCAACCGCGTTAATCAGCTTTCAGAGGAGCGCAAGCAATGAAATTTCACCTCGCCATAAATTTAGAACGAATGGATGCATCGACTGATATGGATGCGGTACGTGCGCATACATTAGATATGGTCAAAATGGCTGACAAAGCTGGGTTTGAAGTGGTGTGGGCGGCTGAGCATCATGCGTTGGAAATGACCATTGCGCCCAATCCGTTTCAATTATTGACATGGTGGGCAACACACACAGACACTATTCGGCTTGGGGCAGGCGTGGCAAATGCGGCCTATTGGCACCCTATCAATATTGCTGGTGAGGCTGCCATGCTTGATTTGATATCTGGCGGGCGTTTGGAATTTGGCCTTGGGTCTGGCGCCTATCAGCGTGAATTTGACCGGATGAAGCCCGGCCTTGACCAAAAAGACAGCTATAAATATATGCAAGAAATGCTGCCGCTGGTCCAAAAATTATGGCAGGGCGATGTAGCGCATAACGGCACGTATTGGCAGTTCCCAAAAGCCACATCATGCCCCAAACCAGTCCAGCAAAATGTACCTATGTGGGTGGCTGCGCGGTCACCGATAACTTTTGATTATGCTGTTGAAAATGACTGCAGTATCATGAGTTGGCCGTTAACACTGCCATTCAGTGAGGCTGAAAAATACCGCGCACAGCTTGACGATGCCATTGCCAAAGCTGACGGCAATTGGTCAGGAAAATTCGCCATGATGCGGCATACTGCGGTCTATGATAATGAACAGGACCGCGCCGCAAATATGGCAGCGATCCGCAATGTTTTGGGTCAATTTGGCAACCTTATGATGCAAAAAGGTGATGTTACAAACGGCTTCCCTGATCCAATTCCGTTTGCTGAATTGGAAGGCAATGTGCGGGTTGACCCGGCTATGTTGGAAAATAATTTGATGTTCGGGTCTCCTGAACAGGTAATTGAAAAAATGAAGCTCTATGAAGCTTTGAAAGTTGATTCCTTCATCTATTATGCTTCGATGGGGCTAGGGATGGTTGAGCAAAAGCGCTCTTTAGACCTGTTCATTAACAACGTAATGCCTGAATTTTCATAAACGCCCAAAATTCCTTCCAACCCTATTTATTAAAAGGACGTTCGATGCCAGCTGAAATTAGAAGAACCATAACGCATGTGCAAACCACCCACAACGAAGGTGGCAAGCCACTTGATGTGCCAACCCTTTTGGTGGCGGCCGTCGCGATCATCCGCAACCCGTGGTACGGGTGCGGATTTGTGGAAAATTTAAAGCCCGAAATTCGTGACCTTGGCCCAGAATTAGGAAAATTGCTAACCGATATGATTTTGCAAATCACTGGCGACAAGCTCGAAGGCTATGGAAAAGCCTCTGTTGTTGGTATTGGCGGCGAAATTGAACATGCGCAAGCACTTACGCATACGGTGTGGTTTGGTAACCAGTACCGTGACGCGGTCGATGCAAAAACCTACCTAGCCTTTGCTAATCTTCGGGGGGCTGCCGGGTGTCCTCTGGTCATTCCGCTTATGGACAAGCATGACGCTGGGCGTCGCTCGCATTATCAAACAATCCATTTGAATATTCCGGATGCGCCGGCTGCTGATGAAATTGTCATAGCCCTGGGCGCTTCGGTTGGTGGTCATCCGCATCACCGCATTGGAGATCGTTATGAAGATTTGAAGGAGATGGGACACGATGTCGACAATCCCGCCGGTGTCTGATAAGGCCCCTGATGGCACAGCGTATGCGCTAAGCGGCAAAGCCGGTGCGCCGGTTGTTGTGTTGATCCATGGGTTGGGGTTATGCCGCCATATGTGGAGCGATCATGTTGCTGATTTTGCCGCGCATTATCAGGTGCTGCAGTATGACCTTATGGGGCATGGTGAAAGCGCTGCGCCACGCACTGAAACCACTTTGTCGCTGTATGCTGATCAGCTGCGTGATTTGCTTGATCATCTCGGGATAATGCGCGCGGCGGTGGTTGGGTTTTCGATTGGCGGGATGATAAACCGCCGGTTTGCGTTAGATTATCCTGACCGGTTATCAGCTCTGGCAATTTTGAACTCGCCGCATGACCGCGGGCCAGAGGCACAAGCCCTTGTTGAAGAGCGTGCTGCCGCGGTACGCAATGATGGGGCGATGGCAACCATGGACGCGGCGCTCGAAAGGTGGTTCACATCATCATTCCGCGCCAGCAACCCAGATTTTATGGATCTGGTACGGGCATGGCGCCAGCAGGTTGACCCAAAAAGCTATGCCGAGGCGGCATGGGTATTGGCGACTGGTGTAAAGGAATTGACCCGCCCGGCTATCCCGTTAGAGGTGCCATCGATCGTTATAACAAGCCAGAATGACAGTGGTAGTACGCCAGCTATGTGCGCTGCCATTGCAGCAGAAATTACCGGGGCTGAACATTGTGTTGTGCCTGACCTCCAACATTTAGGTCTTATCGAACAGCCACAGTCATTTACCGCGCCGGTAATTGATTTTTTCAAAAGGACGGAACTATGACCACGCCATCAAAAAAAACCCTTTCTGGCGGCCAGGCCGCAGTTGAAGCGCTGCGCAATGAAGACACTGAATTTGTCTTTGGGTTAATTGGTTCGGCCACTATGGAAATGTTTGACGCGCTTTATGATGCCAAAGACATCAATTTTATTGGCATACATGATGAACGCACCGGCACCCATATGGCAGATGGTTATGCCCGCGCCAGTGGCCGCGCCGGTGTAGTGTTGGCCGGCCAGAACGGGCCGGGGGCAACCAATCTTGTCACCGGTCTTGCGCAGGCCAAAGCTGCCTATTCGCCGGTGGTGTCGATTGCTGGCGCGTTATCTTCTGGGCATGTCTACCGGGACGCCTTTCAAGAGGTTGACCAACAATCATTGTTTGCGCCGGTAACCAAGAAAACATGGACGGTGCCATCGGTTGACCGGGTACCTGAATTGTTCCGTGAGGCGTTTCGCACGGCATTGGCGCCGCGGTGTGGGCCTGTACAGTTGAATTTGCCGCGTGATGTGCTGTCGGCGCAGGCAGAATTTGACGATCAGCCGCGGCCCATTCACTATCGTAATTTCAGTGTGCCGCATGCTGGCGTGGATGACATCGCCAAGGCTGCAGCGCTGTTGGCTAAAGCCGACCGGCCGGTAATTATCGTTGGGGGCGGCATCAAAAACACCAATGGCGATAATGCTGCGTTGCGGCTTGCCGAAACTTTGAATGCCCCCATCGTAACCTCGCCCGGCCACGGTGATGCGGTTCCGTTCGGACACCCGTTAAATGCCGGGCAGATGGGGCCGCGGGGCAATGTGGTTGCCTCGCGTCTTGTCAAAGAGGCAGATGTCATCCTAGCGCTGGGCACGCGCCTTGGGTTCAATTCAACTTTTTACAGCTATGATAATATCAACCGTGACGCGGCGATCATTCAAATAGAGATTGAGCCCACCGCAATCGGTCGGTTTTTTCCAGTCACCATGGGGATTTGGGCAGATGCGCCAAGCGCCGCCACCGCATTGACACAGGCGCTGGAAAAAATCAGCCGGCGCGCCGCTGCTGATGCGTGGACGGCGACCTACAAGGCTGAGCGTTCCGCATTCTTGGCGCAGCGTGATGTTGATGCCATTGACACCGACCCGATCCAGCCATCCGGCTTGTTCAAGGCCTTTCGCAAAGTGTTTCCAAAAAATGCTGCCGTCACTTTTGATGCAGGGACATTGTGCTTACAAGGCACTGATGCGCTGTGCTACGGCGGCCCCAAAAGCCTGTTTTCGCCGTTGGATTTCGGGCTGGTTGGATTTTCTTTTGCCTGCGGTCTTGGGGTTAAATTAGCGCTTCCAGAGCGGCCAGTGATCAGCCTTATGGGTGATGGTGGGTTTGGCATGACCGTGTCAGAGCTTAGCACCGCTGTTGATCATAATATTAATACCGTCACCGTGGTGATGAATAATGGCTGTTGGGGGGCTGAAAAGGCCTACCAACGCGACTTTTTTAATGGGCGATATATGGGCGCTGACGTGTCTAGCCCGCCCTTCGACAAATTAGCTGAACTCTATGGCGCAAAAGGCTTCCGGGCTGAAAATTTGGCCGATGTGCCTGCCGCGATTGAAGCAGCGCTTGCCTGTGGCAAGCCAGCCGTGGTCGATGTTGCGGTTGATCCAAATGCGTTGTTTAGTTTCCGGCGCGATAGCTTTAAACACCGGGGGGGCTAAAACATGTTGACGCGTTATGCAATTTTTGAAGGCACTGTAAGGCCAGGCATGGAAGATGAAATGCGGTCCTATGTAGAGCAGGTGTTGGCGCCCTTATGGCGGCAGTTTGACGGTGCCCACACAGTGCGCGTTATGTTTGCCGTAGAACAAGACCCAGAAGGGCCAAGTTTCCCGCTGGCATTAGCGATAACATACCCTGACGCCGCCGCTATGGAACGCGGTTTGGCAAGCCCGGCACGGTTCGAATCACGCGATTTACTACCTGAGTTTTTTGCGAAATATCTTGATGGAAAATTACTTCATTATGTAATGGAAACAGATAGTTTTGTTCCAAATTGAATGGCATTTTTAAGTGATTACGCGGCGCTGCCAAGCATGGTTACATCAACGGTGACACCGGCATTTTCAAAAAACCGCCAATCATCTTGGTTATGACTGATCAGTAGCACGGTAATATCGCTTACCGCCATTAGGTCAACCACCGCGGCCATGCTGTCCTGCCGGTTATGGGTGTCAAGAGCACTAAATGGTTCGTCAAGCAGCAGCAATTTATGTCCAAAATATTCAGCCCGTGCCAACGCTCTGGCCAATGCCACACGTTGTTGTTGGCCGCCCGATAATTGCGACGGCAGCCGTGTTTCAAAGCCGGCTATATTGAGCCTTGATAGGGCCGAATGAATGATGGTTTTGGCGCTTGTGTCAGGTTTGGCAGCTGGCGACAAACCAAGCGCTACATTTGTCCAGCAATCTAAATGTTCAAAAAGATTGTCAGACTGAAACATCAGTGACAGCGGCCTTTGGCTTGGCTTTAGCGATAGTAGATCACTGTTATACCACATAATTTGCCCTGTGGTGGGTGTTAAAAACCCGGCAATAAGCAAAGCCAGCGTAGATTTGCCAGCTCCTGATGCACCGCCAAGAATGCCCATAGTGCCGGCAGCAAGATGGTAGGAAAAATCGGTAAAGATGGTTGTGTCATCATAGCTAAAGGACAGGTTTTTTATGTCAAGCATGGCGAACTCGCGGTACCATCAAGCGGGTGATAAAGCTAATAAACATAATGCTGATGCCTAAAAGTAGGGCTGTTGCCACCAGTAATAATGCGGCAAGCGAGGCAGCTTCATTGGCGGCATAACGCCCAGACGTTTGATAAAGTAGCCAAGGCAATGTTTGAAAATCTTGTGTGGCAAAAAGCGCGATGACGGTCAGGTCGCCAAGTGAAAATGCCGCAGCAATGCCAAGAGCAAGACCAATCTGGCCCTGCAATCCGGCAAATGTCAGCAACCGCCAGCGGGTAAACCCAGTTATGTTGAGGGCTGTTGCAAGCCGGTCATGGCGTGCCAATAGCGATGCAAGACGCGCTTCTAACAACCGCACAACAAAGGGCAGAGCAAGCAAAATATTGGCCGCTAACACTAGCGCCCATGCTGTGCTGTAAAGATTGGCAATGCCACGAAACGCCAAAAATGCTGCTGTGCCAAGGGTTATTGGGGGGATGATCAGATACAGCATAATGCCTGCATCAACCATAAGTATCAATTTTGAACCAGCTTGCCGCAAACGTGTGCGGGTTTCGGCGATCACCAACCCAAAAGCGACCGCAAAACTGGCACTTAGCAGCGCCAGTATTAGCGAATTTAGCGCGGCATTCCAAAAAATTGGCCACTTCAGAATCGTCACAAGGGCAGGGCCGACTCCCTTAATCACTATTGCTGTTAGCGGCGCCACGGTTAACATAAGTAAGCTTGCTATAATAAAAATATCGTAACATTTTTGCCCGGCTGTATCATTTGGGCGTGCCGCTGGCTTTGGCAATCTGTTACCAAGCGGCAGTGATTGTCCTTGCAAGTCAAAACGTGAAACAAGTGAAATTAGCGCAAATGAAATGAAGATTTGTACAAGGCTGAGTGTGGCGGCGGTCACCAAATCAAATTCGAACCTTATTGCCGCATAAATTTCGACCTCTAGCGTGGTCACCCTGGGCCCACCGCCAAGCATCAATATCAATGAAAATGACGTAAAGCATAATAAAAACACCAGCACTGTAACGCCGCCGATATGCGGCCGTATGGTTGGCCATTCAATAAATCGAAACTCTTGCCAGGTTTTCAACTTGAATTGCCGGGCAAGACGCCAATTGGTGGGGGGGATCGCCATCAGTAAAGGCAAGAAAACCCGCATCACCAGTGGGGCGTTAAAAAATACATGCGCCAGAACAACACCGTGCAGCCCATAAATTTCTGGCTGCCACGCCGCCGCATCGGGCCAAATAGTGCCAAACGCTGTTGATAGGCCAGACATGACCCCGTGGCGCCCCCACACGGCAAGAATGCCAATTGCCGCCACCGTTGTGGGTACAACCATTGCAAAGCTTGATAGGTGAATGAGCAGCCGCACCAGACGCCAATTGGCGCGCCGTGCCAGACTGACAGCACAGGCAAGCCCCACAACGAATGAAGCCAGCGTTGATAGACCTGCCTGCACAAACGCCGATTTAAGCGCTGCGGTGATAGGGGTAAAGCTAGCGCCGCCAGCAGATATGACTTGGTCGATGCTAAACAGGCTGATCACCGCATAACCACCAAGCAAAAGACAGCCAATCGCAAGGGCAAGTCCGGCAAACACCACGGGTTCGAAGCGGTGTTTAGATGACCCTCTATGATCTGGCTGACAATGCGCTTGGTGGTTAATCATTATGCGGTGGCCTCGTTACTGAAGATCGCTCGCCGCTCTATTGGCTCAGCCCGTCGCGCCACAGATTTGTCCAATCAGCACGTTTGTCGGCAACGGTTTTTGGTGAAAACAAAAAGGCAGTGCCGGGTTTAATCAATGTTGCAAAGGCGTCTGGCACCGCAACGTTGCCTGCCGGATACATCCAATTTGTTGTTGGTAGAATAGATTGCGCTTCATCACTGATCAGGAACGTTAGAAAGCGACGGGCCAGCGTTTTGTTAGGGGCTGCTTTTAAAATGCCAGCAACCTCAATCTGCGTGTAATGGCCTTCGGCAAACCGGGCCGCGTTAAAATTGGTTTTGCCTTCGGCAATTGCATGATATGCCGGTGACGTCGAATAGGACAAAACCATATCAGCTTCGCCTTCTAGAAACATCGAATAGGCATCCCACCATCCTTTGGTTACGGTGGTAATTTTTGGTGCCAGTTTTTTCCATGCGTTGGCGGTATTGTCCGGGTAGATCGCGTTCATCCACAGCAATAAACCAAGACCCGGTGTGGCGGTGCGGGGGTCTTGTATGACTATGCGCAGGTCATTTGGGGCGTCTAACAAAGCCGCCATCGATGCCGGCGGCGTAGCCAGCTTGTCTTGATCATAGACAAACGCAAAATAGCCCCAATCAAACGGCACGAAATTTTTATCATTCCATGGTGACAAGCGTGTCGCAGGCAATGCTAGCTTGCCATCAAGGTTGATATTATGGTCATCAAAAAGACCAGTTTTTGCCGCTGTTTCCATCAAATTAGTGTCAAGGCCAAGCGCAATATCAGCAGTGCTGCTTGCCGCTTCGATTTGCAAGCGGCCCAAAATCCCGATAGAGCTATCCAGCCCGACAAAATTGACCGTGCAGTCGCACTCTTTCTCAAAAGCCTCTTTTATTTTTGGGCCTGGGCCCCATTCTGATGCAAAGCTGTCATAGGTGTAAATTGTGAGTTCAGTTTTTGCAGCCGCAATATTACTGATAAGAATACCCACAAGAAATAGCAATTTAACGTTAATATTCAGCATCTTATTCTCCAATTGACGATCGCGACATATATGCCGCTGATCTAAGTTAAGATGCTGGTTAGGAGAATTTGTACGTCAGATGGTAATGGCTACTGCCTAACATCTCTTTTCCTCCGCCAGCATGATCTGGTTCAGGTTCTATGGGTATGGTCTCAGCCCGACGTTTATGTCAGACACCCCAAGAGAATGAGCCCATATTATTGAGAAAATTTGTCTAGGTAAAGGTCTGTTTTTGGCTGGCGTGGATAAGGCGAGGGCTGGCTGCCATCACTAACCACGGCCGCGATAGCCGGCCACGCCTTGATCTGGCACCCACGTGCCTGCCGGTATGTCGCCATGTTGCCAGAAAACATCAATAGGCATGCCGCCACGTGGATACCAATAGCCGCCAATACGCAACCAACGCGGTGCTAACAAATCCACCAGCTGTTTGCCGATGCCAACCGTGCAGGCCTCGTGAAAGGCTTGGTGATTCCGAAAGCTGTTGAGATAAAGTTTTAGCGATTTTGATTCAACCATCCATTGATCGGGAACATAATCTATAACTAAATGCGCGAAATCTGGTTGTGATGTTACCGGGCACAGCGAGGTGAATTCCGGCTGCGTGAAACGCGCCACAAAATTTGTGTCTGGATGCGGATTTGGCACACGCTCTAGCTCGGCATCTTCGGGCCGTTGGGGTTGTTGTGAGGCTTTGCCAAGGGCTTTTAAATTTTCCATTTTATGACCCGGTTTCTGGTTGAATAGACACTTTACCACAGCGCCATGCATTTTGCTGTGATGAGGTAGCCGTGCTTGCCCATTTTGGTCAAGCGTATTTTGCATTCATCTCATATGATGCGAACAGGCTTTAAATAGGTAATCTGGTTGTGCGTGCCAAGGTTTTTTCATAGTCTCGAAGCAGCTTTGCTGATTTTTTAGAGGTTGGCTGGTCTTTTTGTTTGATAATTTTTCGGCAGGAGTTTGGCATGGCAAGCATTTGGAACGGGCAGGCATTTGTTATTTCACATGCAGATGGATCGGCGTTTGTTGCGAAAGGGCTAAGGCCTTTTTTTGAATATCGTGATTTGGGGATTAGCGCTGCTACCAATGGCGACTTTGGCGCGCATGTGATCCGCGCCGTGCCGGGCATGACGTCGGCGGCTGAATGGCATACGCATGATCTGGCATTTCAGATGGTTTATGTGACCAAAGGCTGGGTTGTGTTTGAATATGAGGACAGCCCTGGCGGCCCGAGCCGCGAGCATATTTTGCGCGCTGGGTCTTCGGTTTTGCAACCGCCTGGCATTCGCCACCGTGAAGTGCGCCATTCAGATGATCTGGAACTTATAGAAATTATATCCCCGGCAGATTTTACAACGCATAAGGCATAATCTAACCGTGCGTAACCCGAAAAAATTGCTTACAGTGGTGCGTTATTTTTCTTTGGCCACGGCGTTTGCACGTTAAGTTTCTTGGAACGTTGCATGTCTTGGCATGTTATTTTTAGGAGTATTTATGGCTAGTCAATTGTTTGAACCTATTCGCT
>Ga0181607_10005889_pt1 | contig 10313 bp, 6 predicted proteins | sample 041ome_9_FD_132420 | JGI IMG/M metagenome (GOLD analysis project Ga0181607, IMG submission 132420) | Coastal salt marsh microbial communities from the Groves Creek Marsh, Skidaway Island, Georgia - 041413US metaG (megahit assembly) | ecosystem: Environmental > Aquatic > Marine > Intertidal zone...
ATATGCTTGATACGGAGGGATTTTGTTTTAGTAAAAAATGTCAATGATATTGTAAATAATTATTCCAAAGGAATGAATAGTGAATAGGAATTTTTGTTTTTCTCAAATACTGCCACTGTCAGGACTTTGGCCACACCATCCTCTACATAAATATAGGGTCGCTCCAACCGATCGGCCATTATTTGTGTACCATCTGCTTTTTTAAGGGCTTTATCCAATACTTTGTAATGTTTTGCATTTTCCCAGTTAAGGCCATCGACCGAAGTGATCATACCCATATATCCAAATGCATGATAAACACCATAATATCTACCCCTTTTATGATCATACCAAATGGCAGGGTCTTCAGAATTTAAATTTCCCACTGCGGGTTTGGGTTGAATTTCCCAGGGGCCAACGGGAGAATCTGATAGGGCAATGGCCTGACTCCTTATGAGTTCATTTGGACCGGGCCATTTTCCATTGGCGTATTTTACATTGGGTTTATCCCCCCTTACAATCATAATATACCCTCCATCCGGTCTTTTTGCCACCGCTGGATTACAGGTAATTTGAGCAATTGGACCCGAGGGTTCCAAAATTGGCTTGTCAAATCTTTGCCATGGACCATTTATGTTTTCTGAAACCGCAACCCCTATGCGTTGATTCATTCTTACAATCGATCGAAATTGATTGGGAATACCTTGAGTTCTGGCTTGTTCGAACTCCTCTTCAGAAAATTCCAAGTCGCCTGAATTGGTAGAGATATAATACAAATAGTATTTACCATCAAAGAACTTGATCCTTGGATTGTGTGCTGTATAGGCATCCCAATAATCAGGACCGCGACCTTCCAGAACGATCTCTTTGTGAACATATGGCCCAGCAACAGAATCGGAAGTTGCATGAGAAACAACCCCATCAGTAAGCCATGATTTAAACCCCTTTTTTTTCGACATTTGAGCATAGAACAAATGATATTTTCCATCTTCGCCCTTTATGATGGAAGAACCCCAATTATGATAGTCGGGATTATCAAGTATGTTTTCCTCCCTGACTTCTGAAATCCTATCCGCCAAATTAAGATCATCCTTATGACCTTGACCGCATATCATCATCGGTAAAAAAAGGAGAAAGTAGCAATTGATTTTTTTCATTTTAAACAAATATAAATATGAGAAATTTATAAGACCCATATGTGCCTTCTAAGGTATTATTCCCTTTCAACAATAACGATTGTATATTTTAGAAGTCTACGTACTTTAAAAACAGTTAAGTCACTTTAAACTAGGGAAAGAAAATTGCATCAACTCCTGAAATAAAAAAATACCATTTTTTGTCATTTTTTGGCTATTTTTTATCAATTTTGAATAATTTTCAGCCATTTTTGGTCATTTTTATCTTTTTTTAGGAACTTTTTTATTTTGGGTTTTTTCTAAATATTCAACCCATTAAATCTCCGAAAAAACCATTCTACAAAACCCACCCTACCATCAGGTAATCAGATAGATTAGAAGGTTTTTAGGGTTTAAAATATTGTAGCAGTACAAATACTGTACATAAATAAAATAATAAATCCCTAAAACATTGATTTAAAATGTAATAGGGATTAGCATTGCGGAGAGACAGGGATTCGAACCCTGGCAACGGTTACCCGTTGACAGATTAGCAATCTGCTCCATTACCACTCTGGCACCTCTCCAATTGCGAAATGCAAATGTAATTCTTAAGTCCAAACAAAACAATAGTTTTTTTTGAAAGAAGCTATTCTGGGTACTCAACCCTGAGGTGATAAACATTTATCAACTTCTTAGAGAGTACCTTTTTAACCGTTTCAATCTCTGATAGGGTTATGTTGCAATCATTGAATTGTTTTTCATCAATTTGCTTGTTTATGATCGTATCTACGAACTGTTGAATTTTATCAACGGTAGGTTCCCGAAGGCTCTTTGAGGCGGCTTCTACAGAGTCGGCCATCATCAAAATGGCAGTTTCTTTAGAAAAAGGCCTTGGGCCTGGGTAACGAAAATCTTTTTCGTCGACCTCCTCCCCACTCTCCTGTGCTTTTTTATAGAAATAATAAACCCACGAATCGCCATGGTGGGTTCTTATAAAATCAATGATTCGATCTGGAAGTTTTGCCTTTTTGGCCATTTTAATCCCCTCAGCGACATGGTCAATGATGATTTTGGCGCTTTGATCCGGTACCATTTCTTCATGGGGAGAAACACTTCCTGTTTGATTTTCCGAAAAATAGGTGGGAGCACTCATTTTTCCAATGTCGTGATACAAAGCCCCAACCCTTACCAACAAGGCGTTGGCACCAATCTCATTGGCCGCAGTCTCAGCCAAATTGGCTACCTGAAGTGAATGGTGAAAAGTTCCTGGTGCACGATCAGAAATTTCTTTCAGCAACTTTGAATTGGTATCAGATAGTTCAAGCAGCGAAACGTCTGAAACCAATTTAAACAAGCGTTCGAATAAATAAATCAGCGGTTGGGCAAACAAAGTCAACAAGCCATTGAGAAGAAATAATCCAATGACCTTAAAATCGAGTGTAGAAATATTACCCTCGTGAATAATTGTAAAGGCAATATACCCTACCAAATAAACCAAAACGATTCTTCCAACAGTGATAAATAAATTGGCTCGATTTTGCAATTGTGTAATCGACAAAATGGTTACAATACCAACCAACAGTTGTAAGAACAAAAATTCAAAGCTATTGGGAACGATAAATCCCAAGTTCAAAATGGTGATCATATGGGTAAACAGAGCCAGTCTGGGGTCAAAAAATGTTTTTAAGATTAAGGGAAGGATACAAATAGGAACGGCATATAAAAACTGAACATCAAAATTTATCACCAAAGTGGTTAGTCCAATCATTCCAACCATATTCAGGAAAATGAAAGAAATCTCTTTGTTATCCTCATAAATAGAAGGTCTGTAGTTGCTGATAAACAAAACCAATGACATAAAAGTCAACACCACTAAAATGGTATAGCCAAACAGGATCCAATAGTAATTGTATTCATTCCATAATTGTGAGGCATATTCTTCTTTGAGAGAGAATAGCATCTGTAACTTTTCTCCCTCAACCACCTCACCTTGGTCTATAATGATTGAACCTTTTTGAACAAAATCTCTATAAATCGAAATATCATCAAGAGATTCATTTAAGGCATTATTGGTGAATTTTTCATCTAGAGAAATATTGGGCTGAACTACTTCAAAGAATAATTTGTAAAATTGATCTAGATAGTCTTGAAATTCAGTGTCTTGAATAAGTATTTCTAATTTTTGTCGAAGTTCCTCAATTTTAACAAATTCGTTCCTATCAACAGTGGATTCGTTATTTCCTTGAATCAAAAAAACACTTTTTCCCCCTTGGTGCTCAAATCCCAATGGCAAAACACCATAGGCATAGATTTCCTTAAGAATGCGGTTTCCAAAATCATATAATCTACTGTAGGATTCACTTGAAACAGGGCGGTTAAAGAAGTTGGAGTATTGGGTGGTATAGAAGCGACTGACTTGCTCAATGATGTCAGCATTTGCTCTGTAATAGGGAGAATTGGAGTTAATGATGGCTTGCCTTTCTTCCTCCAATTCAACATCTGACTTCAAAACAGAAAAATCAAATGGTGCATACAAAGTAGTATACTGCCAAGGTTTTCCTTTTTGAAATTCATATTTGAAAGTGGCCCCTTTGGGAAAAAGATAAACAATCAAAAAACTACAGGTGGCCAATAAGATGCCTTTGTAAATCAGATTTTGATTGGTCAGTAAAAAGCGCCAAAAGTTTTTCAAGATTTATAACATTACGAAATCAAATTTAAGGAAATAAGACGCTTCACCTCTGAATTTAAAACATGTATTTAGAAATATATGCAATCAATTTGATTATTTTTGACGGTATAAATTAGCTTTTAATGGGAATACTAACCCTTTTGTAAATTAACCGATTTGGAATACGGTATCTGCCATTTGGGAATGATTCCCTTACGAAAAGAAAACAGCCACAAGAGTGAAATGGTATCTCAAATCCTTTACGGGGAGTGTTACAAAATCATTGAAAAGCGAAAAGGGTGGAAAAAAGTCAGGTTGGAATGGGATGGCTATGAAGGATGGATCGACCAAAACCAGATTTTCGAGTTGGCTCAGGAACAATACCAAAATATAACCGAATCAGCACTAAAAGTATCCACTGATTTGGTCAATTACATTACCAATCAAGATCAAATGTTATTTCCTGTGCTAATCGGCAGTGATCTTCGGGGGCTAAAAGTTTTAAATCATCAATTTGAAGGGGAATCTATAAAACCAAAAAAAATAAAAAAATTGTTGGCAAAAACAGCTTATTTATTTCTCAATGCACCCTATCTATGGGGGGGGAGGAATTTGTTGGGGATTGATTGCTCAGGATTTACACAAATCGTTTATAAGATCAACGGTATCCCCTTGGATAGAGATGCTAGCCAACAAGCGCTTCAGGGACAAACCCTAAGTTTTATTGAAGAAAGTGAAGCCGGTGATTTGGCTTTTTTCGACGACACGGAAGGTAACATCACCCATGTAGGTTTACTATTGGAAGATCACCATATCATTCATGCCTCTGGATGTGTAAGAATTGATAGAATCGATCAATCCGGTATTTTCAACAGTGAGACACAAAGCCACACCCACAAACTACGCTTTATCAAAAAAATGATATAAAAAAACCTCCCGAAGGAGGCTTTTTATATTGTAGAATTCTAATTTAATTAAGAAGTGCTTTCATCTCTTTGAAACCCTCTGTATCCCCCAAGGTTCCATAGATATTCATCAATGTTTTGATGGCGTCAACGTTGTTGCTAATTTTAATCAATAAGTTTAAAATAGGAACACACTCTTTGTAGAGATCCTCACGTTGAGTTTTTAGCTTGTCATACTTGGCATTATCTGCAGCAGACGTTCCCAAGCTATTCATTTCTTCAACGATTTTTTGCTCCCCCTCAAGAATGAGTGACACCAAGTTCAAATACGCGTTTTCAAAGTTTGCATCAATTTCTATGGCCTTCTCATAATATTTTCTTGCAGCCTCTTTTTCTCCCAAATCCGAGGTTACAACAGCGAGATTATAATACAAATTGGCATTGTTGGGATCCTGAGCAATGGCCTCGCTCATCAATTCTTGGAATTTTGCTTTTTCATCCAATTGAATGTAGATATTGGCCTCTGTCAAAATTAAATTCAGATCGTTAGGATCTGAAAGTCGGGCCTCTTTTACTGCATCCATTGCATTCTCGTTGTCCCCTAATTGGGAGTATATTAAAGCAATATTTTTAACGATTTCAGGAAATTTAGATTCTGTTTCCTCCTCTCTATGGCCTTCATATTCTTTTGATTTTTTATAAAGATTATATTCAGACTCCGTAACCTCAATTTCATTCCCAGACGATTTTTCAGTTACAAAGAATTTTTTTTCAATCCCTGTGTAATTCATATCTTTCAATTGATTGTAGTAATCCAAAGCCACTTCGAAAATTTCGGCATTGACAGCACTGGATGCGGCATAGTAAAGATAATCCTTGTTGACCTCTGGATCAATGGTGTAGGACAGGTACAATTTATGGGTTGAAGATTTAAAATCACCATTGTTATTGTCATCAATCGCACTGTTGACAATATCTGCGGACAATAAGGTCAATTGCTGCTTTACATCAGCTTGGATGTCTGCTACTTCATTGAGCCCATTATAAAGAGCGAGTGCTACTTCAAATTCTTTGTTGTTTTGCGCAATTTTACCCTTTAAAAACTCATATCTTGGTTTGATCTTCGGGTCAGCATTTGCCAAGATAGATTCAGATTCCGTAAGAATCTGTGAAGCTCCAGCAATATCTCCCTCGTCGAATAATTTCTCTGCTTTTCGGAGCTCTTTTTTTTGGGAAAAACCAAAGTTAATGAGCAACATAAAAGCCAATAAAGCGATTTTTTTCATCAGTTTTAATTCAGTTAGTTTATTTTTAATATTACATATGGGGCAAAAATAAGATTTGTTATGAATTATTCAACAATGGTATCGCCCTGAACATCAATATCTGAAATATCCTCTACGTCCTCATCGTCTTTCATTACTTTGGCAACGGCAGCAATGGAGTCATCTTCTCTTAGGTTGATCAATTTAACTCCTTGCGTAGCACGGCCCATTACCCTGAGGTCGGAAACTCCCATCCGGATGGCAATCCCCGATTTGTTGATAATCATCAAATCATCTTGATCGGTTACATTTTTAATAGTAACCAATGAACCTGTTTTATTGGTAACCGAGATGGTTTTGACTCCTTTTCCTCCTCTGTTGGTAATTCTGTAGTCATCGAGGTCGGACCGTTTTCCGTAACCATTTTCTGAAACCACTAAAATATTGGTGTCCATATCATTGACAGAAACCATTCCAACAACTTCGTCATTTGCATCGGCAAGAGTGATTCCCCTAACGCCAGAAGCTCCACGCCCCATAGGACGGGTTTTACTTTCTTCAAATCGAATGGCTTTGCCAGACCTAACTGCCAAAAGAATCTGGCTATTTCCGTTGGTCAATTTAGCCTCTAACAATTCATCCTCATCCTTGACGGTAATGGCATTGATTCCATTGGCTCTGGGACGGGAATATTGTTCTAAACTTGTTTTCTTAACCTGTCCCTTTTTAGTGGCCATGATCACATAATGATTGTTGATGTACTCCTCATCTCTAAGGTCTTGGGTACAAATAAATGCTTTTACTCTGTCGTCTTGTTCAATATTGATCAAGTTTTGGATCGCACGACCTTTTGAAATTCTGGAGCCCTCTGGGATTTCATAAACACGCATCCAAAAACATTTTCCTTTTTGAGTAAAAAACAACATGTATTGGTGATTTGTGCCTATAAAGAGGTTTTCAAGAAAGTCTTCATTTCTTGTAGTGGACGCTTTTTGTCCAACCCCTCCCCTGTTTTGAGTTTTATAATCAGTTAGGGGGGTTCTTTTAATATAGCCTGCATGGGAAATGGTTATCACCATCTTATCATCAGGGATCATATCCTCTATACTGAAATTTCCTCCAGCATATTCGATTTTAGATCGCCTCTCATCCCCATATTTCTCCTTGATCTGAAGCAACTCTTCTTTAATGATATCCATCCTCCGATCCTTTTTATCGAGGATGTCTTTTAAATCGGAAATGGTAACCAACAGATCATCGTACTCAGTACGAAGCTTATCTTGTTCCAGACCGGTTAATTGTCTCAATCGCATTTCCACAATGGCCTTGGCTTGAATTTCGGAGAGTTCAAACTTCGCAATCAAGTTAGCTCTTGCTTCATCAGCATTGGAAGATCCTCTGATGATGGCAATCACTTCATCTATATTATCAGAAGCGATGATCAAACCCTTTAGTATGTGGGCTCGCTCCTCAGCTTTTCGGAGTTCAAATTTTGTTCTTCGAACGACTACATCATGACGGTGTTCAACAAAATAATGAATCAGTTCCTTTAGATTCAACAATTGAGGTCTGCCCTGAACCAAAGCAATGTTGTTGACGCTAAAAGAAGATTGTAGCGCTGTGAATTTATACAATTTATTAAGAACGATATTTGGGATGGCATCCCGCTTGAGAACATACACTATTCGCATCCCATTCCTATCGGACTCGTCGCGTATGTTACTGATGCCCTCAATTTTTTTATCGTTTACCAATTCAGCGGTCTTCCGAATCATTTCCGCTTTGTTGACTTGGTAAGGGATTTCTGTCACAACAATACACTCTCGGTCTTTGACCATTTCAATATTGGCATTGCCACGCATGACCACTTTTCCCCTTCCAGTCAAAAACGCTTCTTTAACACCTTCGTAGCCATAGATGATCCCCCCTGTAGGAAAATCGGGCGCTTTAATGGTTTCGATCAAAGTCTCAATCGAAATATCATTATCATCAATGTACTGAATGGTGCCATCTACAACTTCTGACAAATTGTGTGGGGGCATGTTCGTTGCCATTCCAACGGCTATTCCTGATGCTCCATTGATCAGTAAGTTGGGCACTCGAGTAGGAAGAACGGTGGGTTCTTCTAAAGTATCGTCAAAATTAAGCTGAAGGTCAACCGTATCCTTATCGATGTCTGCCAATAGATCTTCAGAAATTTTCTTCATCCTGGCCTCTGTGTACCGCATGGCAGCCGGGCTATCGCCATCAATAGAGCCAAAATTTCCTTGACCATCGACCAGCAGATAACGCAAGCTCCACTCCTGAGCCATTCTGACCATAGTATCGTAAACTGAGCTATCCCCATGAGGATGATATTTTCCCAGTACCTCACCCACGATTCTTGCGGATTTTTTATGAGCTGAATTGGCTCGTATTCCTAATTCATGCATTCCAAAAAGAACCCTACGGTGAACTGGTTTTAATCCATCACGGACATCAGGTAGTGCACGTGACACAATGACAGACATTGAATAATCAATGTATGCCGACTTCATCTCATCCTCAATATTGATAGGAATTAATTTTTCTCCGTCAACCATTTTTAAATATTTACGTATTGGCTAAAATACGCTAACACGCCATCTATATTGAGATTTATGCAATAAATTTTACCAAATTTATCAACATGGTAATATTGATATTTACTGTTTAAATTTTGTAATTGGCATTTTGTCAAATGATATTTTTTTTGTCTATTAGCTGTAAGTTTTGGTATATTTTTTGATAAATGTATTCAGGTAAATAATTATCAACATGGATGACAACTTTTCACCAAGGGTTAAAGATGTGATTTCCTATAGCAAAGAAGAGGCACTCAGATTGGGCCATAATTCTATAGGAACTGAACATCTCATGCTGGGGATTTTACGTGATGGAGGAGGAAAAGCTGTTTCGATTTTAAAATCAATTGAAATTGATTTGGAAGAATTGAGGCGTAAGGTAGAGATACTCAACCCTGCCGTGATCGAAAATTCACAAACCATCAACAACAAGAAAAATTTGCACCTCACCCGCCAAGCAGAGCGCGCATTAAAAACAACATTCCTCGAGGCTAAGCTCTTCCAGAGTGATATCATCAACACGGCACATTTGCTCCTTTGCATTCTCAGGAATGAAAATGACCCTACGACAAAACTACTACTGAAACTCAATATTGACTACGACCTCGTCAAGGAACAATTTAAATTAATGATCGCCAGTGATGATCAAAATTATATGGACATCCCCTCTGCCTCTTCATTCCCCGAAGAAAAAGACGAGGAGGGAGAATCTGGAAAAGAAAACCCTTTCATTCCCACTACAGAGTCCAGAGTAAATGTCAAATCCAAAACTCCTGTTCTGGATAACTTTGGACGAGACATCACTTCGCTTGCCGAAAAAAACAAGTTGGACCCAGTCATCGGCAGGGAAAAAGAAATAGAGAGAGTATCTCAAATTTTGAGCAGAAGGAAAAAGAACAATCCGCTACTCATTGGCGAACCTGGTGTGGGTAAATCAGCCATTGCAGAAGGTTTAGCGCTTCGCATCATCCACAAAAAAGTTTCAAGGGTACTCTATGGAAAGAGAGTGGTCTCTCTTGACTTGGCCAGTCTAGTGGCTGGAACCAAGTACCGAGGTCAGTTCGAGGAACGAATGAAAGCGGTGATGAATGAATTGGAAAAAAATGACAACATCATCCTTTTTATAGATGAGATACATACCATCGTTGGAGCGGGTGGGGCGACAGGAAGTTTGGATGCCTCCAACATGTTTAAACCTGCCCTTGCCAGAGGCGAAATCCAATGTATTGGTGCAACCACCCTTGACGAATATCGTCAAAATATCGAAAAAGATGGTGCGCTGGAAAGGAGATTTCAAAAAGTTTTGGTTGAAGAGACAACTGAGGAGGAAACACTAGAGATTTTAAGAAACATCAAGGATAAGTACGAAAATCATCACAACGTTTCCTATACCGATGATGCGCTAAAAGCCTGTGCTGAACTCACTGCTCGCTACATGACTGATCGTTATCTCCCAGACAAAGCCATTGACGCACTCGATGAGGCTGGATCTCGCGTTCACATCAACAATATGAATGTACCTGATGAGATCATCAAACTGGAAGAAGAACTTGAAAAAGTCAAAGAACATAAAAATTCAGTCGTTAAAAAACAGAAATATGAAGAGGCTGCCAAGCTCAGAGACGACGAGAAACGTGTAGAAAAAACCTTAATCGAAGCTCAAGAAAGATGGCAAGAGGACTCCAAACTCAACCGAGTTACAGTGAATGAAACCCACATTGCCGATGTTGTGTCCATGATGACCAATATCCCAGTCAATAAAATTGTCAAAA
>Ga0181607_10005890_pt1 | contig 10312 bp, 6 predicted proteins | sample 041ome_9_FD_132420 | JGI IMG/M metagenome (GOLD analysis project Ga0181607, IMG submission 132420) | Coastal salt marsh microbial communities from the Groves Creek Marsh, Skidaway Island, Georgia - 041413US metaG (megahit assembly) | ecosystem: Environmental > Aquatic > Marine > Intertidal zone...
CCATGTGCTACCATTCCATTTAAAAACACGAGCTTGCCCGGCTTGACTACCAACCGTGCCATTATTCAAATATGCTCCTACTCCAATTGTTTTCGAATCGGGCATACTAACTGACCAACCCGAAAAATCATTCGAAGCCTCTCCTAAAATATCTGCGCCCATTTGAGTTTGGGCACTTCCATTCATAATTAATAGATTGATTAAAATCAAAAATATGGAGCGTAATATCATGTAAGTGTGTTTGGTTCGCATTGTCTTATTTAAACATCTAATGTTAAAAGAAATCTTGTTTTCATAAACACCCATAACAAAAAAGAGGACTTTCTTGTGAATAAATCTTTGTTTCAAGTATATTTCTAACATAAGTGTATCAAAAATTAGATTTCGGATACACAATATTAAACAATTCTTTTTTTTCAATTGTGTTAAGATTCCAATTATCTTTCAGAATCTAATTAAAAGTAAATCCTAATAACATACTATTTTATAACACTGACCTCATATCCGTTCAAATTCAAACCCGTAGACTTAATAAGTGCATCAATTTTTTCAGTTGAAATACTTAAGTTTGTGAAGTGCAGAAATTAAATACCATAAAAATAACATCGGTTCATTATTGCTCGATTTTGGCATTAATGTGGGCGCATAACTCTTCCGCCCAAAACCTCCAGTTTCGTCAAAATTATGCGCAAAGATCATTACTGAATCCCGCTTTAATTGGCACCGGCCAAATCAACGACATTGCTTCTGCACGGATAAGTTCAGGAACAAAAGGACAATGGCTAGGTCTCGGAAAACGACTGTTTGCACAGTCTATTTCAATTGACGCTCCTATCTCCAATACCAATGCTGCCTATAGCGCTGGTGTTTATACAACGGATTTGATTTCGGGTTCCGAAGGTCGGTCTAAATATTCCCATTTATCTGCTCATTTGGGATATGCTTACGACATTAAGGTTGGCAAAAACACCTATTTAAAAGGAGGGATTAATGCACAATTCTCCTCATTTAATTTTGGTACCGAACAGTTTTTCTGGGAAGATCAAATTAATGCCGCCAACACGGGATTTTTAATACCAACACAAGAGCCTAATGCGCAGATCACCAAAAACGTATTTCATGTTTCTGCTGGTTTTGCACTTTATGGCAGCAAGGGCTTTTTAGGCGTATCCGCACTGAATATCAACCAACCCGATATTTCCTTTTTTGAAGAAGGCGGTCAGAATATACCCATGAATTTGAGCATTCATGCAGGTTATCAGATATTTGAATCGGAAGGGGGAACCAAATTCATCCCTTCGGCTAACTACTCAATTCTTCCTGAATCTCAATCGCGATCCATAATGATTAATGGGATACGCGATAACTTCCGTATGGGCATTGGTGCTCAAAATACGGAATCCTATGGACTACAGGCCTTTTCTGTAAACTATTATTTTGGTGCTAGATACGATAAATATTATATCGCTTACTCAAACGACTGGAACGTAAGTGTTAAAAATTCGTCGATACCCTTGACACATGAAATCTCGGTAATAATTTTTCCGTACCAAACAAAAAACAAGCAGAAGCCGAATCCTTTCCCGGAGTATTAATATCCAGATCCGCCGATATTAATATTCAAACCCACGGCTAACACTTGTTTGAATTGCAAACGAGGACCCGTTCTTTCTCCAAATTCATCTAAGGCGATCTGGATATCGTCGTCGTAGATAAAATGTAGTATTAAGTTAGTCATGATAAACTCATTGACTTGTAAGTTAAACGTATTTTCAAAGTCAACGTCAATATTACCGGGTTTTTCGATATAGTTGGAAAACAGAACCAATCGAGATTGGATACCTACATTTTTTACAATTCTTGGTTCATTATATTCTACTCGCATTGATCCTCCAGCCTCAGACCTGAATTTCTTCCCTAAAGTAAGATATTCGCCTGTGAAATAATCGTATTCACCTGGCTCCACACCATAGGCTCCTTGATTGGCTAAATCCTGATTTAATACAATAGTATTCTTACTGGTAACCGGACCTATGAATACGCTTAGCTTAGAACTTGGCACAAAATCAAAACCCAATGAACCCATTACATACCCTGGGGCCATAAATTCTGATATGGGCATTTCATCTCCTAAGTTATAGTATCCTGGTTGGAACTGTGATCCTAAAGATAAAAGGCCTGTGTAAAACCATTTTTCATTCGCTCTTAAACCAAATTTGGTTGTAATTTCAAGTCGGTCGTCATTTTTAAACCATTCACCATCTTTACCTTGAAGCATGATTCCATATCCGGCATCAAAATTTGTCTCCCAGTTGAATTTCTCACTCGAATAAGCCAGATTCAAACTCAAAGATGTCGAAATAGCAATGGAGTTTTCACCACCACCCTGCCAATTAGAGAATTGTGCCTGACTCGTACTGATTACCGAATTTCCTCCAAAAGACCACTGTCCAGCACTAGGTTCATCATAGGGTTCGTAATCATCCCATTTTGAATAACCTGTTTTTGGGCCAAATTTAGAAATGGCTTGATAAAGAGCATCCGTGGCGCTCGATTCATGCGGTTTGCCTGTATGGGGAAAGGACAACACCACGCTGGGTGTCATTAACAATAATATTATAGTTTTAAATTTAAACATGTTAACGAACTTAATACAATATTAAGCGCATTAAAGTTTTAAACCAAATGACTATCTATTGGTTATACGAAATTCAGAATGATGTTATATAATATTAACGTTTGTACATACGCTGATAATACATTTTATGCATTGCATTTGCACCATCATCTTCATGAGATTTCCCCTTAAATGCCCTTAAATTATAGGTCAATTGCAACATGGCATAACGGGTTAATACGGTTGTTCTAACATCTTCAAAAAACGTTTCATTCACGTTTCGAACAATACTCTGATTTTGGTTTAACAAATCATATAATTGAATCCGAAAATCCCATTCATTTTTCTTACCAAATTTACGACCTAATCCTAAATTCCATAAATAGATTGACTGATTAAAATTAGCTTGAAAACCTGTGTAAAGTTGATGCTTCAAATCTGAATTCAACACCCATTTACCACCAGGCATCCAGTTTACTTGTACTGAAGTTTGCTGTATCCAATACGTTTGATTCAGACCGGTTTGTAGGGTATTTACCACCTTATTATAAGAAGTAGAACTGTTCACATTAAAATCCAAGCGCTCACTTATATTTGACCCCATACCCAGATCAAAACCAATTCCCGGATTTTTACTTGTATTTCGCTGTGATTCCGATTCGTCTATCTGAATCATACTTGGGGTTTCTCTGTAATCGAAAGACATTCCTGAATTAAAATTCAGTTTTCCTTTTAATAATGGACGAGACCACGATAAACGACTAGAAATATTAAATGCTCCATCTAAATTAATTGGTTTAGACAGTTGTGCACCCCGCCTTAGAACAAATACCGTATCTCCGGTAGGAATAGAAATTCCATTACTTCCGTTACTGGCTATCCGAGTTAAAGTAGTTAATGAATTCATAGAAGCCGTTCCGCGTACAAATGCAAAAAACATCGTTCCCGATTTAGGATCCATTTTGAAATACCGTGAAAATAAGCGGTGTTGAAAATCTTGCACCAAATCCGGATTTCCCGTAGTTAGCTGCAACGGATTAGAGTTGTTAATTACATCTTGTAATTGGGTTACAGAAGGTGCGTTGTTAGAGGTCCTGTAATAAACCCTTATTCCATTTGCGCCCCTCTTTCCGCTTCTCAGCGTAAACTGTGGAAGCACTGATAAAAATTGTCTTTTTATATCCAAACCCACTGGAAATTGTTGCGCACCGTCAAGTTGTGCAATTTGACCATCTACACCAACAATCCATTGAATTCCATTTTTCATTCTTTGGAATCGCATACCTGCAGCATGTCTGCTGTAACCATTATTAAAACGGCTCGACAAAACCGTATCCAGCAAATCATAAGTTCCACCAAAATAGGCTGGGATATAATTCAACCGGTCGGAATTATTTTCGTTAACGTTCATTTCATAAGAGAACAACAAACTATGAAAAGAATCTAAAGGTTCTGTGTATTCTATCTCTGTAGCAAATCCTAAAACTCCTTGACTTAACTGCGTTTCTTGCTGTCTGATGGTTGAATCAGAACCACGAAATAATCGATTATCCAACAAACTGGTTCCACCCGTATTATTCCAGCTCGGTATGAATTCAATGGCTAAAGAACGACCTTTTTTACTGAATGCATGCAACCAATCTATTTCAAACGCCGTGTTAATTGAAGAACTCTCATTTTTGAATACATTGTTCATTAAGCTAATAATTTGACTGTAATCAGTAGTTTGAGAAACACCTAGTGTCGGCAGGTTTTGATCCGCAGTTTGATAGGTAATTCTGGGTTGCATAATAACTCTATCGTTACTGTCAATATTCCATTCTAATCGAGAACTAAATCGATGTTGCTGATTGTGATTTTTCTGTTCTGCTTCTTCCGTATACCGCAAACCCAAATCTCCCAAACCACCACCGGTTATGAACAATCTATTGGTATTGCTATTATTTGAATTGTTAGCATCGCTGAAAAAATAGCTACCGCTAACATCCCATTTTTTACCCCATTTATCGGCATAATTCAATCCGAATAAGCTTGATTGTGTTATGCCTTCATTTCCACTTACAAAAAAGTCGCCCATACCTCGTCTTCCAAAATTACCGCCTCCAAAGGCACTTGAAATATCGTCAAAAGCAAAATTTTGTTCGTTTATATTATTGGATTGAAACAATACCGAAAATCTTCGATCGCCATTAAATGTATTATAAGTAGCTCCTGATTTATATTTAGTATCATCTCCTGTTCCTTCAATTGACTGTCCAACTCCACCGTAGAACTTTCCAAATTGACCGTTTTTAAAGCCAGTTTTGGTTATGATATTCATGGTTTTTGTGGTATTCCCATCGTCAAACCCCGTAAATTGACTCTGCTCTGATTGTGCATCATAAATTTGAATTTTAGAAATAGATTCAGCGGGAACATTCTTCAAAGCCGCTTTGGGATCTTCTCCAAAGTAAGGCTTTCCATCAACCAAAACGCGTGCTACCTTTTCACCTTGTGCCTCAATTTCTCCATTTCTTTGGGTAACACCTGGCAACTTCTTAACCAAATCTTCCGCACTTGCATCCGGATTTACTTTATAATTTGAGGCATTCATTTCCGCTGTATCCCCTTTCATCTCAATGGCTTTTGTACGGATTTCAATGGCCTTCATTTTTTCGGATGATTTCAATAAAGTGGTAACTCCTAAGCCCAATTGTATTCCGCTAGGACCTCTTTGCATTTCAGGTTTAACCAAGTTAATGGCCGTTTCATATCCCGTTGCTTGCGCCCTAACTACGGCCATCGATTCACGCATGTTAATACCTTTCTCTCGCAGTTTCTGAAAAGACTCGCGTTTTAAAACCGCAGTGAAAAAACCTTCCGAAGTTGTATTTCCAGAATAAAAAGGTTCTTCTTGTTCGGCCAACCAAGAAAAAATACGCTCGCGATCTGTAAAAGTTTTCAATACATCCGAAGGAAGTATGAACACCTCAACTTTAGCATTGGCAATGCCCGAACCCGTAGCGTCAGCAACTCCACCTTCAAGAGTAAATTGCATACCACCAAAACCCTGTCCACTCAACGTATTTGACAACAGCCAAATCGCAAATCCCAAAACGTAATTTTTCATCAAAAGATGCAAGTTACAATCTTTTAAAATTTCCTGACAAGATAGTCGACCAAAGTCTCATGAATTTCTTTTTTGTTAATAAAAATGAACAACCATTTTTATTCCGGTTTGTTAAAATAGAGTGAATCAAGTAAGTGTCATTTTCCCGCATCAACTTTTTGAAAATAATCCCGCGGTTGAAGCTGCCCCAAATGTGGTAATGGTTGAATCTGACCTTATTTTCAATCATTATAACTATCATATAGCCAAATTGGTATACCACCGGTTAAGCATGATGAGGTATGCAGAAGTTCTTATAAAAAAAGGCATTCCCGTACGATATATCGATTCGTTTTCTCCCCTTTCCAATGCGGCTAAACTTTTCGATGAATTAAGTCAAAATCACACAGAAATTCACGTAATAGAACCCGAAGACGATTGGTTGAGTCGGCATATCCGTCAAGGTTTAAAAGGACATAGCGTTGATTTAAAGATTCACGTCAATCCCAATTTCATTACTCCCATAGAATTGGGCTACTCCTTTTTTGATTCTAAAAAAAGATATTTTCAAACCGATTTTTATGCGTTTCAGCGTAAACGATTGGACATATTGATGGATGTATACCAAAAACCACTGGGAGGCAAACTGACCTACGACGCAGAAAATAGAAAGAGTTACCCTAAATCGCATCAATTCCCAGCTGTTAGTTTATCCTCCATAGGAGATGATTTTAAATTGGCATTAGATCACATAAAAAATCATTTTCCCAATATCCAAGGTTCGATATCCCATTTTGAAAAAAACGGATATTTTTATCCGACAACATCAGAAGAAGCTAAAAAAGCTTTTGAAGAGTTTTTAAATTCCCGTTTTCTTTGCTTTGGTGATTATGAAGATGCTTTTGGGAAAAATCCCGAAGAACATTTCTTATATCACTCCGTGCTAACACCTGCTCTCAATATTGGATTGATTAATCCTGATTATATAATCAATAGAACTCTTGCCTTTGCGGAAGAAAATAATATCCCTCTTAATTCTACAGAAGGTTTTATCCGTCAGATAATGGGTTGGAGGGAATTTATGCGCATTGTATATCATAGAGAAGGACGCAAACAAAGAACTTCGAATTTTTGGAATTTCAACCGTAAAATTCCAAAATCATTTTATGAAGGAACAACCGGCATAGAACCCGTAGACATCGTAATAAAAAAAGTATTGGAAACAGGCTACGCACATCATATTGAGAGACTGATGGTGTTGGGGAATTTTTTCCTGTTGTGTGAATTCCACCCCGATGAGGTTTATCGTTGGTTTATGGAACTTTTTATTGACGCTTACGATTGGGTAATGGTACCGAATATTTATGGAATGTCTCAATTTGCGGATGGAGGCTTAATCACAACGAAACCCTATTTTTCCGGTTCCAATTACATCACTAAAATGTCAGATTTCCAAAAGAAAAAAGAACCTTGGCAAGAAATTTGGGATGGCCTATATTGGCGTTTTATAAATGAACACCGTCAATTTTTCCAGCAAAACCCAAGGCTAGGGATGATGGTAATTACCTATGATAAAATGTCAGAGGAAAAAAAGATAATGCATTACCATAACGCCAATGAATTTCTCCAGATTCTCGATAAAATATCCTAATAATTTATAATTAAAATATACAGAACGTCACTTGAGACCTATATCGTTTAATTTTATCTTATATTTGTTTCACTAAATATATAATATTAAAGAATATGAAAAAGTTTTTATTTGGATTTGCAGCAGTAATCGCATTAGGATTTTCTGCTTGTACAGACGATGAGCCTACAACGGACAACACCAACTCAAACCCAATAGTGGCGAAATGGGAAGTAACAGACATTAGCACCCGTGTTCAAGATAGTATGACTGGAGGAAATCTTCTTGATACTACTATTTCCGAATCTTATTCAGCAGGTGAGTTCGTAATCGACCTTAGAGATAATGGTGATGCTATCACATCTGAAACTTATGATAATGAAACCACTTACGATACGGCATACTATACTTATACGGCACCTGTACTTAAGCTTTACGAAAACAGAACCAACATGGTGGATTACGAAGAATATAATGTTACCTTGAGTGGTGATAATGTAGCACTTAAATCCAATCCATTTTACGAAACTATGGATTTAGGAGGTTTGCCAGTAGCACTTAAAATTACCGCTACTATCAACGCTAAGAAAAAGTAATTTTCTAATTGAAATACAAAAATGCCACCTGATAGGTGGCATTTTTTTTGAATCTATTTTTTGATTACAACTCGAAAATCGCGGTAGCCAATACCATTCGAGGAGCATACAAACGGTACCCTGCAGGTCTTGCTGCCACGATGTGTTCCGTATTCAATAAGTTTTGTACGCTTAATTTAAAGCTCCATTTTTTGTATGTATAAGAGGTTCCTATGTTGTGAACCCAAGCTGCGGGTAAATCAGCACCATTAAGGCCTACTATGCTATAGCGTTGGGCTTGATATACACTTTGCAGAAACACTTGGTATCCTTTATAGCCATAACCTAATACCCATCCACCTTGCAACTGCGGAACATAAGGCAACCTATCATTAATTTGAACCGCACTCCATTCCTCAAAATCACTATTGAAGGAATCCGTAAAACGCGCATCTGTGTAGGTAGCATTGGCACTAAATTCGAAGCCTTTCCAATTATAGCCAATACGCGCTTCTATGCCTCGAACCAAAGCCGCGCCTCCATTAAACATATCTCCCGTTCCCGTGCCGCCTGAAGCCGCCATATCCGAACCTAATAATCGATCGTAAGAACTGCTGAAACCCGTAATCTGGAATGGCAAGTTAGCGTGACGAATTCCTATTTCTGTATTGATACTGCTCTCGGGCAATACGCCTTCTTTAGAACCTGCTGGCGTAAACCCTTTATGAATTCCGCCGAAGGCAATCCAATGGCCGAGTTTCTTATTCAAGGAAATTCCCGGTAAGAGAACACGCGTTAAATTTGACCTTACGGTCATTTCATTTTCATCGCGCTCGGGGTTGGAACTACCGAACTCCGCTCTATAGGCTCGAATTTGCTCTCCCCTTATACCCGCTTGAAGCGTCCAACCTACATAACTAAAAGTAGCGCGATAATAAGCACTTTGCGCGGCCGCAAAATCAATTCGGTTACCTGTAGCACCTTTTTCGCCTAGGGCTATTAGAGATAGTGAATTGCCCATTTTGTATTTGTCTGTCCATTGGAAACGATCCTCTCCATCGCTATGCAAACGCAAACCTGCTTCATGGGTTAATTTCGCAATTGACCATTGCTGCGTAATGGAACTTCTAAATTGAATACCTTGACTGTAATATTCCCGGTTATTCGCTTTAATTTCTCCAATAGCAGAATCCATTCCACCTCCATCGATGGCCAATAATTCTTGAGCATACATTTCGGGATTTGCTAAAATCGTTGCAATCCCTTTAAACCCATTTCCTGTATTAACTTTATCTAATTTGTACCAATTTCGATTTATCTGATGGCGATAAACATCCGCTCTGAACCAACCCCGTTTTAAATTCATTGTGTAGGAGAAACGGCTCATGATGCGATCCATAAACATACTGTCATGAGAAGCACCCACATACTGTTTCCTTGGGTTTGAAATAGCATCTTGAAGCGTAAGACCCAAATAAGTTTGATTAGAACGTTCTTGAGTACCCGCAATTACCAATTCTAGATGATGGATGTCTTTATCGTCTAGATGATGTCCTACTTTGAGGTAACCATCTCGCAATAAATATCCACCGGCTGGTTTGCCGTTCCATTCTTTAAATCCGTTAGCGCCACTTTGGTTAAAAGCAACACCTATAGATGTTCTGGGTGCAATTTTGAATTCACCTAAAACAGCATGTCTGTTTTGACCGAAATTTCCCCAAGCCGTAGAAATACGGAGGTCGTTCTTTTCGTCTAAAACTGGGGTCACCATATTGATAGCACCACCAGTAGTCTGTGGTCCTGTAATCAACTGGGCAGAACCTTTAAGTATTTCAATATTTTGATACTTCCACATTGCTGGCGTGTAATAGGCCGAAGGAGACGAGTATGGCGCTGGTGAGGTTAATACTCCGTCTTCCATAAGGGTAACACGACTGGAACGCAAAACCCCGGTTCCGCGTAAACCAACATTTAATCTTAAACCCCAACCATCTTCTTGTTGGGTATATACACCTGGTAATGTCTGTAGTAATTGATTGCCATCGACCTGATCAAATCGCTTGATTTCTTGCTCTCTTAATAAAACTTCAGATCCACTTAAATGCGCAATTTGTCCAATATCTTTTCTTGGAGCCAAAATGGTAATCGACTCCATTTCGACGGGTGCAACCGAGGTGCCGTTCGTTGTATCCGACACCTTGATCGCAGATTGTGCCAACCCTTGGTTGGTATGAAAGATTATATTTAGTAATGCGAAACTCCAGAACTGAATTCTCATGTGCTTATTTAGATTATTTCTAATTAAGCACAAATCTAATTTCAATTTAGACTAATTCCAAATAAAGGAATTGTTTTTCTAAAAATTCAGCTGCGCTTGTAGGCGCATAAAGCGACCCACTTGC